>Ga0105239_10008931_pt1 | contig 11339 bp, 12 predicted proteins | sample KBSC44metaG_FD_92761 | JGI IMG/M metagenome (GOLD analysis project Ga0105239, IMG submission 92761) | Corn rhizosphere microbial communities from Kellogg Biological Station, Michigan, USA - KBS C4-4 metaG | ecosystem: Host-associated > Plants > Roots > Rhizosphere > Soil | place: Michigan, USA...
AGTGGCAGTCATATCGTTTGGCTCGGCTTCGCTTCAAACGTTTCTGATTGTGCATGAAGTGCATGCCACTGGAACGCGAGCCGAGTCAATCAGGCCGGGAGCCAATCCCTTCCGTGCAGGCCAACAGTCTCGAGCGCGTTGCCGCGGCGTAGTCACATAGTCAGATACTTCGAGCCTCCTTGCGCGCAGGGTGCGTCGCCTCCAATTCTGCGGCCTCCGTCGGCCTTCGCGCCAACCGGGTTGAGCGCGTCAGGTGCTATGATACCATATTATTTGGTAGGCGCAGCGCCCCGGGAGCCTGTTTCTCCACCAGCCTCGCTGTCTCCGTCAGCGCCAGCGGATATGAGCACTACGTCAAGCAGGGACGGGCGGAAGGGTGCCGCAAGGGGATGCCCATGCGGTGGATCGAGGAAACCTATTTGGCAGCAAACCCGGACGTTGCCGCGGAGGTGAAGGCTGGCAAGTATGACAGCGACGAGGAGCACTGTATGAAGGTCGGTTCGCTCGAGAACCGGCGAGGCGGGTTCTCCGGCTGGGATGATGAAGGTTACATCATCCCCTACGGGGACGTACGAAACGCGATCATCAGCAAGATGTTCCGGTCCGGAATTGAGTACTATCTGGCGGCCGGAGCGGTCGAGAAGCATAATATTTCGCTAGGACTTCCATCCTTTCGCTAGCGTTTCGGCTTGCGGAGCCGTCGATTGTCGGGGGGCGCAAATCGGGACCGTTAAAATCGATTCCGGATCGACCTGGGACATGCGATAGTTTCGCAGAAACCTGTTGAATCATGCGCGAAAGCCGCCGGCGTCCCGCCCGGACTCGATGCATCATCGCTTCCGAGGTTGGACATGCTCTCGTTTCTGAGCGAATTCTGGATGTTCCTGCGGGTACGGAAGAAGTTCTGGCTACTGCCGATCTTCATCATGATGCTGCTATTCGGCTCGCTGCTCGTATTGTCGAAAGGCTCTGCGGTCGCGCCCTTCATTTACGCAATTTTCTAGATGGACAGCATCAGGTCATGACGAGCCATTCGCTTGAGACGAAGGACTTCGCGCGCCTTCTGGGACATCCCGAGGATCAATTGCCGCCAGGCTGCCTTGCGGAGATTGCGCGATGCGACTGGCGATATGATTGGATCGAAGGTGAGCAACTCGACGGTGTCGTAACCGGTTTGCTCGAACGCATCCGCCGCAAGGAATTCTCGATTGTTGTTCCCGGCGACAAGTCGCGCTGGATCAAGGGATGGGGCGAGAACCTCACTGATTTCGTGGCGAGCAAAGGCGATGTCGACGCGCTGGCGCCGAAATACGTTCGACCGAACGTGCCGGTCCGGCTGTATCGGCGGTTTGCCCAGCCGGTCGAGCCGAACTTCGAGCAGAACTGGCGCAAGGTGTATCAGGAATGGCTGTTCCGTACCTATCTGGCAGACAGCGAGGAGATCTTTGAGTTCGGTTGCGGCTCCGGCGGCCACATCAGCGTGCTCGCGCAGATGTTTCCGGACAAGAAAATCACGGGTCTCGACTGGGCCGAACCGTCCTGCGAGATCATCAACAACATGAAGAAATTGCGCGGCTGGAACACCGAAGGACGCCTGTTCGATTTCTACAAGCCCGACTACGATATTGAAATTCACCGCGACAGCGTCGTCTACACGTTTGCCGCCCTCGAACAGGTATCCGATTCATTCGGTGCCTTTGTCGAGTTCCTGCTGGCAAAGCGCCCCAAACTGTGCGTTTTCGTCGAGCCGATCTACGAATGGTATGACCCCGCCAATTTCATCGATCATCTGGCCATGCGCGGGCACGCGATCCGTAACTTCCTGCATGGAATGCCGCGCGCGCTCCACGCCTTGCAAGACGAGGGGCGCATCGAAATCCTCAAGGAACACCGCGTGGAATTCGGCAGTCTCCTGCACGAAGGCTATTCGCAGACGATCTGGCGGCCGGTCTGAGCGGTCATCACCTGGCTCTAGCTTGCTGTCCGCGCGGCATACCAGCGAACGAGCTCGCTTAATCCGGCCTCGATCGGAATATGCGGCTCAAAGCCGAGCACCCGTCTGGCCTTTGACGTGTCGACCGTCCGGATCGGGATCGTCGTCGGCTTTGAAGAATCGAAGCGAGGCGAAACGTCATGGTCCGCCGCTTTGAGGATGGTCTCGACCACCTGACGAATCGAAACGGCCGACCCGTATCCGATATTGATTGGATCGCAGACCGCATGCTTTTCGATCGCGAGCAGGCAGCCGCGCGCGAAATCCTCGACGTGGAGAAAATCGCGCATGTCATTGCCGCTTCCCCACACCTCGAACGGGTTGGCTTTTTCGACGGCCCTGCGTACCAGCGCGGGAATAACGTGGCTGCGGCTCGGGTCGAAATCATCATACGGGCCGTAGACCGCCGTCGGCCGAACCAGCGCGACCTTGACGGTTGAGCGGCTGGCGACGAATTCGGCGAGATGCTCGAAGTAGCGACGCATCCGGCCATAGCCGAGATAGGAGGGGTGTGGCTGTTGTTCGCGCAACTCGTCTTCCCGGATCGGGTGATCGGTTGCAGGATAGACCGTGCTGCTGCTGAAGATCAGGATCCGTTCGACTTTCGCCGCCCAGGCGGCGTGCAGCACCTGCGCCGTCAAATTCAGGTTCTTGACGATCCCGGCCATGGCGTCTTCCGGGGACGCCCCGACGCCCGACACCGCGCCTGCCGCGTGGAAGACGAGTTGCACGCCCTGCATTGCTCTGAGGCAATCCTGCGGGTCGGCAAGATCGCCATGGACGGTCTCCACGCTGGAATCGGAAACGATCGGGGCGCGCTGGTGAACGGCAAGACGCACGCGGCCGCCTGCATTCAGGAGCGCCTGGGCGAGGTGGGTGCCGATAAACCCGGTTCCCCCGGTCACGAGAGATAGGCGGTGTTGAAAAAACATCAGCGGCTCAAAAACCCGTCAGCGCGATCGGGCGCGGTGTGGTCTCCGTCGTGTTCAGCGAGGCCGCGTTGCCTGCGAGCGGTCCTCGAGCAACGTCTGGACGGCACCTCGGATCGATGCTGGATCCAGGCCGATGCGCTTGCGGATGTCGTGCACCGTCCCGTACCAGCCGCAGAATGCATCCGGCAGGCCGTGATAGCGCATGCGCAGGGCCGGGACTTCGGAAATCGCTTCGTAAAGTCCGTAGGCGTCATGGACGACCAGGATCTCGGTATCGCGGAACTGCTCGATCAGCGCCTTGTCGATCGGCTTGAGCGTATGGAAGTAAACGAGGTTGACCGGCAGGTCGCGGCACGCCTCCATCACGTTGGTGAGGATCGGGCCTGCGGTCATCACGGTCAGCGGTGCGCCTTCGTTCTTCAGCACCGTGCCTTTGCCGAACGCGGTATTGGTCTCGATCGTGTGCGGATGATCCGACAGCCGGTAATAGGTCGGCCGCGGGCTCTTGTATTGCGACCGGATCAGCGCATCGACCTCCCGCTTGGAGCCGAGATGGAGGACTTCCATGTTCGGCAGCATGCGCAACGAGGCAAGATCGGTATAGGCATGGTGGGTGGCGCCGTCCCAGGCGTAATCGAACGTCGCGCCGCAGGTCACGATGTTGCCGGCGAAATTGTTGTAGCACATGTCGAGCTTGATCTGCTCGAGGCTGCGATCGGTCAGGAAAGGGCAGATCGTATGCACGAACGGGTTGAAACCTTGCGAGCTCAGGCCCGCGGTGACGCTGACCAGCGTGTTTTCGCAGATGCCCATGTTGTAGAACCGGTTCGGGTGCTTCTCCCAAAAGTCCTTGAACATGTACACGCTGATGTCGCCGAGCACGATGACGATGCTGTCGTCCTGCGCGGCCACTCCGAGACGGTGTTCTTAAATTGCGCCCGCATGGAGCTCCTCTTGAAGCTTGTTCAGTTCGTCCGGTTTCGGTGCGCGGCGATGCCATTCGTAGACATTCTCGGAGAGGGTTTGGCAGCCGTATCCCTTCACGGTATTGCAGACGACGACGCGAACCCGGTCGGTCGGCTTGGCGAGCGCCTGCTTGATTGCCGACAGATCATGGCCGTGCATCTCCGCTACGTCGCAGCCAAACGCGCGAAAGCGCTCGGCCGGATTCACGATCGGAAGGCAACGTCCCTGTGACTGGTTGTTGTCGTACAGGACCGTCAGATTGTCGAGCTTGGTGTTGACCGCGACCATGATCGCTTCCCAGACGCTTCCCTCATTGGATTCACCGTCGCCAATCAGGGTGTAGACCTTGCGCGTCGTGCCGGCGATCTTCGCGGCCAGCGCCATGCCGACTGCGATGCCGATGCCGTGGCCAAGCGAACCGGTCGAGGCTTCGACGCCGGGAACCTTGGTGCGATCGGGGTGGCAGCCGAACCGGGAGTCGAACGCGCCGAACGCATAGACATCCTCGAAGCTGAAGTAGCCGTGTGCGGCAAGGGTGCAATAGAAGCCGAGCGATGCATGCCCCTTGCTGAGGACGAACAGATCGCGCTCCGGCATGTCGGGCCGCTTGGGATCGTGCCGCATGGTCTGGTAGACGGCAGTCAGCATCTCCACGATCGAGAATGACGTCGGAATATGGCCGTGCCCGCTCTTGTGCGAGATGTTGAGGATTTCCGACCGGATCTTTCTGCAGATATCGTTCATCAAAGCACCACGTAGGATACGCGCGCAGTCATCGGCATGCGCTCCACCCTGAGGTTGGTGACGTCGAACACCTCGCGCAACGCAATCGTCTCGCCGGGGAAGATATCATCCGCGAGTTCGTCGAACACGAGTACGCTGCCTCTGAACAGATGTGGCTTGATCGCCTCGAGCGCTGCCTTGGTCGGCTGGTAAATGTCGAAATCGAAGATCGCGAGCGACACCAGGGTCTCCGGCTGGCGCTTCAGATAGGCCGGGATCGTTTCCGTCGCGTCGCCCTGCACCAGTTCGAATTTCTTCAGGTGCGAGATCGGGTTGAGCGCTTCCTGCAGCTCAAGGATCTCGCTGAGATATTGTTGATAATTGTCGCTGACCGAGAATGATCCGTCGGTGGTCTTGCAGAGCTTGCCATCCTTGTCGCTCATGCCCTTGAAGCCGGCGAATGTATCGAAGCCGACAATCTTGCGATGCCGGTTGAAAGGCTCGAAAATTCCGCGCAGCGCCGACAGCAGCGAAAGCGTCTGCCCCCAGCGAACGCCGAACTCCATCACCACACCATGGGTGTTGATGATCTTACGGTAGATCTCATAGAAGAACAGAATCCGCGAAAGCGATTTCGAGGACAGAAACAGGCCGAGATTGGCGAGGAGCTCGTCCTCCGGCAACGGAGCGTGCTTGAGCATCTCAACGAATTTGAGCTGCAGGTCCTTCTCGCTTTGGCTCGAAAGCACGATCGCGTCGTGCTTCTGTGTCTTGATGTCCGCCATGATGATCGCCTGGAGTGTCGCGGATGAAGGTTGGCCGGATTTCGCAGCTGGTTTTATCTACACTGCGGATCAGGGGCGCGTCTAGTGAGTGCCGCAGCTCGCGGACCCCTACGGGAAGTTGCTCTGAAATGCATCCAAGGCTCTCGCATTAAACACATCTTCGGGCATCAAGGTCCCCGCAGTCGACCGGTGCCGACATAAGCGGGTCCGAGCCAATCGATATACCTGTTCAGCGTCTGCCAGGAGGGCCGGGCAAAGGCGGAATGGAGCGCGCCAGCTTTGCGGCTGTCCACCGGCCCGATATCGTACGGATATTCGCCATAGCGCACGGAGAGGCCAAGTTGATCGACGATGCTGGATAGATGGACCAGGCCCTCTGATCCCAAATTGAACGCGCCGGTGTGGCCGGAATCCATGGCTTGAATCATGAAGTCGATGATCTCGTCGTGCATCACGAAATTGTAGCGCGCGGTTGGCGCCAGGAAGAGCTGGCAATCTCTTTGGGTCAGTGCGCGGTGGACCGTGCTGGCGCGAATGGAAGGACCGAGCAGGGTCGTCGTGCGCAGGACCAGGGGCGCGGTTGCATGCTCCTGCACGTAGAGATCGGAAAACAGTTTTGTGAAAGCATAAGGGCCGGTGAGCGGAAGCAGGTCGATATCTTCGTCCTCGCGGATGGCGCGGCCGGTCGGCGGATAGACTGCCAGCGTCGACACGAAAATGAACTTGCGATGCGGAATGTTGACCAGTTGCTGCGTCAGCAGGAGATTGTCGGCCATGTAGCCATAGGCCGTCTTCATCGAGACGTCCTTTGCGGCATTGACTGCGCAATGGATGATGGCGTCGAACGGCGCCGCGGCGCGGATCAAGGGATCGTCGATCGACATCCCGCGCACAAAGGCGATCCCGCCGAGCGCGCGATGTACGGAGTGTCCGAGGCCGCTGCGCGCGCCGGTTACCAGCACATTGCGCGTGGGCTGTGTGGCCCTTGAGGAGAGACTTGCCGCGACGATGTCGTTCATTCTGTCAGGCCATCGATAAAGAACTGGGCCGTCCTCAGCCAAATGTTTTGGTCGGTCACTGACATCGTGCGGAACCGGCAACCTGAACCGCTGACCAGGATGAGCGCTTCACGAGTTATGAGTTCACCTTTCGGTTGCAAAGCAACTTCGAGTTTGCGCGGTGCGGAAACGTAGCTATAATCATCACTACAATCAACAATAGTGTTTGAGTCACAATCATCGGGGGTGTTTGATATGACGGCTGATTTGCCGCCCAGGACTCGAAAAACACCACTGGACGGCGTGCTCGTCGTGGAACCGCTCACTGTATTCGAGGACTTTCGCGGTGAATATGTCGAGCTCTACAACGACCCGGCGTACAAGGCCGCCGGCATTGGATATGAATTCATTCAAGATGATATTTCGGTTTCGCGCCAGCATGTCTTGAGGGGCATCCACGGCGACCGAAAGACGGCTAAGCTGGTTTCGTGCCTCCACGGAGCGTTTTATCTGGTGGTGGTCAACAATATTCCGGAATCGCCACAATACCGGCGATGGACCGCGTTCACGCTGTCGGACCGGAAACGCGAGCAGATTCTGGTTCCGCCGGGATTTGGCAATGGCCATGTCGTGTTGACTGAATCGGCGATGTTCCACTACAAGCAGACCACAACCTATGATCGATCCTCGCAATTCACGTTGCTGTGGAACGATCCTGAATTGAAAATCTGGTGGCCCATCCACAATCCCATCATTTCGCAAAGGGACGGCGGAACGTCCGCATGAGATCATGAAAGTCCTGATTACCGGCATTACGGGGATGGTGGGCAGCCATCTGGCGGAATACTTCCTATCGACGTTTCCGGAGATCGAAGTCCACGGGCTGGTGCGGTGGCGGAGTCCGCTGCGAAACATCAAGGGCATCTTGTCGCAGATCAAGCTTCATCAGGGCGATTTGCGCGACCTGAACTCGCTGGTGGTGCTGTTGCGGAATGTGAAGCCCGATCGCATCCATCATCTGGCGGCGCAGTCCTACGTCGATATGAGCTTTGTCGCGCCTGCGGACACCCTGAACAGCAACATCATCGGCACGTGCAATCTGCTCGATGCGATCCGGATCGTTGGAATCAATCCGAGGGTACACATCTGCTCGTCGTCCGAGGTCTATGGGCAGGTCAGGCCCGAAGAAATTCCGATCACGGAACAAGCGCCGCTTCGCCCTGCAAGCCCCTATGCGGTCTCCAAGGTCGGCGAGGACATGATCGCCTGTCAGTACGGGCTGTCGTACCATCTCGACCTGGTGCGAACCCGCATGTTCACGCACACCGGCCCGCGTCGCGGCGACGTCTTTGCGGAAAGCTCGTTTGCGCGGCAGATTGCAGAGATCGAGGCGAACAAGAGGAGCGGTCCGGTGCTCGTCGGAAATCTCGACAGCGTACGCACGCTTGCTGATGTGCGTGATGCGGTACGGGCCTACAAGCTGCTGCTGGACCACTGTCCAAGCGGCGAGGTCTACAACATCGGCGGCAACGAAACGATGACGGTGGGCGATATCCTGGAGACCCTGAAATCTCTGGCGCGCGTGCCGATCGAGCACAAGGTCGATCCGAGGCGGTTGCGTCCGTCGGACGTCACGTTGCAGATTCCCGACTCAGGAAAATTCCACAAGGCGACGAACTGGACCCCGCAGATTCCGGCGCGGAAAACCCTGAGCGACCTCCTCGATTATCAGCGCGAGGCGATTCGCGCGGAGGGTGTTTGCTGACATGTCGATGGTCGTATGCCGGGCTCCGTTCCGGGTCTCCTTCTTCGGAGGCGGCAGCGACTATCCAGAGTGGTATCGTGACGAGCCGGGTGCGGTGCTGTCGACCACGATCGACAAATACATCTATATCACCTGCCGCTATCTGCCGCCGTTTCTCGGCACCAAGCATCGCGTCGTTTGGCGCTACGTCGAGCAGGTCGATTCGATCGGGGAAATTCTGCATCCCGCCGTTCGCGAAGGTCTGCGTTACCTCAATTTCGACGACAGTCTCGGCATCGAACTGCACTATCAGGGCGATCTTCCATCGCGTGTCGGTATGGGCTCGAGCTCAACTTTCGTGGTGGCGTTGTTGAAGGCGCTGACGGGCCTGCGTGGGTTGAAGGCCGATCAGCAGAAGATCGCCGAAATGGCCATCGAGCTCGAACAGGTCCGTATGAAGGAGACTGTCGGATCGCAAGATCAGGTGGCGGCGGCGTTCGGCGGGTTGAACGTCATCAATTTCCACCAGAACGGTCGCTTCGACGTCAATCCGCTCGGCCTCTCCCCCGAACGCGAGCGTGAACTCTCTTCCAATCTCATGCTGTTCTTTCCCGGAAGGAGCCGCTTTTCATCCGACCAAGCGCTCAGCGTGACGCAGAACCTGCCGAACCGCGTCGCCGAGATTCGCCGCATGGTGGCGATGGTCCGCGAGGGCGAGGCGATCCTGCGCCACGGCGACCTCATGGACTTCGGACGGATGTTGCATGAAACATGGCAGCTGAAGCGCTGTTTGAGCGACAGGGTATCGTCGCCGGAGATCGACGACCTCTACGATCGTGCGCGGCGGGCAGGGGCGGTCGGGGGCAAGCTTCTCGGCGCGGGTGGAACGGGCTTTGTCTTGCTCTACGTGCCCAGGGAATGCCGGGCCGCGGTGATCGATGCCCTGACACCCCAGTGCGTCAACGTGCCATTTGCACTGGAGCGCGAAGGCGTGCGCACGGTCCATCAATCGAACAACGTGATTTTGCCAAATGACGGCTGAGTTCAAGACGGTCTTTCAAACCCCCTGGTTTGAGATCAGAACCGTTGACCCCGGTCAGGAGCCGAGTGGAACCACGGAGCCATACTACTGTCTGGTTCGTCCCAATGGCGTCATTGCCTTCGTGCTTGATCGCGCGGGAGCGGTCGTTCTGGTCGAGCAATATCGCCCGCCACTTGGCCGGGTGACGCTGGAGATGCCGGCGGGGTCGGTGGACACGGGAGAGACTCTCGAGGCCGCTGTCGTTCGAGAGGTTCTGGAAGAGACGGGGCTGGTCTGCGAGCGTTGGCACTCGATAACCCCGTGCCGCCTCGCTCTTCAGCGGGAAGATGTGGTCGACCATTTCTTCGTCGGTCTGGGGGCCCACGAGGCGGAGGGATACCAGCGAACGGAGCATGGAACCGTGCGTTTCCTGCCGCGATCCGAGCTGCTGGATCTGGTGAAATCGCATCGTTTTGACCAAACCGCGGCGCTGGGCGGGCTCTATGTGGCCGAGAAGTTATTTGGTATTGACTTGTTGACAGCCGATCTGGCGTGTATCCAATCGGTGCTGGCTACTTCGGCGGGTGGGGACCTGGGAACTGACAATGGTTCGGATCGGGCTCGTCCAGATCAACAATAGCTTTTCCGGTCAGAACTACCTGCCGTATTCGGTTGCGTGCCTGCAATCCTACGCCGAACACCGGCTGCCGCCTGGCAAGTTCAATTTCCTCCCGATGATCTATAAGCGGATTCCGGTGTTCGAGATTGTGGCCCGGCTGGAAGGCGCAGACGTCATCGGCTTCAGCGCCTATGTGTGGAACGCCAGAATATCGCTGGAGGCGGCGCGCCGCATCAAGCAGCTCCACCCGGATCGGCTGGTGATCTTTGGCGGACCGCATGTGCCTGACCATGCCGAAAGCTTCCTGCGCAGCAACCCGTTTATCGATCTCGTCGTCCACAACGAGGGGGAGAAGACTTTCGTCGAGCTGCTGAACCGGCTTCCGGAGCGCGACTGGAGCGGAATTCGCGGCATCAGTTACATCGACGCCGCCGGTAACTTCGTGCGCGCCGCGCCGGTCGAGCGAATGCGCGACCTGGAAGAGCTACCGTCGCCATTCCTGAACGGCATTTTCGATGGCCTGATCGCCAGTAACCCGGAAGAGCAGTGGATCGGTCTCTGGGAGACCAATCGCGGCTGCCCGTTCCAGTGCACGTTCTGCGATTGGGGTTCGGCGACTGCCGGCAAGGTGACCAAGTTCGAATTCGATCGTCTGCGTCGCGAGCTTGATTGGTTTGCCAGGCACGAGGTCAAATACATCTTCGTCTGCGACGCCAATTTCGGCATTCAGAAGCGCGACGTTGAAATCGCGGAGGCGGTGGCGGAGATCCGCGAGCGGACCGGATTTCCGCATGGGTTCTCGGTGCAGAACACCAAGAATGCCACTGAGCGCGCCTACCAGACCCAGAAGATCCTGGCGGATGCAAAGCTGAACAAGGGGGTTGCGCTATCGATGCAGAGTCTTGATGCGACCACGCTCAAGAACATCAAGCGCGACAACATCTCGCTGGAGACCTATTTCGAACTGGCGCGGCGATTCACGGCCGACAAGGTCGAGACCTATAGCGATATCATCCTCGGACTGCCCGGCGAGACCTATGACACGTTCCGGAACGGCGTAGACAAGCTGATCCGGCTTGGTCAGCACAACCGCGTGCAGTTCAACAATCTGACCATTCTGCCTAACGCGGAAATGGGCAACCCCGACTATCTCAAGAAGTTCGAGATGGTGACGGTGCAGTCCGAGATCATCAACATCCACGGCACGCGCGAAGAAATGCCCGACGATGTTCCCGAGGTCCAGGACCTCGTGATCGCAACCTATTCGCTGCCGCCGGAGGAGTGGCGCAAGACGCGGGTGTTCGGCTGGATGGCGGCCTTCCTGCATTTCGACAAGCTGCTGCAGCTGCCGATGATGGTGGCATGCGAGCTCGGCGGGCTGGCCTATCGCGACATCATCGATGCGTTCCTGACGGCCTCGAAAGAAGAGTATCCCGTCATTTGCAGCGTGCGCGAATTATTCGACAGCGAGGCACTGTCGATGCAGAATGGCGGACCCGAATACGTCTATTCGAAGGAATGGCTCGGGATCTATTGGCCGGCCGACGAATACATGTTC
>Ga0105239_10008938_pt1 | contig 11336 bp, 9 predicted proteins | sample KBSC44metaG_FD_92761 | JGI IMG/M metagenome (GOLD analysis project Ga0105239, IMG submission 92761) | Corn rhizosphere microbial communities from Kellogg Biological Station, Michigan, USA - KBS C4-4 metaG | ecosystem: Host-associated > Plants > Roots > Rhizosphere > Soil | place: Michigan, USA...
TATAAATAATACATCTTTTAAATATGAGATACTTAATAATGTAAATACATAAGCTTGAAGTATTGCCACTACTAATTCTAAACCATATAAAGGTACTAATATTAACAATGGTAAAGTAAAGATGACTACTTTAGTAATCATAGTTGATGAAGCTACTAAAGCTGTATAACTTAGCATAGAGATAACACCAAATAGACTATGTCCTGCTGTAACATTAACAGATAATCTTAAAGCTAAAGAGAAAGATCTAGCAGTATAAGAGATAAATTCAATAAATGTTAATAAAGGTACTAAAGGGATAGGTGTACCAGAAGGAACAAATAAAGAAAAGAATTCTGTATTATATTTTTCAAAACCTAATATAGTTACTCCTACCATTATTGCAATACTAAATCCAATTGTTACTATAATATGTGTTGTTGCAGTAAAACTATAAGGTATCATACCTAATATATTTGATAAGAATATAAAAATAAATAAAGAGATCATTAAAGGGAAAAAGATAAGATTCTCTTTTTCATTACCTAATTGATCTTTTACCATACCTAAAATAGAAGTGAATAATGTTTCTAAAGCGATAGACCATCTACTTGGTTTTATGCTTAAAGATCTTAATGAGATCATTGAAATGATTAAGATAACTAATCCTAAAGTTAAGAAAATAGCTATATTAGTAATAGAGAAGATAGTAGATAAACCAGTTAAAGCAGGTAGAGTAGAATAAACATCAAATTGCTCTAAAGGATTAAAATTAGTAATTAATCTTTGATCGATAATATTATTATTTAAATACATAACTTACTTCTTTATTTCTTTCTAACTATCCAAAAATCAAAAGATTTTTGTAATACATAATATCTATTCTTATTTTAGAAAAAAAGAGAGAAAGATAGATTAGAATAGATAGAAAGAGAGAAAAAGATAGAATAGATAGAAAGAGAGAGAAAGATAGAATCTAAAGAGAGAGAGAGAGAAAGATTAGATAGATAGATAGAAAGAAAGAAAGAAAGAATAGAGAGAGAGAGAGAGAGAAAGATTAGATAGAAAGAGAGAAATGAATAGAATCTAAAAGAATATTAGGGAAGATACCAAATAATAAAGTTAAAAAGACTAAAGGTAATAAGATATAGAATTCAGATTTAGTTAGATCATTATAAGCATCAAAATATTTAGATAAAGTACCAAATAATAATCTATTACTTAACCATACTGTATATGCTGCACCTAATATAATACTTAATGAAGCGATTAAAGTTACTACAATATTAGTTTTAAATGCTCCAATAAAGACTAAGAATTCTCCAATAAAACCAGAAGTACCAGGAACAGCCATATTAGATAAAGATAAAAGAAAGAAGAATAAAGAGAATAAAGGCATAGTAGTAGCTAAACCTCTATAATATTTTAAGATTCTAGTATGAGTTCTATTATAAAGAACTCCAATAGAATAGAATAAAGCACTTGAAACGATACCATGACTAATCATTAAGAATAAAGCACCTTCTAAACCTTGAATTTCATTAGAGAAAATACCTAATAAAGAAAGATTCATATGAGCAATAGAACTATAAGCAATAATAGATTTAATATCTATTTGTCTTAAACAAGCTAATGAGCTATATATTATACCTATTAAAGATAAGGCCATTACAAAAGGTGTAAAATAAAGAGTTGCATTAGGAAAGATAGATAAAGCATATCTAATAAATCCATATCCTCCTAATTTTAATAATACTCCTGCTAATAGCATTGAACCTCCTGTAGGAGCTTCTACATGTGCATGAATTAACCATAGATGGAAAGGAAACATAGGTACTTTTACAGCAAAAGATAAGAAGAATGTCAACCATAATATATTTTCTCTTGCAAATATAACTTTCTTATCTAGAGCTAATCCTAATAAATATTGATAATCAGTAGTACCAGTTTGATAATAAATAACTAAGATACCTAATAACATAAATAAAGAACCTAATAAAGTATATAAAAAGAATTGATAAGCAGCATGAATTTTTCTTTCTCTAGATCCCCAAATTCCAATCATTAAAAACATAGGAATTAATACACTTTCAAAACAAATATAGAATAATAATAAATCTAAGACTGTAAATACAGCTATTAATAAACTTTCTAATATTAATATTATTATAATATATGTTAGAGGTGATTTTCCTTTATAAGGAGGAGTTAAGATAATAGGTATAGTTAAGAAAGTAGTTAAAATAACTAAGAATAAAGAGATACCATCTAAACCTAAGATAAAATGGCATAATCCTGAATTAAATAAGCTACCCCAATCTTCTACAAATTGAAATTGAGCTGTATTTGAATCAAATTGAATCCATAAAATTAATGATAGAATAAAATTTATTACTACTGTAATTTCAGCTATTTTTAATATTTGATATTGACTTAATTTAAATAAGTCATTCCTACTTAAAGATATTATTAAAGCTCCTAATAGAGGTATTATTATTAATAAAGATATCATCTTTTTATTATATATTTTTAAAAAGATAAAGTATCTATAAAGATATTTATCCTTTTTAATTAGAGAATGATAAAGATATTTTTAATATATCAATCATCTATTTATTTTCTTAAATTCTTTTCTTTTCTTTTTAGATAATCTTAATCTAGTAATTTCTCTCTTAATAAGTACTCTCTTTACTTTCTATTCTTTTTGAGAGCATTGGGATTCAAACCCAAAACCTATAGATTAAAAGTCTAGTGCTCTATCGATTGAGCTATACCCCCTTTTCTTTTTTAAGAGTAAGTATCTAAAGATACTTGTTCTATCGGATTAGTGAGACTTGAACTCACAACCAATCGATCCCAAACCGATCACACTACCTATTGTGCTATAATCCGTTCTTAAGATCTATAACTACTTGATTACGAAAGTAGTATTAGAAGAGATTTTTCTATAACTACTTGAGATCTTTCATATCTTAAATAGTTAAGTAGTTAAGTAGTCAAGTAGTTAAGTAGTCAAGTAGTTAAGTAGTCAAGTAGTTAAGTAGTCAAGTAGTTACATATCTTTATGATATTTTTATCTTTAATTTAGTACGGTTAACGGGGATTGAACCCGTGTTCTAAGAACGAAGTCCTCATGTCCTAACCACTAGACGATAACCGCTAAATAAAGGAGGAATGAGGAGAATAGGATTTGAACCTATATTGGAATAACCCATTCATTTACAGTGAACCGCATAAACCATTCTGCCATCTCCCCATTTAATAGATCTTATTATAACCATAACTCTATAAAGAGAGTGAATACTTTAGTATTCAACCAAAAAATAGAGAATACTTTAATATTCAACCAAAAAATAGAGTTTAATATTGAACCAAAAAGTATAGAGAATACTTAAAGATACAACCAAAAAGTAAAGAGAATAGCAGCTGATACAACCAAAAAGTAAAGAGAATACTTAAAGATACAACCAAAAAGTAAAGAGAATACTTAAAGATACAACCAAAAAGTAAGAGAAGAAAAGTAAATTACTTAGATTTAATATCTAAATAAATTAAGATATTTTCTAAGTGACCTATAAGTGGAACTATAGCTAAGAAATAAAAGAAATAATAAAAAGTACAAATTCTACTAATAGTAATAAATGGTTCTTCAGCATGTTGTCCTCCACAATAGATTAATAAACCAAAGTTAACTACAAATAACCAGAAGAATATTTTCATAATAGGTCTAAATCCATTTCCTCTTACTTTTGATGTTTCCACAAAAGGTAATATAAATAAGATTAAGATTGCTGCAAACATAGCTAATACTCCTCCTAATTTTGATGGTATTGCTCTTAATATAGCATAGAATGGAAGAAAGTACCATTCTGGTACAATACTTTGAGGAGTAACTAAAGGATTTGCAGGTATATAATTATCAGGATGACCTAATAAGTTAGGTTGATAAAATACAAAAGCAAAGAAGATAAGGAAGAAAAGTAAAACTCCAACTAGATCTTTATATGTATAGTATGGATGGAAAGGTATTTTATCTACATTAGATGAGATACCTAAAGGATTGTTAGCTTAATAAATTTTTCACAAAATATTATTATTCGACTGTACATTAAGCAGATCTTTAGAATCCACCCACAAGTGACCCAGTCTGTAGCGATTTCAGTTTTTTTTTAACTAACTAATTAATTAACTAACTAACTAACTAACTAACTATCTAGATAGAACCTATACCGACGGTCTATTTTTAAAAAAACTTAAATAACCAATACCAAGAATCAAGATCTGAAAGATCTTACTTATTTAAGTCTATTTTAACTCTTTGACCGTTTTCACTTGCATTGCCATCGATAACCTAAATATCGATTGAAATCCTGTCAGATTTCAAGAATATTTTTTTTATTATCATAAAATATTCACGACTATTTAAAGATTAATTAAATTTTATTTAATACCTAATTTATAAAACATTGAAAAATGAAAATATTCTTTAACTAATAAAATTAATTTAGACATTGATTCTTTTTTAATATAAATTTGAAATAGATCTTTATTTTTATGAAGAGTACAATTTAAATTAAATTTTAATTTTAATACTTTAATTAATAATAAACAATCATCTTTATTAAAAGAATTAGTTGCTATTCTTAACCCTGATCCATGATAAGTACCATCATCTTGAATCCATATAGCTAAAGCTAATGGACTTAAAAATAAATTTAAATATTCTAATTCAGGAACTTTTTTAATTTTATTTTTATAAAAAATTTTATAAAACCATAATAAATTACTATAAGTATAAGTACTAAAAACATAACTATTCCCAAATTTATCTTTTATAAAAGAAGGTAAATTCTTATTAACATATCCTCTTTTTAATAAAAAATCATATAGATAAAATAAATATTCTTTTTTATTCTCTGATTGTTTAAATCTAAATCTTACACCTCCACTTTTTAATCTTTCTCCATGACAATCTCCTAATAATGTTCCAAATAAAAACTCATAAATTTCTCTATCATGTGGTCCAATTCTTTTATTAGATCTAATATTAGGTAAAATAAAACTTAATTTTTCTATAAATTTTGGGCCTTTAAACCCATGCTGATGTAATGCTATAAAATGTACTCCTACTAAAGCAATTAAAATAAAAGGTAATAAATAATGTAAACTAAAGAATCTATTTAATGTTGCATTATCAACTGAGAAACCTCCCCATACAAATTCTACTAATTTAGGTCCAATATATGGTATTGCTGATAATAAGTTAGTAATTACTGTTGCCAATCTCACGAATTAAGATCTGTTTAAAACAAATTCAATCTTATTCTAAACAATTTCTGTCTTAACCCTATGTACCTTCTATTTAAAGAGCCAAATAACTCTAATCTTAAGAGGCCTTGTCAAAGAGAAATAAATAAATAAATCTTTCTTTGGAAATCCGACTGTACATTAAGCAGCATTTCAGCCACCCACTAGTGACCCAGTCTGTAGCGATCTTAAACACAACCGACGGTCTAGAAATAGAAATAAAATCATTAACCGTTTTCACTAGCATCGCCAAAATAAATAAAGTAGTAAAAAAAGATGAGGTGCCATTCTTTTTTTACTACTACTACTACTTTTATTAACCCTTTTTATTACAAAGTAAAAGGATTTACCGCAGAAGTAAAACTCCCAAATTACTTTTTATGTATAAATTGCGTAATTTACGGTATGACTATGATTGAATTCTATATATCTAAAGATATACTACCTATTAAATATATAATACATAGAAGAGTGTATATGTGGCTTACAAATATCTGCTATGAAGTGATTTATCACTTCAGCCTGACTACATTTGTAGTCTATTGACCTTTTACTCCTATAGATATTGGAATAGCTTTAATACCATCTAATCTATCTAAGATATCACATAAAAATTGAACATCAGGAAGAGTAAAAGAATGAATGATCAAAGATCATTGACTACTAAAGTAGTTAAGTAGTTATATTCTTGTACTACCATTTCTAAGTTCTGCATAAGCATCTCCTAATAAAGTACCAACTATAATACTAATAATAATATCTCTAGAATGAGGACCTATTCTCTTATTAGCCCTTATATAACTTTTATTAAAAGGGAATATAGATAAAGAAATAAGGTAGATTTCATTCTTATTATTCAACCATTTAGGGCAAATAAATAATTCACCCCAGAAACTCATTTGCAAATTCTCAAATAAGAATTATATCTTATACTTTCTTTAATTCTTATTCCTGTACTTTCTCTATTTTAATATCCTCCCTATAGAGTTCTTATAGGTTTCATTAATGATATCATTGAAAGCCTTGTGAAAAAGATAGATAGAATGAATGAATGAATGAATGAATGAATGAGTCTTTCATACTCATTCCTATTTCGAGATAAGTGAGATCTTTCATACTCATTTCTATTTCGAGATAAGTGAGATCTTTCATACTCATTCCTATTTCAAGATAAGTGAGATCTTTCAGATCTTATTCTTGATTCTTGACCTTGACTTCTTTTGATACTTTTTACTCTTTTTAGAGAGTTACTATCTATCTTTTCGAGATTTTCGACTGTACATTAAGCAGCATTTCAGCCACCCACCGATGACCCAGTCTGTAGCGATTTTGTTAGAAACCGACGGTCTAAATATAAGAAAGAAATATTCTTAACCGTTTACATCGGTATTGCCAAGAGATATAACTATCTCTTAATACCCCTGTCAGGGTATTTACTATTTATCTTTTACCTTATTTTACTAACATATTGCTTAGGTATTAATAGTATGACTATATTTATTATTTAACATAACTAAAATCATATGAATTAAATACCATAATTACCTAACTTATAAAGCATAGATGGATGTAAGATCTAAAATCAATCTACCCTTTAGATTGACTATATTTAGATAGTGAGCTAGATAGCAAAAAAATTATGAAGCCATAATAAATATTCTTTATGAATGATTCTCTTAAAAGATATCATAGATATCTTTCACTCCTCTTTTTTCTGCATGATAATCTCCAAATAAAGAACCTATTATCATAGAAACCACATCAGAATGATGATCTATACTTTTAAATGTTAAGGAGATGTTAAATAATAAACATTTGGGGCCATTAAATTCTAACCCCAAGGTAACACATAACCAAGAAAGGCAGTAGCCATCATGATTAAGAATATTACTACACCTACTGACCATAATAATATTCTTGGTTTAGCATAAGAATTAAAATATAATCCTCTAGCCATATGGATATAAACACAAATAAAGAAGAATGATGCTCCATTAGCATGAGCATATCTAATTAACCAACCATAAAATACATCTCTCATGATATGCTCTACACTTACAAATGCTAAACTAGTTGAAGGTGCATAATGCATACCTAATGTTACACCTGTTACTATTTGTAATACTAAACATAAACCTAATAATGATCCAAAATTCCATAAATAAGTAATATTTGATGGTAATGGTGAATCAATAAAAAAATCATTTGCTATACTTAAAACTGGATGAGTTTTTAATAATCTCATTTTCTTTTTACTTTTCTTTTAGGTAAATCTCTTTTAATCTTTTTCATTCTAACCTAGAGTTGAAACTCTTTATAATATCTATTCTTATTTTAATTTTTAAAATCTATTCTAAATATCTTGAAAGATATCATTGATATCTTTTCTCTAATCATCCTAATTATGACTTAGACCTATGAAAAAATAGATCTCTTTTCTCTAATCATCCTAATTATGACTTAGACCTATGAAAAGATAGATCTCTTTTCATAATCAATCTTAAAGGAGTGAGATCTATAAGATTTCACCATACCTAGAATAGTATGATCTTAAAAGAAAGATTCATACCTAGAATAGTATGATCTTAAAAGAAAGATCACCTAACCGAGATCTATAAGATTTCACCATATCTAGGATAATATGATCTTAAAAGAAAGATCACCTAACAGCTATAAGAGATCACTTAAGTAAGTATCTAAAGATAAGATATTTCAGATTTTACCTAACAGCTATAAGAGATAACTTGTATCTAAAGATAAGATATTTCAGATTTCACCTAACAGCTATAAGAGATCACTTGTATCTAAAGATACTCATCAAGTCTAATCAAGATCTTTCAGATCTCATAGTAGATCTTATAGATCTTAAGGAAGGAAAGAGATAGGATAAGAGAAGAGAAGAAAAGATAAAGATAGGATAAGGATAAGATAGGATAGGATAAGATAAGATAAGATAAGATAAGATAAGATAAGATAAATATAATAGACTGAGTCTAGAATTATTTTAATAGAAAGAGGATAATCCAATAAGGATCAAACTCTTTCTTATAACTCTGAAAGATATCATAGAGTGAGTCTATAATTATTTTTAATAGAAAGAGGATAATCCAATAAGGATCAAACTCTTTCTTATAACTCTGAAAGATATCATAGATATCTTTTATAATTTATTCTCTCTTTCTATTTATTATACAGCATATAATAATAAGAAAGCCATCATTAATGAGAATAATCCAATAGCTTCTGTTAAAGCGAATCCTAAAATTGCATAACTAAATAAATCTGCTTTTATTGAAGGATTTCTTGATGTTGAGTTTATTAATGCTGCAAACACTAATCCTACTCCTACTCCTGCTCCTGCTAAACCCATTGTTGTTAATCCTGCTCCTATAACTTTTGCACTAGCTAACATTTTCTTTTTCTTTTTAACTTAATATATTTGAGATCTTTCAGATCTTATATTATATCATATACTTACTCAAAGAATCAATAATAGATTCTAATTATAGATAGATAAGATAGAATCTATTTGAGATCTTTCAGATCTTATCTAACTATCTATACTTTTCTCTTTTTATGGATAGTGAGAATTGAACTCACATAACTTAAGTTAGTTACACCTAAAATAACCGCGTCTACCAATTTCGCCATATCCATAAATGATGAGATCTTTCAGATCTCAATAAATGATCAAAGATGATCATCACTCTAGTGACTATTAATTTTAATTTTAATCTAACCAATAAATGATCAAAGATGATCATCACTCTAGTGACTATTAATTTTAATTTTAATCTAACCAATAAATGATCAAAGATGATCATCACACTATAAAGATAGTGACTATTAATTTTAATTTTAATCTATCAAAGATGATCATCACTCTAGTGACTATTAATTTTAATCTAACCAATAAATGATCAAAGATGATCATCACACTATAAAGATAGTGACTAATCAGATATTAATTTTAATCTAACTAAGAATGTTTTAATATTTAAAGGTAAAAATATTTTAGATAAAAGGATAAAATTTAACATAAAAATAAGATATGCCCATGAAATTGAATTTAAAAAATAGAAAGGCTCTAATTGTGGCATAAGAAGTATTCAACACCCGCCCTCTTCTTTTAATATTTCTTTTCTCTTCTAACTTATCTTCTACTGCTTTTGCGGGAGAAGGATTTGAACCTTCATTTTAAGATCATGAGTCTTATGAGTTAACCATTACTCTATCCCACTTTTACTTACCTATTATAGGACTTGAACCTATATTAAACAGATTAGAAATCTGATGCTTTATCCTATTAAGCTAAATAGGTTTCTCTCTTTTTGCAGATAGTGGGATTTGAACCCACACTGTTCAATTTGGAAGATTGACGATCTACCATTAATCTATATCTGCTATATGACTTCTTCTTTTTTTTTTATTAGACAGGGATAAGAGGATTTGAACCCCTTACTATAATTTTGGAGATTATTGTTTTTCCAATTAAACTATATCCCTCTCTTTAATCTCAACTACCTTTTAATTTTGAGCTATTTTCTTATACCTCTAAGATCTTTCAGATCACTCATTTTTCTGATCTCTTTTTCTTTGGTAATAGAAGATTTGAACTTCTGACCCCTCCATTGTAAGTGGAATGCTCTAAACCACTGAGCTAATTACCAAAATCTTTCTTTTTGATTTTTAAGGGTGGATAGCAAGATTTGAACTTGCGACAAATAGAGCCACAAACTACCATTCTACCAACTGAATTATATCCACCAAATTTTATGTGATAATTTAAAAATATGACTAGATGAGATCTATAAGATCTCACTTTCTAAAGAGAGTTAGAAATTAAATTTCTTTTAATTGTGAATCTACCCAAGATATATATTTATCTAATGATACTGCTTCTATTACAATAGGCATTCCAAAATGATTTGTTCCACATAATTCACTACATTGACCATAGTACACTCCTTCTCTTTCTGTTAAGAAAGATACTTGATTTAATCTTCCAGGTATAGCATCTATTTTAATACCTAAAGATGGCATTGCCCAACTATGTAATACATCTGCTGCTGTTACTACTACTCTTACTCTAGTATCCACTGGTACTACTATTCTATTATCAACTTCTAATAATCTAAATTGACCCATTTCTAAATCATCTGTTGGTATCATATAGCTATCAAAATTTATAGGTTGATCATAATCACCATATTCATATTGCCAATACCATTGGTATCCTATTCCTTTTATTGTTATTGCTGGATCTATTACTTCATCCATTAAATATAATAATTTAAATGAAGGGAATGCAATACCGATTAATATTAATGCTGGTGTTAATGTCCATATAATTTCAACTAATGTTCCATGATTATTATATTTATATACTATTTTATCATTTTTACCAATACTATCATATATTACTGATACTAAAAACCATGTTACACCTACTAATACTACTGTCATATAAAATATTATATGATCATGTAATTCTACTAAACCATAAAAAGTAGATGAAGCCCCATCTTGAAATCCTAATTGCCATGGTTGAGCTAAGTCATTATAAATTTTACTTCTTATTAACATTTTTTTATCTTTTTATATTTTAACAGAAATCATCTAAAAGAGAATAATATAAGATAAAATATCTTATTATAGAAAGTATCTTAGATACTTTCTTAATTTTGTCATATACTTATTCAAAGAATCTCTTAGAGATTCTTATTATATACTCTATCTTTTTAATTATCTAATAGGGATAGAATAATCTTAATAAAGATCATAACTATCCCTTGACTAAAAAAGAAAGAAAAAAAAAATATATATATATATATATATTATCCTTGTACAGGTAAATGGTTAATATGATGATAGCTAGGTGGAGAAGGTAATACCCACTCTAATGTTGTACCAGTATTAGTTTCTATCATAGTAGAATATGTACTACTAAAGAAAGAAGGTTTAAACCAGTAATTATTAGGTAAAGTAGAAGAATTTCTATTAGCTAATGTTAAGTATAAACCATAAATAAATACAAATGTTGAAAGTAA
>Ga0105239_10008939_pt1 | contig 11334 bp, 10 predicted proteins | sample KBSC44metaG_FD_92761 | JGI IMG/M metagenome (GOLD analysis project Ga0105239, IMG submission 92761) | Corn rhizosphere microbial communities from Kellogg Biological Station, Michigan, USA - KBS C4-4 metaG | ecosystem: Host-associated > Plants > Roots > Rhizosphere > Soil | place: Michigan, USA...
CGACGGTGGGTAGTTGGTTTCACCCCGGCTGAGCGCGCTTCCGATCCGCTCGAGCAGGAGAGGCGGGATGGGGAACTCCCGCGGATCGAAATCACCGATGCTGAGGTTGCAGATCTTGCTGCCCTTGGCCTGCAGAGCCCGGACTTCGTCGGCAATGGCCAGAATCCGGGATCCCTCCAGGCCATCGAGCCGCCGCGCGACTGATGTCACGTCGCCACCTTTCGCTTGACGAGTGTGAGAATAGTGTACACCGCCACCGGCTCCGCGTCCTGGTTGGTCACTTCGACATCCCAGGCCACGATGCCCTGAGGCACCTGCCCGTCGATGGTATCCTTAGCCGTTTTCTGCTTGCAGGTGAGCCGGGCGCGAATCGTGTCGCCGGGATACACCGGCTTCACAAAGCGCAGGTTGTCGAGCCCGTAGTTGGCCAGCACCGGCCCCGGGGCGGGATCGACAAAGAGGCCGGCCGCAGCCGAGAGAACGAAGTAGCCGTGGGCAACGCGCCGCTCGAAGATCGAGGCCTTCGCGGCCCCGTCGTCCATATGGGCGTAGAAAAAGTCGCCGCTGATGCCCGCAAAGTTGACGATGTCGGCTTCAGTGACGGTGCGTGCGTGCGTGAGCCAGGTCTCGCCCAGCCGCAGCTCCTCGAAATGCTTGCGAAACGGGTGAATGCCGTCGCTCAGCTCGGCTGCGCCTTTCACCCACTGCCGTCCGACCGCGGTCAACGTGCTCGGCGTCCCCTGGATCGCGGAGCGTTGCATGTAGTGCAACACCCCACGCACGCCCCCCATTTCTTCGCCGCCGCCGGCGCGGCCGGGGCCGCCATGGATGAGGTGCGGCAGGGGCGAACCGTGCCCGGTGGATTCCTTCGCGTTCTGGCGATTGAGCACCATGAGCCGGCCGTGGTACGCGGCAGTACCCAGCACGACGTCACGGGCCACGCCCTCGTCGGCGGTCACGACCGAACCGCACAGGCTGCCGCGGCCGAGTCGGGCAAGCGCGATCGCCTCGTCGAGCTTGCCATATGGCATCAGCGTGTTCACCGGACCGAACGCCTCGATGTCGTGCGGCTCCGCCTTCCGGAATGGCTGGTCGCAGTAGTAGACCACCGAAGGGAAGAACGCGCCTTTGGACGCGTCCGCGCCGAGCACGTCGAAGTGCCTTGGGTCGCCGTACACGCGCTCGCACACCGCGCCGATGCGGTCCGCGCTCCCGCCCACCTCACCCACCTGTGCCCGGCCTGCCAGCGGCCCCATGCGCACGCCGTCCACCGCCGGGTTGCCCAGTGTGGTTCCGGCCAGCCGCTTGGAGAGCGCCCGGACGACATCGTCGGTCATTGCCGCGGGAACGAAGGTCCGGCGGATCGCGGTACACTTCTGCCCCGCCTTCACCGTCATTTCCTTGGCAACTTCCTTGATGAAGAGATCGAATTCCTCCGAGCCCGGCGCCGCATCAGGACCAAGGATGCAGTAGTTGAGCGAGTCCGCTTCGAGATTGAAGCGCACCGATTCGCTGACTACGCGCGGATGGCTCTTGAGCTTGCGGCCGGTTCCGGCCGAGCCGGTGAAGGTGACCACGTCCTGGCAGGTCAGGTGGTCCAGCAGATCACCGACGCCGCCGCAGATGATTTGCAGAGCACCCTCGGGAAGGATGCCGGCACTCAGCATTGTCCGCGCCAGCCTCTCCGCGAGAAACGACGTTACGGTGGCTGGCTTCACGATCGCCGGCATGCCCGCGAGAAACGTAGGAGCGAGCTTTTCCAGCATTCCCCAGCAGGGGAAGTTGAAGGCGTTGATGTGCACAGCCACGCCCTCGAGCGGCACACAAACGTGGCGGCCCAGGAATGTGCCCCCCTTCGAGATCCGCTCGACTGCACCGTCCACATAGAACGTCTCGTCGGGGAACTCGCGGCGCCCCTGGCTCGCATACGTGAAGAACGTGGCGATGCCGCCCTCGATATCGATCCAGGAATCGGTCTTGGTCGCTCCGGTGGCCGCCGAGACCTGATACAGCTCGTCCTTGTGCGCCATCAGGTGCTGCGCCATGGCCTTGAGCATGCGAGCCCGCTCGTGGAACGTCATCGCCCGGAGCTTGGGGCCGCCGACCGTGCGGCCGTATTCCAGCATACCCTTGAAGTCGAGGCCTTCGCTGGTCGCCTCGCCGACTTTCTCGCCGGTGACGGCGTGGAAGAGGTCGGTCGCGCGACCGGTTCCGGTCACCCACTGCCCCTGCGCGTAACTCTGCAACCGCATCATGCTAGTCTCCGTCGGCCGGCGGCGCCGACCTGGTCTCGTGCCACGTCTGGTAGGACGCGGGCTGGTCCGGCTGGTCGGCCGGCATCTCCCGGAGGGGCTCGCAGGGACGAAGCGATCCATGCAGGCGGCCAGGGAGAGACTGGTAAAGCCGGGTGCCCTCCGTTTTCCAGTCGAGCATCGCGTCCGACACGCTTTTCACGACGCGGGCCGGATTCCCCGCAACCACTGAGCGCGGCGGGATGACCATGTCTGCGGGAACAAAGGAAAGCGCGCCCACGATCGACTCCGCCCCAACCACCGCCCGATCCATAACCACGGCGTTCATCCCCACCAGCGCATTTCGCCCGATACGAGCCCCGTGCACCACCGCGCCGTGCCCGATGTGGGCGCTGCTCTCCAGTACGACGGTCACACCGGGAAACATGTGGATGGTGCAGTTCTCCTGAACATTGCAGCCGTCCTCGATCACCACACCACCCCAATCACCACGAATGGCCGCGCCCGGGCCGACGTACACATTTCTGCCGATCACGACGTTGCCGGTCACCGTCGCATTGGGGTGAATGAACGCTGATTCGTGGACTACAGGAATGAAGCCTTCGAAGGCGAAGACGTTGCTCACCGCGCCCTACACCCGCGCAATGATCGTCGCCATGCCCTGCCCCACGCCAACGCACATGGTACAGAGCGCGTGTTGCTTGCCGGTCTCTTTTAACTCGTGCGCCGCGGTAAGCAGCAGACGGGCGCCGGACATGCCGAGTGGATGGCCGAGGGCGATGGCGCCGCCGTTAGGGTTGATTCGCGGATCCTGATCGTCGATGCCAAGCTGGCGGGTGCAGCCAAGGACCTGCGCTGCGAACGCCTCGTTGAGCTCGATGACGTCTAGGTCACCGAGCGTGAGCTTCGTCTTGGCCAGGATTTTTTGGGTGGCGGGAACCGGCCCGAGCCCCATGGTTCGCGGCTCGACGCCGACGACCGAGGTCGCGACGATGCGAGCGAGCGGAGCGAGCCCGTACTGGCGCACAGCGTCTTCCGAGGCCAGCAGCAACGCGCAGGCGCCGTCATTGATGCCTGACGAATTGCCGGCGGTTACACTCCCCTTGCCGTCGGTGCGGAAGGCCGGTTTGAGCTTGGCCAAGCCTTCAATAGTTGAGTCAGGACGAGGAAACTCGTCCTGCCCGAAGGTCCTGGCCGGCTCGCCGCGAGTGGCGCCCGGCACCGACACCGGCACGATCTCCGTCTGGAACCGACAGCGCTTTTGGCTGGCCGCAGTCTTTTGCTGCGACCAGAGGGCGAACGCATCCTGGTCGGCTCGACTGATGTTGAGGTCCGCGGCCACGTTTTCGGCCGTCTGACCCATCGAGTCTACGCCGTAGAGCTCCCGCATCTTGGGATTGATGAATCGCCACCCCAGGCTGGTGTCGAACAGCTCCACATTCCGCGCGAAGGGCTGGCTGGACTTGGACAGGACGTACGGCGCGCGAGTCATCTGCTCCACGCCGCCCGCGATATAGAGGTCGCCGTCGCCCACGCTCACAGCTCGGGCTGCGTTGGCGACTGCGCTCATGCCGCTGGCGCAGAGTCGGTTGACCGTCTCGCCTGGGACCGACACGGGCAAGCCTGCGAGCAGCGCGGCCATGCGAGCGACGTTGCGGTTGTCCTCGCCGGCCTGGTTGGCGCAGCCCAGCACGACGTCGGTGATCCGCTCGGGGTCGAGATTGGGATGACGCACGAACAGCTTAGTGATGACGTGCGCCGCCAGATCGTCAGCGCGTGAATGGGCGAGACTTCCGCCGAAGCTTCCGATCGGCGTGCGAACGCCGTCCACCAGATATACCGGCCTCATTTGCCACTCACCTGAAAAGTCAGCGACCACACCTTAGCCCAGGAAATGTAGATATATTGTTCACCCTTGTCAGCCTGGCCACGAGCCTCAGAAAACCTTCGATGACCTATCGCTTCATTGCATTCGAGGTCGCTCAAGGCGTCGCGCGCATCACGCTGAATCGGCCGGATGTCCTCAATAGCATCCACGCCGAGATGTCGGCCGAGCTTCAGGATGCGCTCGGCCGCGGTGGCCGGGAAGACGGCATCCGTGCCCTCCTCCTGACCGGCGCCGGACGCGCATTTTGCGCCGGCCAGGATCTGGAGGAAGTCCGTCCCGGCGGAGCCGTAAACGACTTTGCGGCCCATGCGCGCAAGGTCTATACGCCGCTCGTCAAGGGAATCCGCTCAGTCGAAAAGCCGGTGGTTTGTGCCGTGAATGGCGTCGCTGCCGGCGCCGGCGCCAATCTCGCGCTGGCGTGCGACCTGGTGCTGGCCGCGGAAGAGGCTTCCTTCGTTCAGGCCTTCGCCAAGATCGGGCTGGTGCCGGACACGGGCGGCAGCTTCTTTCTCCCGCGGCTTGTTGGGTTCGCGCGGGCGACCGCGCTCACCATGCTCGGCGAGAAGGTCAGTGCCCGCCAGGCGGTGGAGATCGGGCTCATTCATCGAGCCTGCCCGGCCGCGACGCTGCTCGAGGAGGCCACCCAGCTCGCAAGTCATCTCGCAACCCAGCCGACCTTCGGGCTCGGCCTCACCAAGCGGTTGTTGAACGCCTCCTTGGTCAACAATCTGGACGCGCAGCTCGAGCTCGAAGCGGAGATGCAAGGTGTTGCGGGCCGCAGCGCGGATTACGCCGAGGGGGTGGCGGCGTTCCTTGGCAAGCGGAAGCCGACCTTCTCGGGGCGTTGAGACGTGGCCGCCCCGGAGCCGAAGGTCGTGGTGGGTGTGCTCGGGGCCGGAGCAATGGGAAGCGGCATCGCACAGGTCGCCGCGGTGGCCGGGCACGCGGTCGTGCTGCAGGACGTTGACGAAGCAGCGATCAAGCGGGCCCGCACCGGTATTGAAAAGGCGCTCGCGCGAGAAGCCGAGAAGGAGCGCCTGACCCCGTCGGCCGCCGACGCGGCAAGGCAACGCATCTCGTACCGCGCAGGTGGAGATCTCGCTGCGCTGGCGTCCTGCGGACTGGTGATCGAGGCGATCATCGAACGCCTTGCGGCAAAGCGCGAATGTTTTATCGCCCTCGAGCGCGTAGTCACCCCCGAGGCGGTGCTCGCCACCAATACCTCAGCGTTGTCCATCACGAGCATCGGTGCCGCGTGTCGGCGACCGGAACGGGTGCTCGGCCTCCATTTCTTCAATCCGGCGCCGGTCATGCCGCTGGTCGAGATCGTGCGTGGCCACGCAACCTCTGACGTAGTTATTGACACGGGCTGCAACCTGGTCAGCCGATGGGGCAAGACGGCCGTCGTCGCTGCGGACACGCCGGGATTCATCGTGAACCGGATCGCACGGCCCTTCTACGGGGAGGCCCTGCGGATCCTGGACGAGGGCATCGCCGATTGCGCGACTATCGACTGGGCCATGCGCACCTTCGGGGACTTTCGGATGGGTCCGTTCGAGTTGATGGATCTGATCGGCAACGACGTGAACTTTGCGGTCACTACGGCGGTCTACGAGGGCTTCTTCTTCGATCCTCGCTTCAAGCCGTCCCTCACCCAGCGGCGCCTGGTCGATGCCAACCTGCTCGGGCGCAAGACAGGACAGGGCTACTACGATTACCGCGAGGGAGCGGCTCGGCCCGCGCCCAGGCAGGACGAGAACCTCGGCCGCGCAATCCTCGACCGGATCCTGGCCATGCTCATCAACGAGGCCGTGGACGCGGTGTTCTGGCAGGTGGCCACGCCATCCGACATCGACCTCGCGATGGTGAAGGGGGTCAACTACCCCAAGGGGCTCATTGCATGGGGAGAAGAGCGGGGCTACGACGTCACGCTGGGGCGGCTGGAGGCGCTTCAGGCAGAGTACGGTGAAGACCGATACCGGCCGAGCCCGTTGCTGCGGCGCCTGGCCCGCTCCGGAGGAACGCTCCGAACGTGAGCGCTCGGCCCATCACCCCTGAGCGGCGGGCAACCGCAATCGTCCAGAAGATGCTGGCGAACGACGCGTTCAGTCGCTGGCTGGCGGTCGAAGTGCTCGACGTCCGGGTGGGCGGGGTTACCCTGCGCATGAAAGTGCGCGAGGAGATGACTAACGGATTCGGCGTGTGCCACGGCGGGGTGACCTTCGCCTTTGCCGACAGCGCGCTGGCGTTCGCGAGCAATACCGGAGGGAAAGTGACGGTCAGCATCGAGAACAGCATGACGTATCCGGCGCCGGTACAGCTGGGCGACGTCCTGGAGGCCGATGCCGAGCGCGAAGCGATCAGCCGACGCCTGGCATATTACCGGGTGCGGGTCACCCGGGCGGACGGCTCGGTCGTGGCCCTCTTCCGCGGCACGGTGTACCACACGGATCGCGACCACGAGGCGGAGCCTGATGGGAGTGAGTGAGGCTCGCGCGCCGGCTGGCCGCCAGGTGGAAAGCCCGATCGATTGGCGTCGGGTGCTCTATCTGACGCTGGCCTCACGCGCGCTGGACGACATCGAGGAAACCCGGCTCGTTCCCCAGGGAAAAGTGCTGTACCAGTTCTCGGCCCGGGGACACGATATGGCCCAGATCATTCTGGGCACGCTCCTGGACCACCCGCACGACGCTGTCGGGGCGTACTATCGCTCCCGGCCCACGCTGCTCACGCTCGGACTTTCTCTCGAGGACGCGCTCGCCGCGCCCATGGGCAAGTCGGGAGGATTCAGCAACGGTCGCGACATCGGCGTGGTGTGCAACCTCCCCAACACCAGTGGAGCCATCGTGCTGCCGATGTCCGGCGACGTCGGCTCCCAATACACGCCGGCGGCCGGTTGGGCTCAGGGCATCCTCTACCACCGCGAGGTACTGGCCGATCGGACCTATGACGGCTCGATCGCCGTCGTGCTCGGCGGCGAGGCCTCGGTGGCAACCAACGGCTTCTGGTCCGCCCTCACAATCGCAACGACCCTCTCGTTGCCCCTGCTCTTCTACATAGAGGACAACGGCTACGGCATCTCGGTACCAGCCAGCTTCCAGACGCCGGGTGGGGACATCGCGGCCAATCTCGCCGGCTTCCGCAACCTTCAAGTCTCGAGCGGTGATGGGACCGAGCCGGTGCAGGCAGCTGCTCTGCTCCAGGAGGCCGTCGCGCACGTGCGAGCGGGCAAGGGCCCTGCTCTGCTGCGGCTCACCGTGCCGCGCTTGAGCGGCCACTCGGCCCAGGACACCCAGGCATACAAGGGCAAGGAGCGTTTGACTCAGGAGCAGGCAAGCGATCCGCTCCCCAAGCTGTACGACTTCCTTCGTTCCGGCGCCCTGGCGCCATCCGAGATCTCCGCGATCGAGTCGCAGGCAAAAGCGGACGTGGATGCCGCCCTCGAGGCGGCGTTGGCGCGGCCGGACCCGTCGCCATCCGACGTAACCCGCTACGTCCGAACCGAGACACGCGCCGACGGGTCTCCGGACCTTCAGATGGTCGGTGGGTTGGCACCGAGCGGCCACCGGTTTCCCCAGGGAACCAATGTGGCACGCCCGGAGCCCGCCCGGATCAATCTGCTGACCGCCATCCGCAGGACCCTGGAGCACGAGCTCGCGAGCAATCCCAGGATGTTGCTCTTCGGCGAAGACGTGGGACCCAAGGGCGGAGTGCACGCGGCCACCATGGGCCTTCAGGCGGCCTTCGGTGAGCAGCGTGTGTTCGACACCAGTCTTTCGGAGGAGGGGATCATCGGCCGGGCAGTCGGTCTTGCACTCTGCGGACTGCTCCCCGTTCCTGAAATCCAGTTTCGCAAGTACGCCGATCCCGCGACCGAGCAGCTCAACAACTGCGGAACCATGCGGTGGCGAACTCACAACCGGTTCGCGGCGCCGATCGTCGTGCGGATGCCCGGCGGTTATGCGCCGAAATGCGGCGACCCCTGGCACAGCGTCTGTGGCGAGGTGCTGTGGACCCACGCTCCCGGCTGGCAGGTGTGCATTCCTTCCAACGCGGAAGACGCCGTGGGCCTTCTCCGCACCGCGCTTCGCAGTAATGACCCCACGATTTTCTTCGAGCACCGGGCGTTGCTCGATGCCGCCTCGGCTCGGCGGCCGTACCCCGGTGACGAGTTCATGATTCCGTTCGGCCAGGCGAAGATCGTGCTGGCCGGAGAACGTCTCACGGTCGTCACCTGGGGCGCCATGGTGGAACGCTGCGAGCGCGCTGCGCGCGACGTGGGCGACTCTATCGAGGTCCTCGATCTTCGCACGGTGGCGCCCTGGGATCGGGCCGCGGTCCTCGCCTCGGTTCGGAAGACCCGGCGGTGTCTGGTCGTCCATGAGGACACGCTTACGGCTGGATTTGGTGCGGAAGTCGCCGCGGTCGTCGCGGAGGAGGCGTTCCTGAACCTCGATGCCCCAATCTCCCGGCTTGCGATCCCCGACGTGCCCACGCCGTACAACGTGGCTCTCATGAACGCGGTTCTGCCGAGCGCCGAAGGGATCGCTGCCAAGATGCGGGAGCTGCTCGAGTTTTGAGCGAGGATCAGTAATGGCGCCGTTAGTCGACGTCGCGGTCCCGGCCGATCAGGCCGAAGGAACCGAAATGGTGGTGGGGACCTGGTTCAAGCAGGTGGGCGAGGCCGTCACCGAAAATGAGCCATTGCTCGAGATCAATACCGACAAGGTCACCGTAGAGGTGGCCGCGCCTGCGACCGGCGTGCTGCGAGAGATTCTCAAGACTCCGGAGCAAGCCGTCGAGCCGGGGGAAGTCCTGGGGCGGATCGAGGCAGGCGCGGCGCCGACCGCGACGAGCCCCGCGACCGCAAAGGCCGCGGCGGCGCACGCGCCTCCCTCGCCCGAAGCACCGGCCGCTGCCGCCGAGCTCACGCCCGCCGTTCGCCGGCTGCTCGCCGAACACGGCCTCGAGGCCTCGAGCATTCACGGCAGCGGGAAGGGCGGACGGATCACGGTGCAGGACGTCGAGGCCCACATCGCCGGCCGCGACGGGCCTCCAAAGGCCGGGCCTGCAGCGGGGTCGAGCCGTCGCGTCCCGCACAGCGCGATGCGTCGGAGCATCGCGCAGCACATGGTCCAGAGCGTCGCGGTTGCTCCTCATGTCACGGCGGTGTTCGAGGCAGATCTGTCCGCGATCGTTGCGCACCGCGAGACAAACCGTGGAGCATTCGAGGCCGAGGGAGCCAACCTCACCTACACCGCCTACTTTGTTCGGGCCAGCGTTGCCGCGCTGCAGGCAGTGCCGGAGGTAAACAGCCGGTGGCACGACGACGCGCTTGAGCTGTTCGAAGATTGCAACATCGGAGTCGCTACGGCCCTGCCGCAGGGTGGCCTGATCGTGCCGGTGATCCATCGAGCCCAAACGCTCGACCTGCTGGCCACCGCGAAACGGCTCCAGGACTTGACCCAGCGCGCCCGGTCCGGTGGGCTCAATCCCAGCGACGTGCAGCAAGGCACGTTCTCGATCTCGAACCACGGGGTGAGCGGCAGTCTGGTTGCGTCGCCGATCATCATACCGCAACCACAATCCGCGATCCTGGGTGTCGGCAAGATGGAACGGCGCCCGGTGGCCCGGGAACGCAACGGCAAGGAAGCGGTCGAAGTCCGAGCGATGTGCTACGTCACCCTGACCATCGATCATCGAGCACTCGACGGCCTCCAGGCGAATGCATTTCTGACGCGTTGGGTGCAGGAGATCGAGCGCTGGGCCTAGAGTGCCTTGAACTCCTCAAAGGGCTGGCGGCAGTGGTGGCAGTAGTGGATGGCCTTGCACGCGGTGGACCCGAATTCGCTCCTGCGCTCGGTGTTCGAGGAGCCGCAGTAGGGGCAGGGCGCACGACGAATCGTTGAGGTCAACGGCACCAGCGCCTGCTCGGAATCTGTCCGCCCCGGTGGCGCGATCCCGTAGGCCTTGAGCTTTGCCTTGGCCTCGTCGCTGAGCCAGTCCGTGGTCCAGGCGGGTGAGAACACTGTGCGTAGCTCGACGTGTTCGTGGCCGCCAGCGTGGAGCGCCGCCACGATCTCTTCTTCGATGGTCCGCATGGCGGGACAGCCCGAATAGGTCGGGGTAACGTCCACGGCGACGACCCCGTCCGGCCGTAGCTCCACCTTCCGCACGATCCCCAGCTCGACCACGTCCAGCGCCGGCACCTCCGGGTCGGGTACGCCGTGCAGGATCTCCAGCAGAGCAGCCGTTTGCGGGTCTGTGCCGCTCACCATTTCGCCCCCGGATGCGATCGGGCGAGGATCTGCATCTCGGCCAGCAAGTGGCCAAGGTGCTCGGTGTGCCGTCCCTGGCGCGCACCTGAGTGCATGTACCCGTTCGTCGGCAAAGTGAGCGTCGCGCGCCGGATGACGTCCGTTACCACTCCGCGCCATGCGGGTTGAAGAGTCGGCGGATCCGGTGCAATGGCGTGCGCCGCCAGTGCTCGATCCACGTCATCGGATGCGAAGAGCTCGCCGGTGTACGGCCACAGCTGGTCCAGGGCGTTTTGCGCTCGGCGATGGCTTTCGTCGGTGCCGTCGCCCAGTCGAATCACCCATTCGCCGCTGTGCCGCACGTGGTAACGCGCCTCCTTGTGAGCCTTGGCGGCAATCCCCGCCAGCTCGGAGTGGGTCGAGCGCTGGAGCTTGTCGAGCAACAGCACGCTCCAGGCATCGAACAGGAACGAGCGCACAATCGTATGGCCGAAGTCGCCGTTGGGGAGCTCTACCAGCTGCGCGTTGCGGTAGTCGATCGCATCGCGGAAATAGGCGAGAGCATCCTCGTCGCGCCCACGGCCCTCGACCGTTCCGGCGAGTCGGAGAAGGTGCGACGCCTGCCCGATGAGGTCGAGCGCCACGTTGGCGAGGGCGATGTCCTCTTCGAGCGCCGGGCCGTGTCCGCACCACTCCGAGAGACGGTGGCCCAGGATCAGGCGATCATCGCCGAGACGCAGGAGATACTCGAACAGCGGATCCACGCGATCCCTAGTACACCCGAACGCCGCGGGGAGTCTTGTAGAACTGCGGATGACGGTAGGGTTTGTCGTCGGCGGGATCGAAGAAGGGGCCGGCCTCCCCCGGACTCGACGCGATGATCGCCGAGCTGAAGTCGCACTCGATCGCCCACGGCGACTTGCAGCACGGCAACGTC
>Ga0105239_10008941_pt1 | contig 11334 bp, 7 predicted proteins | sample KBSC44metaG_FD_92761 | JGI IMG/M metagenome (GOLD analysis project Ga0105239, IMG submission 92761) | Corn rhizosphere microbial communities from Kellogg Biological Station, Michigan, USA - KBS C4-4 metaG | ecosystem: Host-associated > Plants > Roots > Rhizosphere > Soil | place: Michigan, USA...
CCGCGGTCGACGACCTGTTCCAGCACACCGCGCTCGTGCTCGCGCAGGAATTCATGTTCACCGAGTTCGACTGGCGCATCGGCGTGCTCAACCGCGAGCCGCTGTACGCGTGCAAGTACTTCATGTCGCGCGGGCACTGGCAGATCTACAACCACGGCGCGAAGGGCACGGCGAAATCGGGCGGCTTCGAGACGCTGCCGGTGCGCTCCGCGCCGGCCGACGTGCTCAAGCTCGCGCTGAAGGCGACCGCGCCGATCGGCGACGGCCTGTACGGCGTCGACCTCAAGCAGGCCGGCGACCGCCTCGTCGTCATCGAAGTGAACGACAACCCGTCGATCGACGCCGGTGTCGAGGACGCCTACCTCGGCGACGACCTGTACCGGCGCATCATGGACGAGTTCCTGCGCCGGATGGAACGCAAGCGCCTCGGCCAGCGCGGCTGAACGGCCGGCCAGCAGGTCGCGAGTCGCTCGCGCCACCCGCGCGCCCCTTGGAAAAGGCGGCGCCGACGACGGACACGCCCGACGTGCGTCGGGCAAAGTGCACGAAGGCGCATTCTCGACGCTGCTAGAATCCGGAGTTTGGCAAACGTCGACGCGACCCTGACGCCCGATGTCGATCGAATTCCGCCGCGAGCTCGCGCTCGCCGTGTTCATGCTGCTGCTGGCTGCCGCCTTCATCGCGACGCCTGCATGGCAACTGCTCGAGTATGGGCCGTTCAGCTGGCATGTGCGCCAACCCGCGTACTGGCAGGGCGGGCTCGAAGCGCTCGCCCTCGTCGGCATCCTCGCCGGCACGTGCGCACGCGGCCGTCGCGCGCCGGTGATCGGCGCGATCGCGCTGTTGCTGTACCTGCGCCACCACGCGGTCGACGCGGCGCTGTTGCTCGACGTGCTCTACATCGAGATCATCGTCGGCCTCGGCGCGTTCGCGCGTCGCGCCTTCGGCCTGCCTGCGCCGCGCGATGCGCAGGACTACCTGCACGCGTTCGTGCTCGGCTTCGTCGGCTGGAGCCTGCTCGCGTGGAGCGCGTCCGCGCTCGACGCGGGTTCGATCCGGCAACTGCGCTGGCTGACCCTGCTCGCCGGCGTGCCCGCGCTGTTCGGCCGGCACCGCCCATTCACGTTGTTCCTGTGGGACGGCCTGCGCGCGCGCGCGCCGGGCGAGCGTGCGTGGTGTGGCGCGATCACGGCGTGGCTCGCGGTGCTCTACGCCCGCAGCAACGTCGCGATCGGCTACGACTCGCTGTGGTACGGGTTGCGACCCGAGTACGTGCTCGATCCGCACCACTCGGTGTTCGAGCCGCTCGGCCTCACGTCGCCGGTGCATTACTACCCGAAACTCTACGAAGTGTTCCTGCTGCCGTTGAGCGCGCTCGGCGACAGCAGCACGGTCGCGTGCCTGTCGATCTGGATGCTGGCACTGACCCTGCTCGCGTGCCATCAGATCGGTCGGCGCATCGGCGTACCCGCGCGCGTGGCGCTGCCGATGCTAGCGACGATCGCGACCTTGCCAGCGCTGGCATCGGTATCGATCGAGCCGAAGCCGGATGCGATCTCGGTCGCATTCCTGCTGCTCGCGGCGAACGCGGCGTTCGCGTTCCTCGAAACGCGCTCGCTCGCCGATGCGCTCTGGATGCTGGTCTGCGCCGCGTTCGCCGGCCTCGCCAAGCTCAGTGCGGTGCCGTTCGCGGGCGCGCTCGTGCTCGCGACGCTGCTCGCCGCCGCGCGCGGGCGCGTTGCTCCCGTGCTGGTCGACCCGGTCGCCGAGCGCCGCCGCCGCGCGCTCGCCATCGCCGCCACCGTCGCGGCGGCGATCGTCGCCGGCTTCGTGATCGCCCGCACCTGGCTGCTCACCGGCATGCCGACGGTCGGACCCGACGTGCTGTTCCGCTCGTGGCGCGCGCTCGGCATGACGCTGAAGGAACCGGCCGGCACGCTGAACTGGACCGAGCCGCAGGTCTGGTCGGACGTGCCGATGCTCATCGTCGACTGGTTGTTCCGTCCGCAGACGATGCCGCACGTCGTGACGGCGTGGGTCGGCAACGTCTGGGCATGGCTCGCGCTGTCGTCGGCGGCCGCCGCCATGGCAGGTGCACGCCGGGAGCGCCGCGTCGCCTATGGGCCGCTCGTCGGCCTGATCGCGGCGGGGCTCGTGCTCGCGCTCGGCGCGCGCTACGGCGTGCGTGGCAGCGACGGCAACTATTTCCTCGGCGCGCTGCTGCCGGCGACCATCGTCGCCGCCGCCGCGACGTTCGCGCGCCTCGCCGAGGCGCGCCGCGTCTTCGCGGTCGCGCTCGCCTGCCTGCCCGTGTTCGCCCTGTTCCAGGCCGCGTATTCATTCGCGAGTGCGAGCTGGGTGACCGGCACGCGGCCGTTCGATCTCGATCTCACGCGCAGTTGGAAGGATTCCCGCCGCGAGCGCTGGGAGCGGTTGCAGTACGCCGGGCTCGAAACCATCGGCCGCTACCTCAAGGAGCAGGACGGGCTCACGCGCTCGGTCGGCTACGTCGCCGAGCCGGTGAGTTTCCTGCTGCCATCGCGATTCGAGTACCTGCCGACGATCAGCTACTCGCGACCGGAGTATTTCGCCACGCCCGAGCAGTTCGCGGCGTTCCTGCGCGCGCAACGCATCGATTACCTGATCCTGCCGCAGCCGAGCTTACGCAAGGCGACATTCACGCTTTCACCGAGCGTCCTCGCCGTCGCGGAACGCCTGCAGGGTGATCCATCGGTGAAACGCGTCGACGATCGCGACTACTTCCTGCTCGACCTGTCGAAACGCGGCGCGGACTGAGCGAAGCACCCGCGCTTCGCCTGCCGGCGCATGGCGGTCGCGCGACGCGACGTCCACGCGCCACGCAGTGCCGCCACCAGTCGCGCACGCAGGAGCCAGGCGAGATCGATCGCCGGCGCGACGACGAGCCAGAACGGCAGCGTGGCGCCGAGCGTCGGTCCGCCGCGCAACGCGGGAACGAACGCGAGCGCGGCGATGCCGGCGACGAGCCAGCACGCGACGAGCGCCGGCGCGTTCATCGCGGGGAGCGGGCGCGTGCGGGCACGCGGGCGGCGGGCGAGCGACTCGGGCAAGGACACGGAGGCGACGAACATCGGGATACTCCTGCTGCGGGACCGGTGCGCAGCCTCTATCGCGGCGGTCTCACGGCCTGCGACGGCGCGACGACGCATGCGATACTCCGGCCCGTTCGGTCGCGCAGGCGGCTCGTGGCGCGGGGCCGTACCCACCGCCGCACCGGACCCGAAGGAGCGTTGCGTGGATAGCCATGGTTTCCTGCCTTATGCGGTGCTGCTGCTGCTCGCGACGGTGCTCGCGGTGCCGCTGGCGAAGCGCTGGCGACTCGGCGCCGTGCTCGGCTACCTCGGCGCGGGCGCGCTGATCGGTCCCTCGGGCCTGCGCCTGATCGGCAACACCGAGCAGATCTCGCAGATCTCCGAACTCGGCGTCGTGCTCATGCTGTTCGTGATCGGCATGGAGCTGTCGCCGCAGCGCCTGTGGGTCATGCGTCGTAGCGTGTTCGGCAGCGGCAGCCTGCAGGTCGTCGCGACCGCAGTGCTCGTCGGCGGCGTCGCGCTCGCGTTCGGCCTCGACTGGAAAAGTGCGCTCGTGGTCGGGCTCGGCCTCGCGCTGTCGTCGACCGCGATCGACCTGCAGCTGCTCGCCGAGCGCAAGGAGCTCAACAGCGCGCACGGGCGGCTCGCGTTCGCGATCCTGCTGTTCCAGGACGTCGCCGCGATCCCGATCCTCGCGCTGATCCCGATCCTCGGCGGCAGCCATGCGCAGGGCGGCGCGCTGGACGAGCTGCTCGCCGCGCTGCGCGTGATCGCGACGATCGCGCTCGTCGTCGTCGGCGGCCGCTACCTGTTGCGGCCGATGTTCCGCGCCGCCGCGCAGCAGATCGGCACGCCCGAGGTGTTCACCGCGACCGCACTGCTGGTGGTGATGGGAACCGCCTGGCTGATGCAGGTCGCCGGCATCTCGATGTCGCTCGGCGCGTTCCTCGCCGGCGTGCTGCTTGCCGATTCGGAATATCGCCACGAGATCGAGGCGCAGATCGAGCCGTTCCGCGGCCTGCTGCTCGGCCTGTTCTTCATCAGCGTCGGCATGTCGCTCGACGTGCACCTCGCGATGGCGCAGCCGCAGGTGGTCGGCTGCCTGCTGCTCGCGCTCGTCGTGCTCAAGGCGATCGTGCTGTACGGCATCGGGCGCGGCGTCGCGCGCGAGGACCACGCGCAGTCGATCGCGTTGGCCGCGCTGCTCGCGCAGGGTGGCGAGTTCGCCTTCGTCGTGTTCACGATGGCGGCCGCCAACGGCCTGCTCTCGGCCGGGCAGCGCGACATGGCCATCCTCGTGATCACGCTGTCGATGGCCGCCACGCCGCTGCTCGTGCGCCTGCGCGCGGAAGTCGCGCCGGCCACCAAGGCGCGGCCGACGCGCGAGTTCGACCGCATCGACGCCGGTACGCCGCGCGTGATCATCGCCGGCATGGGCCGCGTCGGGCAGATCGTCGCGCGCATGCTCAACGCGAACCGGATCCCGTTCACCGCGCTCGAGAGCGACCCCGAGCAGGTCGATTTCATGCGTCATTTCGGCAACACGGTCTACTTCGGTGACGCCTCGCGCCTCGACCTGCTGCGCGCGGCGCAGACGGAGAAGGCCGAGATCTTCGTGATCACGACCGAGGATCCGGATTCGAACCTGCGCACGGCGCGGCTGCTCAAGCGGCACTTCCCGCACCTCAGGGTGTTCGCGCGCGCGCGCAATCGCCAGCACGTGTTCAAGCTCATGGACCTCGGCGTCGAGAGCATCGTGCGCGAGACGTTCTTCTCGAGTCTCGAGATCGCGCGCGGCGTGTTCATGGCGCTCGGTTACGACGAGGCGAGCGCGGCCGACTACGTGAAGCGCTTCCGCGAGCACGACGAGCGCGTGCTCGCGAACCAGTACCCGGTCTACGACGACGAAGCCGCGCTGCTGCAGTCGGCACAGGAAGCGCGCGACGATCTCATGCGCCTGTTCCAGGCGGATGCGGGCGATGAGGAAGAGGACTGAGATGCGCGGCTATGCCGTGGCGGACACCGAGCTGTCGAGCTTCGATCGGCAGTTCCACGCGCGCTGCGCGCTGCAGCGGCCGGACCGCTACCGCCTGCTCGACGCCTTGCCCGCGGATGCGCCGCGCATCGCACGCGGCGGTGGCGTGTCGTACGTCGGCGCGAGCTTCGGCGGCGGCGCGATCAGTCAGAGCCTCGACGCATTCGATCGCCTGCTCGCGTTCGATGCCGAGCACGGCCGCCTCACCGTGGAAGCCGGCGCGCGCATCGGCGACCTGCAGCGCTTCCTGCTCGAACGCGGCTGGTACCTGCCGGTGGCGCCCGGCCATCCCCGTGCGAGCGTCGGCGGTTGCATCGCCGCCGACGTGCACGGCAAGAATCCCGCACGCGACGGCACGTTCCGCACCTGGCTCGACGCGCTCGTCGTGCAACGACCACACACCGAGCCACGCGTCGTCGATCGCGAGCATGACGCGGACCTGTTCGGCGCGACGTGCGCGGGCTTCGGCCTCACCGGAACGATCGTCAGCGCGACGCTGCGGCTGGCACGACCGCCGCGCGCGCTCGTGCTGCGGCGCGTGCCGGTCGCGAACCTCGCCGCGGCGGCGCGCGTGCTGCGCGAGGCTGCGAATGCGCCGGTGCTGTACGGCTGGCATGACGGCGGTGCGGCGCACTTCGGGCGCGGCGTGGTCAACATCGGCCTCGCCAGCGACGACGATCGCGATCGCGTCGACGCACTGCCGCCCGCCTCCGCCGACCTGCCCGCTCGGGTCGCGCCGTTGCCGTTCACGGCGTGGAACCGTGCCGGGCTCGCTGCCGCCAATCGCTGGCTCGACTGGCGCTGGTGTCGCGCCGGGCAAGCGCCGATGACACTCGGTGACGCGCTGTTCCCGCTCAACCGCGCGCGCCTGTACTTCGCGGGCTTCGGCCACGCCGGCATGGCGGAGGCGCAGTGGCTCGTGCCGCACCCGCGCTTCGAAGCGTTCGCGACCGCGCTCGCCGACCTCGTCGCGCGTACGCGACCGCGCATCGCGCTGATCGCGAGCAAGCTGTTCGCCGGCACGGCCGATGGCTTTTCGTTCGACGGCAACGGCGTCGCCCTTGCGATCCAGGTGGCGGCGCCGGCGGCGCACGGCGAGCGCGCGTTCCTCGAGGCGCTCGCGGAGCTCGCGATCGCGCACGACGGGCGGCCCAACCTGATCAAGGATTCGACGCTCGAGGCGAGCGTCGCACGCCGCGCGATCGGCGGCTTCGAAGCCGCGCGCGCGCGCCTCGCGCGACATGACCCTCAGCGCCTGCACACGTCGGAACTCGCCCGGAGGCTCGCGTTGTGACCGCACTCGTCGTCGGCGCCTCGAGCGGGCTCGGCCGTGCGCTCGCGAACGAACTCGCGCGGCGCGGCCACGCCTTGCTGCTGGTCGCCTCCGACCTGCGCGACATCGACGCCATCGGTGCGGACCTGCGCATCCGACACGGTGCGACGGTGCGCAGCCTCGCGCTCGATCTCGCCCGCGAAGCCGATCCCGGTGCGCGCGTTGCCGCAGCGCTCGAGGGCTTGCCGCCGCTCGCGAGCGTGCTGCTGCCGGTCGGCCTGTCGCGCATGGACGACGATCTCGGGCTCGATGCCGCGCGCATCGGCGAGCTGCTCGCGATCAACCTGCACGCGCCGCTCGCGATCGCGCACGCACTGCTGCCGCGGCTGCGCGAAGCGCGCGGTGTCATCGTCCTGTTCAGCAGCATTGCTGCCGTGCGAGGGCGCGGGCGCAACGTCGTCTACGCGGCGGCGAAGCGCGGCATCGAGTCGCTCTACGAAAGCCTGCGCCAGCGCCATCGCGAAACCGAGTTGCGCGTTCAGCTGTACCGGCTCGGGTTCCTCGCGACCAATCTCACGCACGGCCTCGCGCTGCCGATGCCGGCGGCAGCACCCGACGACGTCGCGCGCCTCGTCGTCGAGCGGCTGCGACGCGGCTCCGCGCGCTGGTACCTGCCGCGCCGGTTCGCGCTCGTCGCGATGGTCGTGCGCCTGCTGCCGTGGCCGTTGTTCCGCCGCATGCAGTCGTAGGCCGCGCGACGAGGCGAAGCGTCGTTCAATCCGGCGCGCGCGCGGGCCGGCGCAGCGTCTGCCGCACGCCGGGAACCGGCATGGCGGCGGTCCCGCCGAGTTCGGCGGCGACGTCCACGTAGCCGAGCAGTGCGGCGACATCGGCGGCCGTGCGGCCGAAGCCGTCGACGAGATCGGGCGGCGCACCGTGCGATTTCAGCAGGCGCACGCAGCCGGACAGGCCATGCAGCGCGCAGGCGTGCAGCGCGCTGACGCCGCGCTTGTCCTGGCTGTCGACGCGGGCGCCGCGTTCGAGCAGGACGTCGGCAAGCCGATACAGGTGTTCGGCGTCGCAACGGGCGCCGGGCTGCGCGCGCGCGCCGAGCAGGACGAGCAGCGCATCCTGGCCGGCCTCGTTGCGCGCGTCCAGTCGTGCTCCCGCCTGCAGCAGCAGCTCGAACATCGAGCGTGCCTGCGCAGTGTCGTAGCCTTCGAATGCTGCCTGCGCGGCCGCGAGCAGCGCCGTCGTGCCCTGGTCGTCGCGCGCCTCGGCGTTCGCGCCCGCTTCGAGCAATGCACCCACGATGCGTTCGTCGCCGCGCGCTGCGGCGAGCATCAGTGCCGTGCCGCCGCCAGCGATGCGCAGGTCGGGCGGAATCCCGTGGCTGAGCAAGGTGCGCACGATCGCCTCGCGCCGCGCGGCGACGGCGGCGCCGAGGCAATGGATGCCCGAGTGGGTCATGCATTCGACGTCGGCGCCGGCGGCGAGCAGTTGGACCAGCAGTGCAGCGTGTCCGGCGCCCGCGGCGCGCACGAGTGCAGTCGCGCCTTGCACGTCGACGCTGTTCACCGGTACGTCGAGATCGAGCAGGCGGCGCACGGCTTCGGCGTCGCCGACGGTCGCGGCGGCGGGCAGGTCCGCTCCACGCAGGCGGCGTAGCGGCAGCGGCCAGTCGCCCCAGTTCAGCCAGTACGCGAGCACCGGTTCGCCGCGCGCGAGCGCGAGGCCGAGCGCCGTCTCGCCGTTCGCGTTGGCGATCTCGGGATTCGCGCCGGCCGCGACGAGCGGCTTGAGCAACGCCGTGGCCAGCGCGGTTTCCGCGCGAACCGCGCCGTGCAACGGAGTGCGGCCCTGCGCATCGCGCGCATTCGGATCGACACCGCGTTCGACCAGCGTGGCGACCAGCGCGGCGTCACCGATCGCGACGGCTGCGTGCAGCGCGTTCTGCTTGCCGGTCGTCACGCCGAAGATGTCGGCGCCACGCGACAACAGGTCGCGCGCGAGCGGGCGCAGCGCTGGTTCGTCGTCCGCGGCGGCGAGCACGCGCGCGAGCAAGGCCGCGCCACCGAGCGGCGCGCCGCTCGCGACGAGGTCGGAGACCGCGGCGTGCGTGCCGGGCAGGCCGTCGAGCAGGCTGTCGAGCAGTGGCCTGCCCATGCGCGTCGTGGCGTCGCGATCGAGGCCGTGGTTGATCAGCCACGCGCGTGCGGTCGCGTGCTCCGGTTCGGCGAGGTCGAGGTAAAGGTCCGCGAGCGCGCCGGCCGGCCATTGCGCAACGACGCCGATGAATTCGTCGGCGACGTTGCGATGGCCGAAGCGCAGTGCGTCGAGCAGGTGGTCGGCGTGTGCGGACGATGCGTCCGGCCGATCGCCGGCGAGGCTGCTCGGCATCGGATACGCCGGATCGAGCAGCGCGACGATGTGCCAGCGGCCGGCGGCCGCCGCATGGTCGAGCGCGCGCTTGCCGTCACTGCCGACGCAAGCGCGGTCGGCGCCGAGCGCGAGCAACGCGCGCACGGTGTCTTCACCCGCATGGCGAGACTGGCAGGCGATCATCAGCGCGGTGCGCTGGCCCGCGTCGACGAGGTCCGGATCCGGCTTGCGCTTGCCGAGCGCATGGATCGCCGCGACCGCACCGGAGCGCGACGCCTCCATGAGCGGCGTCGTGCCGCGCGCATCGGCCTGGTCGACCGCGGCGCCGCCCGCGAGCAGCGCATCGACGATGCGCGCGTGGCCCGCGAGCGCGGCGGTCAGCAGGGCCGTGCGCTCGAGCGCACCGCGCGCGTCCGCCTTCGCGCGGTGCTTCATCAGCAGCTTCACGCCGGTCGGGTCGTCTTCGGCGATGCCGGCGGCACAGATCAGCGCGGGCTGCGCATGTTCGACTTCCGGCCGCGCGCCGTGTTCGAGCAGGAATGCTGCGATCTTCCAGTTCGCGCTGGCGCAGGCGACGTCGAGTGCGGTGAAACCCTCGCCGTTCACCGCATTGACATCGATCGCGGCATCGACGAGCAGCGCGGCGATGATCGGTTCGGCGCAACGCGCGGCGTGATGCAACGGTGCATTGCCGGCCGCGTCCGCCATGCGCGCGTCGGCGCCGTTCGCGAGCAACGTGGTCACCGCTTCGGGACGACCCTCGTAGCTGTCGCGGGTCGCGGCGATGAGCGGCGTGATGCCGCCATGCAAGCGATTGACGTCGACCCCTTTCGCGATGAGCGTGCGCAACAGGCGCTGGTCTGGCAGCGTCACGGCGATCATCAGGGGACTGCGCTGATCGCGATGATCGATCGCCGGCAGCACGTTCGGGTCGGCCCCTCGTTCGAGCGCGGCGAGCGCGAGGCTCGCTTGCGCCGAATGCACCGCGCACAACAGAGTCGAGTCGAGCTCGCGTCGCGCGATGCCTTCGGGAAGGTGGGCCGGCGCGTCGGCGCCGTCGGCGACGCTTTCACCGAGCTCCTGTTCGCGGCGACGCGAACCGCGCGCCGCGGCGAGCATCGCGCGCAGCGTGCGATTGACCAGCAGGAAGTGCGCGAAGGGCACAATCAGCAGCGCGTACGCGGCGAGCGCGATGACGCGTACTTCGCCGGGAATGACGCCACCGATGCCCGACAACGCGAGTGCGCCGACGACGATCGTCAGCAGCGCGAGGCTCGCGGGCAGCCCGCCGGCGAAGAAGATGTCGTGCTCGTGCGTCACGTGACGCGCGAAGGCGAGCGAGCGACGCAGCACCGTGGTCAACCACGAGCCACGTTCCTCGGCGTGCGGGTAGGCGTCGTCCCAGAGCAGTGGTAGCGCGAACGCCGGCCAGATCCGCCAGAGCGCGAGCAGTGATGCGACGAGCGCCGCCGATAGCGCGAGCGCGGCTTCGAGTGAGCCGTCGCGGGACAGCCACCAGGCCGGCGCCACGACGACGAGCGTGACGAAGGCGGTATAGGCCGACAACGCGACGAAGTACGCGAGACCGCGACGGGCGAGGCCGCGCAGGTAGGCTCCGTCGAGATCGAAACCCAGCGCGCGGCATACGGCGGTCATCGTGATCGCGTTGCCGACGAGAAGAAGGACCAGCGATACGGGATGTTCGACGAGGGTGGCGATCGCGAAGACCAGCCAGGCAGGCAGCTGCAGGCGCAACATGGTCTGCAGTGATTTGAACCAGTTGGCGGCGCGTCTGCGCATCCGTTTCCCTTCTCGCCCGCGGCGCGGATCACCGCTCGCGGGCGAGTATATCGATGCGGCCCGATGCTGCGGCTAGCTGGAGGTTAAGACGGCTCGGCGCCGCCGGATTGCGGAGGTGGCGGGAGCTGCAGGTAATAGCCGTGTTGCTCGAGCGCCTGGAGCACGCGCGCCGTGTCGGCCTGGGCCAGACGCCTCGTCGGCAGGAGCTCGAGCTCTAGCACCTGCTGCAACGGACCCAGCGATTCGCGCAGCGCCACCGGCAGGGCCGCGCCGTCCGGCTCGCGCAGGTAAACGTAGGTGTCCGCCTTGCGCAGGCTCTTGTGGACGAAACAACGCATCGGACGCCTCCGCTCGCGCGCCGGCCGCGCATGCGGCACCGTAGCGCAAAAGAAGAACGCCTCTCCGTTTCCGGAGAGGCGTTCTGGGTAAAGCCCCTGGCGATGACCTACTCTTGCATGGCTTAAGCCACACTACCATCGGCGCGGCTGCGTTTCACTTCCGAGTTCGAGATGGGATCGGGTGGGACCACAGCGCTAGGGTCGCCAGGGAACTGGTGAGAGTCGCGCACGTTGCGCGGACTCTGCATTGGGACTTGGGACGTATTCAAGCGTTGGCTGTCGCCAGACCTCGTCGTCGAGGCTGCGAAGCGTCTTGGAGTTATATGATCAAGCCGCACGGCTCATTAGTATCAGTTAGCTCGGCATTACTGCGATACACACCTGACCTATCAACCACGTAGTCTTCATGGGGCCTTTAGGGGACTTGTGTCCCGG
>Ga0105239_10008942_pt1 | contig 11334 bp, 13 predicted proteins | sample KBSC44metaG_FD_92761 | JGI IMG/M metagenome (GOLD analysis project Ga0105239, IMG submission 92761) | Corn rhizosphere microbial communities from Kellogg Biological Station, Michigan, USA - KBS C4-4 metaG | ecosystem: Host-associated > Plants > Roots > Rhizosphere > Soil | place: Michigan, USA...
CAAAGCATGGCGCAGCCGAACCAGCCGATCATCGCGGCGCCGATGCCGGAGGTGATATGGTCGTAGCCCGGCGCAATATCGGTCACCAGCGGCCCGAGTGTATAGAACGGCGCCTCGTCGCAGGCCGCAAGCTGGCGATCCATATTCTCCTTGATCTTGTGCATCGGCACGTGGCCGGGGCCTTCGATCATCACCTGCACGTCGTGCTTCTGCGCGATCCGGTTCAACTCGCCCAGGGTCTCGAGTTCGGCGAACTGCGCCGCGTCATTGGCATCCGCCGTCGAGCCCGGCCTGAGACCGTCGCCCAGCGAGAACGACACGTCGTATTGTTTCAGCAGTTCGCAGATTTCCTCGAAGTGCGTGTAAAGGAAATTCTCCTTGTGATGCGCGAGGCACCATTTCGCGAGGATAGAGCCGCCGCGCGACACGATGCCGGTCACGCGCTCCGCCGTCAGCGGAATATGTGCGAGCCGCACGCCGGCATGCACGGTGAAATAGTCGACGCCCTGCTCGCACTGCTCGATCAGCGTGTCGCGATAGATCTCCCAAGTGAGTTCTTCCGCCACGCCGCCGACCTTCTCCAGCGCCTGATAGATCGGCACGGTGCCGATCGGCACCGGCGAATTGCGCACGATCCATTCGCGGATGGTGTGGATGTGGCGCCCGGTGGAAAGGTCCATCACAGTGTCCGCGCCCCAGCGGATCGCCCACACCAGCTTGTCCACTTCCTCCGCCACACCCGAGGTGACGATGGAGTTGCCGATATTGGCGTTAACCTTGGTCAGGAAGTTGCGGCCGATGATCATCGGCTCGCTTTCCGGATGATTGATGTTTACGGGAATGATCGCGCGGCCGCGCGCGATTTCGCTGCGAACGAATTCCGGCGTAATCTCGTCCGGGATGTTCGCGCCAAAGGAATTGCCGTCCGCGAGCACGCTACGCCCGAGGTTTTCGCGCACGGCGATGAACTTCATCTCCTCGGTGACGATGCCCTGGCGCGCATAGTGGAGTTGGCTGACGTTCTTGCCCGCTTTCGCGCGCAACGGCTTCAGACCCGACCGGTCGAACTGCGCCACCGACAGCAGCTCGCCGCGCTTGAGCCCATCGTCTTCGGGTTTGCGTGCGCGGCCTTCGTATTCCTCGACATCGCCACGCGCCAGAATCCATTCGCGGCGGCGCGCACCCAAGCCCTTCTCGATATCGATCTTCGCGGATTCGTCCGTGTAGGGGCCCGAGGTGTCGTAGAGGCGCACACTCGGTTCACCGCCGGACAGCACGACCTCGCGGAACGGCACAAGAAGGTTGTCTTTGACGACATGGATCTTTCGTGAGCCCGGCAACGCGCCGCGCGTGATTTCCATGACCTTCTGATTCAAGATGGGCTTGTTCATTCGGACCTCTCCCTACGCCGGTGCTAGCCGGATCAGGTTCGAAGGGACTCGCGGGATTGCGATCTCAGCCCTCGTTGGGGCGCCCCTGGGATGGTCCAAGAATAGCAGTTTGCGCCGCCACGCAATACCCGTCAGGGCCGGGCATGGCGGGGTTGATAAAGTCCCAATTTGCCGCCACCGGGCAATGTTATGCGCGTGAGACGGCCCCAACCCTGTATGCTGGGTTCCTCGCAGGCGACGCCAGCCTTTTTGAGCTGGGTCATCTCAAGGTCGAGATCGTCGGTCATCAGATAAAGCTCGTGCAGGTCGTTTTCGTCGGACGGATGGACCGCGCACTCCGCCGGCGGCAGCTTGAAGATCAGCCAGCCATGGCCGACATCGACATTGCCGAATTTGAGCACGTTCTTGAAGAACGCCTTATCCGCCTCCGCGTCTTTCGAATAGATGATGACATGCGCGCCGTCGATCATAGCTCTCTCCCTCTGACATGCCCACGATTAAACCCGCTTCGGCGCCAGCGCGAAAATGTGTTAGCGTGGCGTGACACATGAAAGGCCGCCGCACTGGCTATGGGATGATCGGGCTATGCGCAGACACGATGCCATTCCCATCTTCAAGGCCCTCGGCGTGCCCCTCCGGCTCGTCGTGTTCCAGCGTGTGTCGCGACGCCCCTCGACAGCGAGCGCACTCGCGAAGGAACTGCCCATAGGCCGCGCCGCGGTCGTGCAGCACCTGACAGCGCTCAAGAAACTCGGTCTGGTCGATGCGTCGACCATAGGCCGCAGCCGCATCTACCGCTCGACACCGGCCGGGCTGTGGCCACTCGCGGAATGGCTGGAACACTATGGAGGGGAAAGCCCGTGAACCTGAATACTCGCCGCGCATGACCGCGCTTGTCGCCTGTACCGACGCGCATTTCGCATGGATGCTTGGTGGGGAATCGCCTTCGCCGGATTTGCACCTTCCGCCCGGCGGCATCGAAGCCGCACCCGTCATGGAGATGCTGCGCGCACTCATGGCGGATATCCGCAGCACGCATCCGGTTTGCGCGTGGCTGATGACCGAGGGTGAGGAGATCGTTGGGCTCTGCAGTTTTACCCGGGCCGCCGATGGGGAAGGAATTCCCTACATCGGCTATGGCGTGGCGGAGAGCCGCCGCCGGCGCGGCCACGCGACGCGCGCGATCCGGTTGATGGTGATTGAAGTTCTGCGCGATCCGAACGTGCGCGGTATCGGTGCCGAAACTTCCGTTGCGAACATTCCCTCGCAACGCGTGCTCGAGGAAAACGGCTTCGCGAAGATCGGCGCACGCGTCGACGACGAGGACGGCGAGGTCTTCGTCTGGCGCTATGCCTTTACGAACGGCACGAGCGCGGCGATCGAGACCTAAGGATGATCGTGCGCCGCGCTACACTCGCCGATGCCGAGGATACTGCGCGCGTCTTCACGGCATCCTTCGCGAGCATGCGTTTTGTGCCGAAGATGCATACCGGCGACGAAGATTGCGCATTCGTGCGCCACAAGGACGTCTGGGTCGCCGAACACGGTGGCCGCATTCTCGGCCTCGCCTGCTGGCACGACGGCTGGCTTGAGCAGCTCTACGTCGATCCGGCGCATCACAATAGCGGCGTGGGCACGGCATTGCTCACGCGCGTGATGAAGGAACACGCTGAAGGCTTCCAACTCTGGACGTTCCAGGCCAATGCGGGCGCGCGGCGCTTCTACGAACGTCACGGCCTCGTCGCCGCCGAATTCACCGATGGCGCCCACAATGAAGAAAACACACCTGACGTGCGCTACGCATGGCCCGGCTGATCGGCGCGTCCGGCTTGCGCCGTCCACTTCATGGCGTTCACGCCCACGATCAGAAGCCAAAGGATCAACGCATATTCCGCAAGCGCGCAGGGCAGAAGCGGCCAAACGCCGAGCTGACGGGCAAATGCGGGCGCCAGGAAGTCGGCGAAGCTGTTTACGAGATAGCAAATCCCCGCCAGCATGAGCAGCGCGCTCAGCACCTTCGGAAGAAAGTCCGAGCGCAGGATGAGCATGCCGATCAGGAGGCAATCCACGCCGAAGAAGACCAGGCCGATCTCATAGCCCTGGCCGTGCAACCGCAGGAAGAAGTACGACAAAGACTGCGCCAAGCTCTCATCGAGCCCTTTGATGCTGCCGTCGAGCAGAAGTAGCGGCGCGATATGCGTCAGCGCGACGGTCGCGAAAATCGCAACCCAGGCCACGCGGAACAGCACCATCGCGCCCGCAAGTCCGCGGCTAACCGGCCGAAACAGCGTGTAGAGCAGAAGCGCGATGGCGAGCTCCAGCACCATGGATACGAGGTCGGCCGCGAAGCCGGAACGATAGAGCGTCTGGTTGGCGATAATGTTGGCCGCGGTCTTTGCCGCGTCACCGGCCACGACGATCCTCCCGCGAACGAAAGCTTCCGCCCACAAGCCGCACGCCGCATTGATGAAATAGAGCAGCCCCGCCAATCGCGCCGTCGCGCGAGGTGAAAATCCTTCCCCTGTCATGCCGCCCCCTCCTCTTTCACCTTAGGTGGGTTGGGCGTCGCAGTCCGTCAAGCGATCACGCGCCGCTTTTCAGAATGGTCGTCGTACACGCAGCGGCGCCATTCCTGGCGCGGACCCTCACGAGGATGCGAAGTGACGGAACTCGGAGATCACAGCTTTCACCGCCGCGTTCACGATCTTCTCGCCGGCCTCGACAGTTGCCTGCGACGGATCGGAGCCGATGCGGCCGTCCGGAAAGCGGCGGCGATAATCCTCGGCATCGAAGATCGGGCCGACCGGCGCGATCTTGGGCGTCATCACGACGCTCTTCTGCGCTTCGGGATAGCCGAAATAGGTCACCGATACTTCCGACGGCGTGGCGTGATGGCCCTCACCCACGGGAAAGAGCTGGCGGCAGATATCGCCGACACCGGCAAGCTCCCACCAGTTGCGCAACGTGCAGCGCAGCGGCGGGTGGTTCGATCCCGCGCGGTCGAAGGTGATCGCATGATACATCTCGCTGAACGCGGCGTTGATCGTGTTGATGTTGCCGCCATGGCCGTTCAGCCAATAGATGCGCTCGAAGCCGTGGCGCGTCAGCGACTGCGCCCAGTCGAGCATCGCGGCGATCATCGTCGACGGCCTAAGCGTAATCGTGCCCGGGAACGCCATGTGATGCTGCGCCTGGCCGACATTGAAGGTCGGACCGATCAGGATCCCGCTCTCGTCACCCGCGCGCTTCGCGATGATCTCCGGGCACAGCGCGTCGGTGCCGAGCAGACCATTGGGCCCATGCTGCTCGGTCGAGCCGATGGGGATGAGTACGGCCTTCGACGTCTCGAGATATTTCCCGATTTCGGGCCAGGAGGAGAGATGGAGTTGCATGATGCTCTTTCGACAGAAAAAACCATTGTCATCCCCGGCCGAGCGATGCGCAAGCATCGCAAGGGGGAAGGGGACCCAACTTGGAGAACCCAGACTCGATTTACCCAAGTTGGGTCCCCTTCCCTCGCGCTCACTCCGTTCGCGCTCGCCGGGGATGACAGTTGTGGCTTAGCTCAATAACGCTGACAACTTCTCCATCGCCTTCTTCCAGGCCGCGCGTTCTTTCTCGACGTCGGTTTCGGACGGGAGCTTTCCGATTTCGAGTGCGATCTGCGATTTGCCATCGCCTTTGGCATAGAAGCCGAACTCGAGCTTGCGGTCCTTCTTCCACTTGCCGCGCCAGTACTTGTCCTTGGTCTTCGAGGTCTCCTCGAACGCGCCTGCCGGGAACCAGTCCTTGCGGGTCTTCTCGTCCGTTGCCGCAGCGAAAAGTTTGGAGAGGCTCACCGGCATCACCTTGGTGACATTGACCGCGAACGTGCCGCATTCGCGTTCGTTCTTCTTGCGGCCGCCCCGCGCGCGCTCGTATTCGACGGCGATCATCTGCGACCACCAGCCCGGACACCCCTTATCGTGAAGAAGCTGCGCAATCTCCTTGTGCGGCTTGGTGCTGGCTTCGGCGTTGTTGAGGATGATGAACCAGCCCATCCAGCCCTTGCCGGTCGCGGCTTTCACCTTCTCTTCGCTGTAGGCCGGCGGGGGCCAGAGTTCACCTCTTGCCTCTTTGACTGCCTTCGCTTTCGGTTGCGCCTTTGCCGTCATGCCGTAATCTCCCCTCAACGAGCCATTTCTAGCATTCGCGAGGATTTCATGTCGGCAAAAAAAGGGCCCCTGGACAGCGTGCGCGTCCTCGACCTCACGGAATTCATCTTCGGTCCCTATGCGACGCAGACCTTGGGCGATCTGGGTGCCGATGTGATCAAGGTCGAGAACCCCGGTGGCGACCGCCAGCGTCAGGGTTCCAAGCACGCGAAATCGGAAGACATGAGCGCGCTGTTCATGACCATGAACCGCAACAAGCGCTCGGTCGTGCTCGACCTCAAGACGGAGGCCGGCCGCGAGAAGCTCCGCGCGCTGATTCCGACCGCCAACGTCTTCATCCACAATGTCCGCGTCGACGCGATGGCGCGGCTGGGCTTCGGCTATGAGGAAGTGGCGAAGATCAATCCGCACATCGTCTATGTGCATTGCGTCGGTTACGGCTCCGATGGTCCCTATGCCGGGCGTCAGGCATTCGACGACCTGGTGCAGGCGGCATCCGGCGCGGCCGATCTTCTTCCGCGTGTCGACGGCAACGAGGACATGCGCCTGCTGCCGAGCTTCGTCGCCGACAAAGTCTCGAGCATGCACGCGCTGTGGGCGACGCTGGCTGCGCTCTATCACCAGAAGGCGACCGGCGAGGGCCAGTTCGTGGAAGTGCCGATGTTCGAATGCTTCACGCATTTCATGCTCATCGAACATCTCTATGGCGAAACCTTCGAGCCGCCGGTCAGCCATATGGGCCACACGCCGGCGCTCGCGAACGACCGCCGCCCGCTCAAATGCAAGGACGGGCACATCTGCATCCAGCCGGTCAGCCGCGCAGCATCGGCGAAATTTATGGAGCTCGGCGGCATCCCGAACGCCTATGAGAGCGAGCGCTTCCTCGCGGCGCCCAAAGGCGGGCGCGTGGCGGTCTACTACGCGATGCAGCGCGAGGCCGCGATGGCGCACACGGTCGAGGAGTGGATGAAGCTCGGCGACGACCACCGCATCCCGATCATGCGCGCCAACGGCCTCGACGAGGTGCTGGACGATCCGCATCTGAAAGCCGTCGGCTTCTTCGAGACGCGCGAACATCCGACCGAAGGCGGCTGGCGCACGATCAAACCGCCGGTGAAATTCTCGAAGACTCCTGCCTCCATCCGCATCGTTCCCCCGCGGCCGGGACAGGATACGAAAGAGGTCGTGGGCGAGTAGACGTGCGGCGCCTTGTTGCCTTCATCCTCGCCACGGTCGCGGCGCTCGTCGTCTGGACGGTCCTCGTGGCCGTGGGCACGCGCGATGGCTGGTGGCGACCTCACCTGGCGCCGCATGCCGACCCCGTCGTGTTCATCGCCACCGCCAAAGCGCGCTTCGCCAGTGAATCGAAAGGCGACATCGCGCTTGCGCTGCTCGTGAACGGCCGCGTTGCCCGCACGTGGCAGGCCTCGTACGGACGGTCTGTCGACAGCAGCTCGCTGTTCCAGGTGGCCTCGATGAGCAAATGGGTTACGGCGGTCGGCGTGATGCATCTTGTTGAGCAGGGACGCATCGATCTCGACGCGCCGATCTCGCGCTATCTCAAGCGCTGGAAGCTGCCGCCGGGCAAGTTCGACAACGATGGCGTAACGGTCCGCTGCGCGCTCGCCCATACCGCAGGGCTGACCGATGGACTCGGCTATCTCGGCTTCGCACCGGGACAGACACCGCAATCCCTGTCGGCGTCATTGACCCAAGCCGCCGACGCACAGCCCGGCGCCGATGGCATTGTGCGCATCGGAATCGAGCCAGGAACGGCATGGCGCTATTCCGGCGGCGGCTACACGATGCTGCAGATGATGATCGAGGACGTCACTGGCGAGACCTTCAACGACTATATGCGCAAGACCGTACTCGCGCCGCTCGGCATGACGCATTCGACCTTCGTCGATCCCGATCCCGCGCATCTCGCCGAGGTCTACGACGCCGAGGGTCGCGAAACGTACTATCGCAAATTCACCGCACTCGCCGCTGCGTCGCTCTACACGTCCATCGACGACATAGCGCGATTTGTCGCGGCACAACTGCCCGGGCGGAACAGCGTGCTCAAGCCACAGACGCTCGCCCTCATGCGCCAGCCTGTGTCGCATATCTACGGCATCCCGGTCTGGGGGCTTGGCGAAATAGGGCGGGTTCGTCATAGGGCATGACGGCAACAACGCGCCCGGCATCAACACCACGGCGCGGATTGATCCTGCGACCGGCGACGGCATCATCGTGCTGTCGAGCGGCAATCCCACGCTCGCGGGCGAGATCGGCGGCGATTGGGTTTTCTGGCACACCGGCGTCGTCGACTTTCTGACGATCAACCGCGAACTCGGCAGAACGCTGACGATCCTCGCCTTCGGCGCGGGCTTGATCCTGCTCATGGCTGCCGCCCTCTTCTGGCGCGGACGTAAGCACGCATAGGCTTCTTGTCCCCGTCGCGCCCGCCCGCCAATATCCGGCCAGGAAACGCCTTAGAGACCGACATGTCCGACACGCTGCTGCCCGTTCCGGAAGACTGGAAGAAACGCGCTTTTCTCGACCGCGCGAAATACGAGGAGATGTATGCGCGCTCGGTGAACGATCCGGAAGGCTTCTGGCGCGAGCAGGCGGGGCGGATCGACTGGATCGAGCCCTTCACAAAGGTGAAGGATGTGTCGTGGGACCCGGACAACCTGCATATCAAGTGGTTCGAGGATGGCGTCCTGAACGTCAGCGCCAATTGCGTCGACCGGCATCTGCCCAAGCGCGCGAACCAGACCGCGATCATCTGGGAAGCGGACGATCCGAACGAGGCGCCGCGCCACATCACCTATGAGGAGCTGCATCGCGAGGTCTGCCGCTTCGCCAATGTGCTGAAGGCCCATGGCGTAAAGAAGGGCGATCGCGTCACGATCTACCTGCCGATGATCCCGGAAACGGCTTATGCGATGCTCGCCTGCGCGCGCATCGGCGCGGTGCATTCGGTGATCTTTGCAGGCTTTTCGCCGGACTCCATTGCCGGCCGGATTCTGGATTGCCAAAGCACTATCGTCATCACAGCGGATGAGGGTCTGCGCGGCGGCAAGACGATCCCGCTCAAGAACAATGTCGACGAAGCGCTCGCCCAATGTCCGGACGTGAAGGACGTGATCGTTGTGAAGCGCACCTGCGCGGCCGTGGCGATGACGGCTGGCCGCGATGTCTGGTATCATCAGGCGGGTGCGCAGGTTTCGACCGATTGCCCGGCCGAGCCTTTGGGGGCCGAAGACCCGCTGTTCATCCTCTACACCAGCGGCTCGACGGGAATGCCGAAGGGTGTGCTGCACACCTCCGGCGGCTATCTGATGTACGCCGCCTTCACGCACCAATACGTGTTCGACTATCACGACGGCGACATCTACTGGTGCACGGCCGATGTCGGCTGGGTCACCGGGCACAGCTACATCGTCTACGGACCGCTCGCCAATGGTGCGACGACGCTGATGTTCGAGGGCGTACCGAACTTCCCGACCACGTCGCGGTTCTGGGAGGTAATCGACAGGCACAAGGTCAACATCTTCTACACCGCGCCGACGGCGATCCGCGCACTGATGCGCGAGGGCGAGGCGCCGGTGAAGAAGACGTCGCGCGCGTCACTGCGACTGCTTGGCAGCGTCGGCGAACCGATCAATCCGGAGGCGTGGCTCTGGTATCACAAGATTGTCGGCGACAGCCGCTGTCCGATTGTGGATACGTGGTGGCAGACGGAAACCGGCGGAATCCTGATCTCTCCCCTGCCCGGCGCGACGGACCTGAAACCCGGCTCCGCGACCAAGCCGCTGTTCGGCATCCGCCCGCAACTTGTCGATGCAGACGGCAAGGTTCTCGAAGGGGCGGTGAGCGGCAACCTCGTACTGCTCGATTCCTGGCCGGGCCAGATGCGCACGGTCTACGGCGACCATCAGCGTTTCATCGACACCTATTTCAAAACCTATCGCGGAAAGTACTTCACCGGCGACGGCTGCCGCCGCGACGAAGACGGCTATTATTGGATCACCGGACGCGTCGACGACGTGATCAACGTCTCCGGCCACCGCCTCGGCACCGCGGAAGTGGAAAGCGCGCTGGTTGCGCATCATGATGTGGCCGAAGCCGCCGTGGTCGGCTACCCGCACGACATCAAGGGCCAGGGCATCTACGCGTTCGTGACGTTGAAGGTCGGCGTGCAGGCGACCGATGCGCTGAACAACGAACTCAAGCAGTTCGTCGCCAAGGAAATCTCGCCGATTGCCAAGCCCGACGTGATCCAGTTCGCGCCCGGCCTACCCAAGACACGCTCGGGCAAGATCATGCGCCGCATCCTGCGCAAGATCGCGGAAGGCGACACCTCGAACCTCGGCGACACCACGACGCTGGCCGATCCCAGTGTCGTTGCAGATCTCGTGAAAAACGCAGCGGGGAAATAGCCAGGCAGACCGGCTTAGTCGCCGACCGACAGCTATTCGGAACAAAAACTATTGATCCGCTACGCGGCTCGGCTACTTCAGCGATGGAACGCGAAGGAGTAATCGCTTGCCGGACTTAGCGGCGCCTGGATGGCGGAAATATTTCGCGCCAAAGGAACTCACGCGACCATTCGGTGAGTTGCTTGCCTGGGCGTGGTTCGTGCTCGCCGGTTGCGGCGGCTTCTGGCTCATCCTCACGGAGGGATCGCTTCCGCTGACCCATGGCTGGTACGCGATGTTCTCCGGGATCGCGTGGTGCCCGGCGACAGCATGGCTGCTGAGGCGTTACGCGCACGTCGCAGCGCCCTATTGGGCGCGGTTTGCTGTCGCTGCGATCTTCATCGTTCTGGGCCGTATCGCGCTCATCGTCAGGATATGGCCCTTCGGCTGATGCTTCAGCGGCGACTTAAGGCCAGGCTGCACGGCCTTGTTTTTAGGCCTTCCAGCGCCACTGGATCAGCAGCAGCACCACCACGCCGAAGGACGCGAACGAGCCGAGCGCGAGTGGCAGCAATGTGATCTGTTCCTGCCACCGCGCCGCGACATGGCCCGCACCGGCGATCGGGAGCGCCTTGCCCGTGCCCCAGACGCCGCCGAGGAGGATCGCGGCCCAGACGACGTAGAACGAAATCCAGAGCACATATGCAAGCGGCACGCTCCAGCCATTCCAGAATGTGAGCCGCTCCCATAGGAAGCCGAAGGCGATCAGCGCCACGCCCATCTGGGTGGCGGCAAGATGCGCCGAAAGCCCGATCCGCGGCGCCTTGAGCGCCGGAATGACGAATCCGGTCGCCAGACCCAGCAGGAACAGCAGAACGCCTGTGAAACACAGAATCGAGGTCACGCGGGCCATAGGTCCTCACAATTACAGACTCACAGTCTGTAAATACCGACTTCCAGTCTGCCGGTCAACCGTGGTAGCGAAGGTGTCATGATCCGGCAGATCGACCGCAGCGCCGCCACCATCGCCGATATTCTTGCGGCTGCCCGCAAGCTGTTCGCAACCACGGGCTTCGAGGCCACCAGCATCGACGGCATCGCAGCGATGGCGGGTGTGGCCAAAGGCGCGGTCTATCACCACTTCGATTCCAAAGAAGAGATCTTCACCCGTGTCCTGGAGGATGTGCAGGCGGAGATTGCGGCACTACCCGTTCCCGCCGCCACGCGCGCCATCGCCGATCCGCTCGACATGATCGCGGCGGAAACGCTGCGCTATCTGCTGGCCGCCACCGAACCGTCGCTCAAGCGCATCCTTCTGATCGACGGGCCGGCCGTCATTGGTTGGCGCAAATGGCGGGAGATCGACGACCGCTTCTTCGG
>Ga0105239_10008943_pt1 | contig 11330 bp, 9 predicted proteins | sample KBSC44metaG_FD_92761 | JGI IMG/M metagenome (GOLD analysis project Ga0105239, IMG submission 92761) | Corn rhizosphere microbial communities from Kellogg Biological Station, Michigan, USA - KBS C4-4 metaG | ecosystem: Host-associated > Plants > Roots > Rhizosphere > Soil | place: Michigan, USA...
AATTGAGCACATGCCGATAGCCGAGCTCGCGCGCAAGACGGCGTTCGCGTTCGCCACCGCGTCCACCCGGCAGCGCGAGTGCGTCGACCGAGGCGCCGGATGCCGCTTCGAGCCGGCGTTTGCTGTCGCGCAGTTCCGAGGCGAGCGATGCGTCGTCGAGGTCTTCCAGAAACCGATGCGTGCAGCCGTGCGATTGCACGCCCATGCTGGCGTCGGCCAGTGCGCGCGTTTCGGCGGGCGTCAGCATTCCGGGCTGGCCGACGAAATCGGCGGTCACGAAGAATTCGGCGGCGAGTCCGCGTTCCTTCAGCAGCGGCAACGCGACGGTGTAGTTCGAAATGTCGCCGTCGTCGAAACTGATGATGACGGCCTTGGTTGATAGATCCAGCGTTTCCAGATCGCGCAAGCGCACCGCGCGGTAGCCATGTTCGACGAGCCAGTCCATCTGACAACGGAAATTCTCCGGCGTGACGCTGTACACCGCATCGAAACGACCGGGATCGGCCTCGCTCGCGTGCAGGCCGTGATACATCAGCACGGGCAGCGCGCGGCTCACGTGTTGGCTCGCGGTTGTGCGAAGCGGCGCGGAGCAATCGGGTCGCTTGCCGGTTTCGGCTCGGCAGCGGCGGCCGCGTTGAAATCGCGCGCTTTCAGCGTCAGCGCCAGGAAAACCCAGAAGTAGCCGATCATCGGATAGTAGGTGAAGCGGTCGCCGAAGCAGTTGCCGAGCACGAGCGCGAGCCACGCGCCGACCATGCCGAGCCCGAGTCCGTAACCGAGCGTGCCGCTCGGCGCTTCGCGCATGGTGCGCCAGCACGCGCGCAGGATCGAGATGAGCAAGGCGATGGTGATGCTCAAACCAACCAGTCCTTTCTCGGTGAGTTCACGCATGAAGAAGTTGTGCGTGTCCATGTTGAACGGATTGATTTCGTGGTGACGAAACGTCTGGAAGCCGCTGCCGAATACCGGATGGTTTTCGAAGTTGTCGATGGCGAGGCTCCAGAACTCGAAGCGCATCTCGGTGGATTCGTCGCGTTTTCCTTCTTCGATCGTGGTGCTGTCGAAACGTTCGACGATCGATGTCGGCACGATCGCCGGCAGAATGAGCGCAAAAAGAAATAGGGGCACGATCATCTTCCAGCGGCCGCGCCACACCAGCAGCACCGCGACAGCGCCGAGCAGCAATGCGACGTACGCGGTGCGCGAATAGGCCCAACCCACGCCGATCACGACGAACGTGATGCAGGCGATCAGCGCCATCTTCCACGTGCGCGAGAGTCCTGCCGCAAACAGTAAGCCGAACATGACCACCGCCATCATCACGCAGAACGCGGCGTATTCGTTGGCACCGAGCAGCGAGAAGGTGCCCGAGATACGCAGCGCGTCGCTGTAGTGCCAGCTGCTCACGCTTTCGTGTTCGCTGTAGGTCACCTTCAGGATGTACGGCAACGGCAGCATCATGGCGATGATGCAGCGCTTGATCGTGGTCCAGTCGGTGACGCTCATCTGCACGACGAACACCAGCATCACCGCCAGCATCGAATCCTTGAGGATGTTGAAGTGCTCGTCGGTGTCGGACACATTCGAATAGCCGATGAAGAGCGAAAACACCGAATAGACGAGGTAGGTCAGCACCCACGGATGCACCGAACTCCAGTGCGACAGCTTGCCTTTGCAATACAGCGCGCCGAGCAGCGAGAGTGCGAAACCGATGTTGAGGAAGTTGAGGCCGCCGCCGAGGTTCGGCATGTAGCCGGTCTGCAGGTTCTGCAGCGGCAGGAAGAACAGGAACGCGTACAGCATCCAGTTGTTGCGCACTTTCTCGACGGTCACCGTGCGCGGGCCGAACGGCGCACGCGCGATGCGCGGCTGCGCGATGGATGTGCCCTCAGGAACGTGCGCGACCATGCTCGTTCCAGATCCGGTAATAGGCGGAGGCGTATTGCTGGGTCATGTTCGCCACGGAATAACGGTCGACCACGCGCGCGCGCAAGTCATCGCGGCGCGGCTGGTGGACCGCATCGTACATCGCCGATGCGAATGCTTGCGTGTCATTCGGCTGAACGACGGCGGCGGATGTGCCTTCCAGCACGGCGGGGACTTGTCCGACGGCCGTAGCCACGGTCGCGCGCTCGCAGGCCATCGCTTCCAGCAGGGCGAGCGGCAGACCTTCGTAATGCGACGGCAGCACGAAGACGTCGAGCATCGTGTAGAAACGTTCGAGGTCGTTGCGCGCGCCGATGAGGTGCACGCGATCGGCGACGGAACGTTCGCGCGCGCGCGCCTCGACGGCTTCGCGCATCGGTCCGTCGCCGGCGATGACGAGGGTGGCATTCGGCAGACGTTCGGATACAAGCGCGAATGCGTCGATCAGACCGAGCGGATTTTTCTGATCGGTCAATCGCATCGCCGAGCCGAAAACGACAGCGTCGTTCGCGATGCCGAAGTCGGATCGCGCCAACGGCGGCGTCTGCGCATTGAAACGTTGCGTGTCGATGCCGTTTTCGATGAGCTGCGTCTTCTTTTCGTCGATGCCAGCGCGGGCGAGTACAGGCAGCATCTCCTTCGACACAACGCAGACGTGCTCGAAACGCTTCATCAGCGCGAGTTCGAGGCGGTTGTATAGGCGCAGATTCGTGGTGGTCGGGAAATGGCCGTGCGAGGTCGCGACGATCGGTGTGCTGCCGAATCCGCGCGCGAGCCAGGCGTGGAACGCGCTCTTGTAGTCGTGTACATGCAGGATCGTGTTGCGTTCCCGACGCAGCGTATCGCGCAGCGAACGCAATGTCGTCAGATCGAAACGCCCGTTGCACGGTACGCGTTCGGCGGGCACGCCCATCGCTTGCGCGCGCGCGAACAGCGGCTGCGTGTCGAGATGCTGGTTGTCCATGCTGAGCAGCCGGCTGCGGATGCCGATGCGGTTCAACTCCGGCACCATGCCAAGAATGACGTACTCCGCGCCGTACAGGCCGGCGCTGGAGCGCAGATGCAACACCTGGAAATCAGCGCGCATCGGCGAGCTCGCGATAGAGGCGTTCGTAGGCGGCGGCCATGGCGTCGATGGAATGTTCGCGCTCCACGTGCGCGCGCGCATTGGCGCCGAAGTCACGCGCGGTTTGCGGATGGTCGATCACTTCGCGCAACGCACGCGCGAGTGCCGCGGGCGTTTCGGCGGGCACGAGCCAGCCGGTGTTTCCGGCATGCACGAGATCGGGATTGCCGCCGACCGCTGTCGCCACGACCGGCAAGCCGCACGCCTGCGCTTCGAGAATTGCGTTGGACAATCCTTCGGTGTTCGATGCGAGGACGAACGCATCGAGTGCGGGTAGGATGCGGTCGATGTCGGCGCGCGCGCCGAGCAGCGACACGTGCGCCGACAACTTCAGCGCGGCAATCTGCGTTTCAACATCTCCTCGCAGCGGACCTTTTCCGACCAGCAGCAATCGCGCATTCGGATGTGCACGGACGACATCGGCAAATGCAGTCAGCAGATCGACGTGGCGCTTGACCGGCGAGAAACTCGCGACGCAGCCGAACAGCACTTCGTCGTTCGTGAAACCGAGTGCGGCGCGCATCGCGCGGCGCTGATCGGCATCCGCGGGCCTGAACAAAGTTGTGTCGACACCGTTTGGAATGGCGTGACAGCGCTTCGCGTCCGCGTTCTCCTCGGCGACGAGTTTGTCGAGGATGCTCTGCGATGGTGCGACGATGCGATCGAAGCGATTGTTGAGTTTGCGGAACAACGCACTCACGCGCGCGCTTTTCTGGAATCCCATGTCGCGGCGGTTCGAAATCGTGCGCAATCCGTTTCGACGCGGCAGCAGTGCATTGATGAGATCGGATTTTTCGTGCTGCGACTGGACGATGTGGTAATCGCCGCGCCGCACACGCGCGCGAACGCGACGCCATGCGGACCATCCGCGCAGACCGTACACGGCGCCGATTGGATGATAGGTGAGCTTCACCGCGGCGTTGTCGAGCCGCGCGACGCGCGAGGCTTCGTTCGGTTCGTCGGTGAGCTGCAGCACGTCGATGACGTAGCGGTCGGCGGGAAGACGCGTCAACAGGTTGCGCAGAAAACGCTCGCTGCCGCCGGCGGTGAGGATCGCGGTGTCGGTCAGAACGAGCAGTCGCAGCACATCGTCACGCACAGCATCAGCGCTTGTAGATGACGAACACCATGAAGAGGTTTTCGCGGAAACCTTCGTCCAGCGCGGTGCTGTTGCGTTCGTTGCGGATATAGTCGGCGCGACCGCTCCAGTGCGGCGTGAACTGGCGCAGCAGACTCAGGTCGAAGCGAATGTCTTCGTCGCGGCGGTCGATGTCGCGGTATTGACGGGTTTCCTCGAAGGCGTCGAGACCGAGCGTCCACAAGGGTGCTAGGCGATACGCGGCGCCGATCACGCCGCCGTGCGTGGTCTGGTTCAGCTCGGGCGCGGCTTCGTACGTGTAGCGGTTGTAGTACGGCGCGGCGCGCAAGGTGAAGCGCTCGTTCTGGAACACGTAGTTCACGTTGAGCTGCTGTTCGAGGAACACCTGTGAGGTGATCGCGGTGGTGCCGACGACGATGCCGGTGTTGATGCCCGAACCGAGCAGCGCGGCGGGATCGACGGCCATGTCCTGCGAGGCATCGGAAAACTGGCGCGCGAAGCTGACGCCGAAACTGTTTTCCGAGTCCAGGTGATAAGTCACCGAACCGCGCGCGAGCAGGCCGGATTGATCGCCGAGCCGCGAAAAATTCAGCTTTGAATAGCCGAGTGAAACGTCGAGATCGAGGCTGGTCAGCTTCTTCTGCATGCGGCCGAAGATTTCGGCGCGGCGATAGTCCGGATCGCTGTCGAACACTGGATCGGTGAAGTGCACGTCTTCGTAAGTGACGTTCGCGGAAATCTGCGTGGTCGGATCGAGCAGCTTGATCGCGCGCAACGCGAGCAGGCCGCGATTGGAATTGAAATCGTCGGTCTGCGAGGCGAGGCTGTTGGTGAAGCGCGCGTCGGTCTGGAAATTCAGTGTCGGATCGATGCGGAAGCTGAATGTCGGACCGAGCGTGAAAACGTTGGTCTGCTGCAGATTGTTCGGCGCGTTGGTGGCGAGGATGTTCACCGGTGCGACGGCCGCGTAATCCTCGAAATCGAACGAGAAACGCTGCGGCGAGATGACCCAGTTCACGATGCTGGACAATTGTCCGCGCAGTTCGTTGTTGAAATCGCCGCCGAGATAGTCGCGGTATTCCAGATCACCGACCGCGGTCGCCTGCACGTCGGCGCCCTTTTCGTTGACGGTGAACGTGGTGCGCGGGATCAGGATCGATTCGCCGATCGGATCGGTCGCACTCTCGTTGATGTTGTCGCTATGGCCGGCGCCCAGTTGCAGCGTGTAGTCGAGATTGAAGCCGTACGCGGACGAGCAGGCCGCCAGCGACAGCGCGCACGTGACCTGACTCAGCAGTGTTTTCTTGACCGGCATGAATCCCCCTGCACCCGGTTAGGGCGTGTGGTTGAACACGACACCCGCGACTTTGTTCGGGTCGAGACTGGCGACGGCCTGGCTGATGCCGATGGCGGTGTCCTTACCGTAGGCGGCGACGACGACGACGAAATCCGCGAGATCCGACAGGATGCGCGCATCCGGCGATCCTTTGAGCGCGGGCGCGTCGAGGAACAGATAGCGTTCCGCGTACTGGCTGCGCAGCGAATCGATCAGCGCGCGCATGCGGAACGAGGAGAAATATTCACCGCTCATCTCGCGCGAGTTGCCGACCGGAATCAGACGCAGGCGCGGCACGCCGGTGCGATAGACGACGCGGTCGATACCCTTGCTCGGATGATCCAGATAATCGATCAAACCGCCCTGGTTCGGATCGACGCCGAAGGCGCGATGCTGGCCGGGATAGCGCAGGTTGCAGTCGACCAGCAGCGAATTCTTCGATTCGTCGAAAGCGAACGCCGTGGCCAGATTGCGCGCGACGAAACTCGCGCCGGACCCGTGGCTGACGCCGGTGACCATCGTGATGAAGTTGGTGGCGCCGCCGAGCGCGAGCAGGCGCGTGCGGATTTCGCGGAATGCGTCGGCAGTGTTGCGCGAATTGTCTTCGCGATGGATGAGACGGCGCTCTTCCATCTGCACCGGCGTCAATGCGCGCGATTCGGCCAGATACGCGAGCGCGCGTTCGCCCGAGGCGGGTTTTGCCGGCTGCTCGCCGTCTTCCTCGAGGATATTTGCGGCGTCGGAAAGCTGCATGTCGCGTTCGCGGTTCATAGGAACATCTTGAGTTTCATGAGAGCGATGGCGGCATAAGCGGCGAATACGCCGATCACCAGCAGTATCAGCAGCACCGTCGTGCGGCGCGAGCGCCAGCGATCCTCACGCGTCGTATACAGCGGCACCGAGGCGAGCACCGGAATGCCGGTGAGGCGTTCGATCTGCGTCGCTGCGCGCACGCGCGGATCGAAGCGCACCAGACCGAACAGCAGCACGAGCGGCAGGAACACGCCGGCGCCTACACCGGCGAGACTGAAATGCATGAAGCGCAGGCCGGACGGACGCAGCGGCAGTTCGGCCGGTTCCTGGATGACGAAGGTCAAACCGCGATGATCGGCATCGAGGTTCATCGAGACGCGCGCGTTTTCGCGGCGCTTGAGCAAATCCTGATAAATGTCGCGGTTCACTTCGTAGTCGCGCGTGAGTTCGGACAGTTTGTTTTCCGAATCGGCGATGCGGCGGCCGCGATCGAGTTCGGAATTGAGCAGCGATTCGCTCGCGCCCATGCGCGACTGTTCGGCCGCGATATTGCGGCGCACTTCGGCGAGCTTGCTGCGCAGTTCCTGATACAACGGATTGAACTGCACGGAATCGTCGACCGGCGACGGCGTGCCGCTGGCGGTGCGTTGCGCGCGCTGCGCCTGCTCGCGCCGCACCTGATCCTGCAAATCCTGCATCTGGTGGCGCACGCGGATCACGTCCGGATGCGCATCGGTGTAGGTGAGCAGCAACGTGTCGAGCTGCGTCTGCAGTTCAGCCAGACGCGCGCGGTATTGGCCTTCGCGCGTCTGCACGGCGGTGATCTCGGTTTCGCCGGACAACTGTGCGACCAGCGCGGATTCCTTGGAGCGCTGTTCCATCAGATCCATGCGCGCGTTTTCGACCTGCGTGCGCAGTTCGCCGATACGCGTGCTGGAATCCTTTTCGCTGCCGGGACGCGCATCCGCATTCTGTCCGCGATAGGCCTTGAGCTTGTCTTCGGCGTCGGTCAGTTTGTTGCGGTAGATCTCGACCTGGCTGTCGATGAATTTGTACGCGTCGCTGCTCTCGCGTTCTTTGGCGTCGAGGCTTTCGGAAATGAACAGGTCCGCCAGACGGCGCGCGACGATGTACGCGCGTTCCGGATCCGAATCCTTGTAGGTGATCTGGATCAGGTTCTCGCGCAGGTTGACCACGCTGATGCGGGCCTTGATGGTGTCGATGATGCGCTCGAGTTCGAGCGGACTCGGATGCGATTTGGTCCAGCCGCCGGCCTCGGCGATTTCGTCGAGGATCTTGCGGCTGAAGATCACCTCGCGCGCGATGGCGGCGCGGTCGGCGTTGCCGGTTGGCACCGCGCGGCCTTCCATCAGCGGTTTGATGATGTTGCTTTCCTGCACGAGGATCGAGGTGGACGAAGCGAAATTCTTCGGCCACAGCAAACCGGCGGCGAGTCCTGCCAGCGCGAGCACGGCGAACAGGATCACCAGCGTCACGCGACGTCGCCGCGCCTCGGTGACGAGGATCGGCGTCATTTCGTTGGAAACCAGCAGTTCGTTGCTCATGCGATTGATCCTGGACGCGCGCGACTAGAACGCACGTTCCGGCACGGTGATGATGTCGCCCGGTTGCACGGGGATGTTGCTCTGCAGCTCGCCTTTTTTCATGATGCGGTCGAGCTTGATGTCGTACGGCTGCACGGCGCCATCTTGCTGGCGTCGATACAGCGAGGTGCGATCGCCGTTGGCGAATTCGGTGGTGCCGCCGGCGGCGAGCACGGCGTCGAGCACCGTCATGCCTTGTCGATACGGAACAGAGATCGGCTGATGCACCGCGCCGGTCACGCGCACGCGCGACAGATATTCGTGACTGCGCAATTCGGTGAGGATGACGGCCACTTGCGGATCGCGCAGGTACGTGGTCAGGCGCTGTTTGACGTCGGCCGCGACTTCTTCGGGCGTGCGTCCGCCTGCGCGCACGTCGCCGATCAGCGGCACGGAGATGTTGCCGTCCGGACGCACGGGCACGGTGACGCTCAGGTCCGGGTTATGCCAGACCGATACCTGCACCATGTCGTCGACGCCGATGTGATATGTAGCTACAGCCGGCGGCGGCAGTGCGGACGATGCTGCCGGCTGCGTGGTTGTCGCAGGCTCAGCCGCCCACGCACCCACCGCCATCAGCAGTGTGAAGAAAAAACCAGCCCCTGTTTGCATGACCCATTCTTCTTTTCTGCGTGTGAAATCTATCACAGTTTCAGTACCTTCCGTTGGAGTTTCGGGGACCTTTACGCCTGGAAATACTCGCGATACCAGGCCACGAAGCGCTTGATCCCCGTTTCGACGGGGGTTGAGGGCGAATAGCCCACGTCCGTGGTCAGTTCGGATACGTCGGCGTATGTGTCGGGTACGTCGCCGGCCTGCAGCGGCAGCAGGTTTTTCTGCGCCTTGAGGCCCAGGTTTTCCTCGATCAGCTCGATGTAGCGCGCCAGTTCGATCGGCCGGTGGCTGCCGATGTTGTATAGACGATACGGTGCGCCGGATGTTCCCGGATTGGGGTTCAGCGGATCGAACGAGGGGTCGGCTGTGGCGACATTGTCGAGTGTGCGGATCACGCCTTCGACGATGTCGTCGATGTAGGTGAAGTCGCGCGTGTGATGGCCGTGATTGAACACGTCGATGGGCTTGCCGGCGAGGATGTTGCGCGTGAACAGGAACAGCGCCATGTCCGGGCGGCCCCACGGACCGTAGACCGTGAAGAAGCGCAGGCCCGTCGTCGGCAGGTTGTACAGATGGCTGTACGTGTGCGCCATCAGCTCGTTGGCTTTCTTGGTCGCGGCATAAAGGCTGACCGGATGATCGACCGCATCGCGCGTCGAAAACGGCAGCTTGCGGTTGGCGCCGTACACCGAACTCGACGACGCATAGACCAGATGTTCGACGCCGCCATGTCGGCACGCTTCGAGGACGTTGATGAAACCGACCAGATTCGCTTCGACGTACGCATGCGGATTTTCGATCGAGTAGCGCACGCCGGCCTGCGCAGCGAGATTGACCACGCGCTGCGGTTTGAAATCGGCAAACGCTTTTTCGAGTGAAGGACGATCTTCGAGCGACGCCTTCATGAAATGGAAGCCCGTCTTCGGCGTTAGCCGCGCGAGCCGCGCTTCCTTGAGGCGCACGTCGTAGTAGGCGTTGAGGTTGTCGAAGCCGAACACCTCGTCGCCGCGCGCCAGCAGACGCTCGCTCAACGCGGAGCCGATGAATCCTGCCGCGCCTGTCACCAATACCCGCATCGCATCACCTTTGACTTAGAGACGGTCGTCGCAGTCCGTCTTGGCCAGCACTTGTTTCACATCGAACAGAACGCATCCGGGCTTGCCGAGCGAACGGATGCCGGCCGCGCCCATCGCCGTGAACTGGCGATGCGCGACAGCGAGGACGATCGCGTCGTACGTGCCGGGCGTGAGTTCCTTCACCGGCGTCAGCCCGTATTCGTGCTGCGCTTCGGCGCTGTCGACCCACGGATCGTGCACGTCGACTTCCGCGCCGTAGTTGCGCAATTCTGCGATCACGTCGGTGACACGCGTGTTGCGCAGGTCCGGGCAGTTTTCTTTGAACGCCAATCCGAGCACGAGCACTTTCGCCTGCGCGACGTGCATGCGCCGCTGCACCATCTGATGGATCACGCGCTGCGCGACGTGCGAGCCCATACCGTCGTTGATGCGGCGGCCGGACAGGATCACTTCGGGGTGATAGCCGATCTGCTGCGCCTTGTGCGTCAGGTAGTACGGATCGACGCCGATGCAGTGTCCGCCGACCAGGCCGGGACGGAACGGCAAGAAATTCCACTTCGTGCCGGCCGCCTCGAGCACTTCGCGCGAATCGATTTTCAGCTTGTGGCAGATCAGCGCGAGTTCGTTGACCAGTGCGATGTTGAGATCGCGCTGCGTGTTCTCGATCACCTTGGCCATCTCGGCGACGCGGATGCTCGACGCGCGATGCGTGCCCGCTTCGACGATGCCGCGATACAGCGCATCGACGATATCCGCTGCCTCCGGCGTGGAACCCGAGGTCACCTTGACGATGGTTTCCAGACGATGTTGCTTGTCGCCCGGATTGATGCGTTCCGGACTGTAGCCGGTATAAAAATCCACATTGTGTTTCAGGCCCGATTCGCGCTCGATGATCGGTACGCAGATTTCTTCGGTCGCGCCGGGATACACGGTCGACTCGTAAATCGCGATGCCGCCCTTGCGGATGGCGCGGCCGACGGTGACGCTGGCCGATTCGAGCGGCCTCAGATCGGGACGTTTGAATTCGTCGATCGGCGTCGGCACGGTGACGACGAAGATGTCGCACGTGCGCAGTTCGGCCGCATCGGAATGGATGGAGAGTTTCGCCGCGGCCTTGAGGTCGTTCGCGCTCACTTCCAGCGTGTGGTCGCGATGCTGACGCAGTTCGTCGACGCGCGCCTTGTTGATGTCGAAACCGATGGTCGCGTATTTACGGCCGAAGGCCACGGCGAGCGGCAGGCCGACATAACCTAAGCCGATGACGGCGACGCGTGCGTTTTCCAGCACAGGCAGAGGAGCGTTGGGCATGGCGTCAGTGCGGATTTTCCAAAGTCCGCCAGTGTACCGGGAAGTGTTGCGGTTCGCGTGACCTCAGGGCGTCGGGAGCCAGGCGGCAGTCATGATCAAGTCAGCATCGAAACGGAAACGGCCGTTCAGGAATTCCAGCTTGTGCACGCCAGGCCGCGTGGCGCGGGCGCTGAAGTCGGTTTCGCCAAGCGTGAGCGCAACATCGGGGAACTCAAGGAATTGCCGGGTTAGCGGGAACAGCGCTTTGAAGATGCTTTCTTTGGCGCTGAACAGCAGGCTCAGCCGTTGGCGACGCGCCGCCGGCGCCATCGCGTCGAGTTCGCGGCGTTCGTCGGACATGCAGACGGTGTCGGCGATGCTGTCGTCGATGCGGTCGATGCGTTCCAGATCGATGCCGATGCCGGCGAACCGGGTCGATTCAGCGACAGCGACCGCGCAAACGCCGGCGCAATGGCTGATGCTGCCGACAATGCCGGCCGGCCATCGC
>Ga0105239_10008944_pt1 | contig 11330 bp, 8 predicted proteins | sample KBSC44metaG_FD_92761 | JGI IMG/M metagenome (GOLD analysis project Ga0105239, IMG submission 92761) | Corn rhizosphere microbial communities from Kellogg Biological Station, Michigan, USA - KBS C4-4 metaG | ecosystem: Host-associated > Plants > Roots > Rhizosphere > Soil | place: Michigan, USA...
ACTTTCTTTTACGAATACGGAGAATGTTACCAGCATTCTCCGTTTGGTTTTTTACGTAGATGGTGTCATATAGCAGCAATTTTGGTTGTTTATAATAACGCTTCGGGCTTGTACTACTACTTAGGGCCTGATGATGACTTCGTTCTTGCGGACGACATATTTGAAATTGCCGGACAGTTGCAGGGCCACCAAAACATCCGTCAGGTTATCGTCGCTGAAGACGCCGGTATATTCGGTGTTCTTCAGTTCTTCTCCTTCGATCGTCACTTTCACGCCATACCATCGTTCGAGCTTCAGGGCTACTTCGCTGAGCGTCTCGCCGTCGAAGACCAGCTTGTTTCGGGTCCATTGCACTTCCGAGGCGATGCTGTCCCTGTCCAGGTGATGCACCTGCGTCAGGGTCATGACGGTGGGCTTTAGATGGGTTATTGCCGGCCGGACGCTGTCCTTTTCGAACCAGGAGCTGTCATTGCTGACGATGAGCTTCTCGTTGGGTTTTAAAAATATCTTCTTATCGGCGTTGGATTTCAGGACGATCTCCACGGCCCCCCTGATCAGCGAGGTCGCCGTTGCCTTCTCTTCCGGGTAGGACCGGACATTGAAGGCCGTGCCGAGGACCCTGATCTCGACGGTGGACGTTTGGATGATAAAGGGATGGGCGTTGTCCTTCACCACATCGAAAAACGCCTCGCCGCAGAGTTTTACCTGGCGGGTCGTGGTGCCGAAATCATTATCATAGGAGAGGTTGCTGCCGGAGTTGAGCCACACCTGCGTCCCGTCCGGGAGCTGCAATTTTGATTTGGAGCCGTTCTTGGTGGTGATGGAGTTGCCGGAGGCAATCGCTTGAGCGGCGGCTTTTATGCTGCCTTTGCCGGGCGGCGTTGCGAGAAAATAGACGATGGCGAGGCAGGCCGCCGCTGCCGCGGCGCCCCAAAGGAGGCGCGGGCTTCGCCAGCGCTGTGGGCGGCCGCCGGCGCCATGGTTAAGCGGCCGGGAGTCGCCGGCATGATAAAAGGGCGTATTTTCCTCGGTGTCGTCGCTCAATCGTTGCAGGTGCCGGTTGAACAGTTCGTCTGCATTCTCCTTTTCCCTGGCTGTCTTCCTCTTCCATACCGCCTCGACGGCTGCGGCCTGAACGGCAAGATGCGGGTGCCGTTCCAGTAGATCGGTGAGATGATTTAGGTCCGATTCGGTGGCTTCGCCTGAGAGCTTCAGGATCAGCAGATGCCATATTTTTTCGTTGTCCATTCGAGTTGCCTATACTAATAGGACACGGGAATCGGGGCGATCTACTAAACAGAAAAATAAAATAAATGAAATACCGGCCGGGGCCGGGCTCATTGCATTTTCGACCGGTGCCGGGGGGCGGGGATGTCCAGTTGGACGGCGGAAGCGATCTTTTTGACGGCGATCACCAGCTGATTGCGGACGGTGTGTTCGGAGATGTCGAGGATAGCGGCCACTTCTTTATGCTTTAGATCGCTCTCTCGCACGAGCTGGAAAATGATCTTGCATTGGGCGGGGAGGCCGTTGATGGCTGCCTGGATGCGTTTGGCCATTTCGGAGGTGATCAACAGCTCTTCGCCGTTGTCGAAGTTTGTTATATTCTCCACTTCCCAATCATCCAGGCTGACCTTTGGATACTTGTAGTTGCGGGTGATATGATTGATGGAGAGGTTTCGCGTGATGGTATAGAGGAAGACGGTAAGGTTTTGGATCTCCGGCAGCTGGTTTCTCATCCGCCATAGCTTGATGAAGACGTCCGAGACGATCTCTTCGGCGACTTCCCGGGATTTGATGATCGAGTAGGAAAAACAGAATAATTCCTGCCGGAGGGTATCATACAGGATGCGATAGGCCGCCATATCGTCGCAGAGCGCGATCTTGCGTTGCAGATCGGATATTAGTTCTCTTTTTCCCATGGCAGCAAGCGTTCCCGTCACTAATATAGAGAATTATTGTAGCATTGACGGTTATTTTTTTATCCGGATCACCTGCAGGGAGTACGCGGGGATGTCCAGCACGAACTTCTTTTTGATCTCGATGGTCTCTTCTTTTGGCATCACCTGGCCGGGTGCGGCCTCCGTGTTCTTATCGTCCCGGCCTCCGGTCAGCAGGAGGCGGGTTGCGGAGCTGCTGCGTTTGCCAAATTGGCTGAGGTCGACCGGGATGTGGAGTTCGCCGGGGCCGGTGTGCACGATTTTCAGGATAAGGTCGCCCGTTTGGCTGTCTTTTACGCAGGATGCGGCAAGGCTGGTGTCGGCGGTGTTTGCGGCGGCGGTATTTGCGGCGACGGATCCGGCGGCCAGCCCGATCACGCCCGGATAGTAGACATCGCCGGCATTCATGGCAAAGAGTTGCTGTACATAATAGTTCGCCGTCCGGAGTACGCCGGTGTTGGAAAAATAGATGAGATCGGGATTCCAGGAAGTATGATGGACATTGGCCAGCAGCGGGGCGTAAGAAGCCATGTGCACGACATCCCCATTGCGTTCGAGGGCGGTCATGTAAGCGGCCTCCGCCAGCGCGTTGTACAGACTATTGCCCCAGGAGGCATATTCCCCTACATACACTTTCGATCGGCTCCGGTCGTAGGCGTCGTAGCGAGGTCTATTGGCGAGGAACCACTCAGGCTTCTCATAATAATGTTCATCCACGATGGGGACCGAGAGGCTGTCTGCCAGCTTCCAGCCGGATTCATAATCTTCTCCTGCGGGGGAGGGACCGACCGTTCCGATGATCGTTATCTCCGGATGGTGGGAATGTATGGCCGTGTAGATGAGCTTGAAACGCTGGCGGAACTCATCGGTCTGCTTATCCTCGTTGCCGATGCCGAGATATTGCAGGTGAAAGGGGGCGGGATGACCCGCGGCGGTTCGTTTGGCGCCCCAGGTCGAGGTGGCGGGTGCATTCGCATAGTCGATGAGATCGAGCACGTCCTGGATATAGGCCTTCATCTCCTCCATCGGGAGACCTTTTTGTCCTGTGCTGCCGATGCGCCAGGTGCCGCCTGAGTTCTGGCAGCTGACGCCTGCCGCGACGATGGGCACGGGTTTGGCGCCGATGTCCTCACAGAATTGAAAATATTCGAAGTAGCCCAGGCCGGCGGATTGGTGGTAGTTCCAGATATTCTTCTGCTCCGGTCGTTGCTCTACGGGGCCGATGGTATTCTTCCAGCGGTATATATTTCCGAGCCCGTCACCATGCACGAGGCAGCCGCCGGGGAATCGCATGAATTTCGGATGGAGGTCGGCGATGGCCTGCGCCAGATCGGCCCTCAGGCCGTTGGGCCGGTGCTTAAACGTATTGTCCGGGAAGAGCGAGATCTCGTCCAGTGCCAGGCGGCCTTTTCCTTTTGCCAGGACAACGAGGTAGCCGCTGTCTTCGGCTTGGGTGACGGGTATGGATGCGGCGTATTTCTGCCAGGCGCCCGGCTTTGTCGTGAACTCCGCTTTGCCCAGCAAGACCCCTTTCTTCCCCCGCAGCTGGATCTCCATCGGCACTGGGGCATCGGACAGCTGTCTTATCCAGGCCGAGAAATTATACTTTGCATTTGCCTGTACGGCGATCCCGTCATAGCCGCCGTTTGTCAGGCCGATGCCTTCTTGCCCGGGTTCTTCGACGGTTAGTTGGACATAGTGTGGATTGTTACTGTTTAAAGGCGCTTCCGTTTGCACGGTGAGATTGCCGTACCCGAAACCTTCGGTTTCGTAGTTCCAGCCTGTCAGAGGATCCCAGCCTTTGCGGTCGGCCGGGCCATACTCGAAACTCCGGTTTTGGATGAGCTCGGCATATAAGCCGCCGTCGGCGGCGTAGCTGATGTCTTCGAATAAGATGCCGAATAGGTCGGGGCTGATTGGCCTTGGGGTTTCAGGGGGCAGCCCTATTTGGGACCGTTTCGCTGTTCCGGCCGGCTTCGTTGGCGCGGTGGGCCGCGCCTTTTTGATCCATATCACCATCTCACCCGGTCCGCGGTTGGCCCAGGCATAGTAGGGGATCAGGGTTACCGGGGTATTCCTGGATGCGGTGCTATCCGTTCGTAGTCCTTCTCCCTTTAGTACCGTGATGCTGCCCAGCGGACCGGCTTGTTTTTCCGGCAACAAGGTAACATCGGCGGGCAGCGAGAGATCGCTCACCTTTCCTCCATTGTCCTTCCATTCCAGGCAATACATCAGCGGGCCGCGTTGGATCGCTATTTTGCCGGCATCGTCGCCGAGTTGCGCACCCGCCTGTACTTCGCGGACGGGCATCGGCAGATCGAGCTCGATCTTATCTCCCTTTTTCCAGCTGCGCCCGAGAACGGCGTAACCGTTTTCGATGTGGTAATTTACCGCCTGGCCGTTGACGCGGATCGTGGGATGCGCGGGCAAGACCTGGCGCTCTTCAAAGGAATACAAAGAGGAGGGGATCGCCTCATTGCGGACCCAGCCCGGTATCCGGATGCGGACTTTAAAGGGACGTAAGGAGGCGGGAGAGAGTGAAAAGGCGAGATGGCCATCCCATGGGTAGTTGTTTTGTTGCTCTACCTCCAGCTTCCCGCCGTCTATGTCCAGCGACGCCTTGCTGCTGACAAAGAGGTTGATGTACAGCTCGTGGTCCTTTACGGCATAGATGTACCCCGGCAGCGAGGGCAACAGGCGCAGGATATTGGTGGGGCAGCAAGAGCATTCGAACCAGCCTGAGCGTTGCGGCTCGAGGGCGCTGTGGGTGAATCCGGCCGTCACCTGCATGGCGTTGGTGTAGAAAAATGATTTCCCGTCCAACCCTACGCCGGACAACATGCCATTGTAGAGAACTTTCTCCATGAGGTCGATGTATTTCGAGTTCCCATGGAGCAGGAACATGCGTTGGTTCCAGTAGACATCCCCAATGGCGGCGCATGTTTCGTTATAGGCCGTTGCATTGGGCAGCTCGTAATTGCCACCGAACCGTTCGCCGTCGGGTACGGCGCCGATGCCGCCCTGGACATACATTTTTTTCTCCACCATATTCTGCCAGATGCGGTCGACGGCCTTTATATACTGGGTGTCGCCCGTCAGCGCTGCAACATCCGTTACCCCCGAGTAGAGGTACATGGCGCGGACGGCGTGTCCTTCTGCTACGTCCTGATCAATTACGGGCCGGTCGTCCTGCCAGTATTCGCCGTTCTTCCATTCGTTGTCGCTGGTTTTATCGTAGGCGCGTTTACCGCGGGCGTCGATGAAGAATTTCGCCAGCTGGAGATATTCTTTTTTCCCGGTAATGCGGTAAAGCTTCACGAGACCCATTTCCACGATCTCGTGGCCGGGGGCGACTTCCCGCTTGCCGGGACCAAAGGTCCGTACGAGCAGGTCGGCGTTGCTCAGCGCGACGTTCAGCAAATTCCGTTCGCCGGTGGCGAGGTAATGCGCCGACGCGGCTTCGAAAAGATGACCGGAGTTGTATAGTTCATGACTCAGCTCGTGCTCTTTTACCCATCTATCGGGTCCCGACCATTCGTGCGGGTGCAGCGAATCGATGGTCCGCGCCGTATAGAGATAGCCATCCGGCTCCTGGGCTTGCGCCACCGTGTCGATGAGGGCATCGACATATTTCTTTAATTCCGGATCGGGGTGCACGGCCAGCGAGTAGGAGGCGCCTTCGATCGTCTTATAGATGTCCGTATCGTCGAACGGGAATTTTGTCCCGAACTTCCCCTGGCGCCGGGCTGCCATCACGAAATTCTGTACGCGGCCCGTGCTCTCGCACCGGGCGAAGGAGGCCGGGATCGTGGCGGTCCGGTTGCGCTCGATACGCGGGGCCCAAAAACTGTCGGTCAGTTGCACCTGGGTAAAATTCACCGGCCGGATGGGATAGTCTCCCGATTGGGACCAGGCGGAGGCGAAGGGATAGAATCCGAGGAGGAGGAGTAACTTTTTCATTTGGCAATATTTGGCGGTGGAGGCCGTCCCTTCGGGACGCCCCCTTACAATATTACACTTTAATTGTCATTTGTACACTTTTTGTTCGATCGATCGATTTTTTCTTCGATCGGTCAGGCCGTTGTTTTTGTTGTGAAGGCGGCGTAGAGATTGGCACGGCCGTAGGCCGAGGGGCGGGTGTTGCCTTTTTGCAGGGAGGTCCAGTGGGGCGGGGCGAAGAGGCGGGTGGCGGAGGCGTAGCTTAAAGGGTATGGGACCCAGCGGGGAACGGGGGTGTCGGTGTCGTATTCTATTATTATTAGCGTTCCGCCGGGTTTGAGGGTGGAGTGGAGGAGTTGTTCGAAGCCGGGTTGGTCCTTGATGTAGTGCAGGGCGTTGGCGATGAGGATGCCGTCGAGGTTTTGGAGGGTGGGGTTGGGTTGGGCGATGTCGGCGGCCTGCGGGAGGATGGTGATGTTGGTTTTTGTGGTTTGTTTATGGATCCCGGGGGTGAGGTCGATGGCGTCGATGGTGCTGCCGGGGGCGAGGAATTCGGCGAGGGCCAGGGTGAAGGTGCCGGTGCCGCAGCCGAGGTCGGCCCAGTGGGTGGGGGTGCTGGTTGCGAGCGTTCGGAGGGCGGGGTTGCTGGTTGCGAGATTGCGGAAGGCGGGGTGGTCGAGGAAGGCAGTGGCTTCGCGATGAGTCATGGGGTAAAGGTACGACTGTCGCAATTGTAGCGTAAGTATGTCGCAATCGACCGATATATTGCCGGCCTTTTGTGCTCAATTTTGTATAAGACATCGTAAATGATCTCTTATGCAGAATAGGGTAAAAAAAATAGTTAGCGCAGCGTTGGTAGGAGGGGTAGTACTATTTATCTGGGGTGGCTTTTCACACATGGTACTGTTCGTTGGCGCGGGCTTTAAGCGTTTGCAGGATGAGGACAAACTAATCCAATCACTAAAAACGAACAAAGACGAGCAAGGCCTTTACTTTTTTCCAAGTAAGGATCTCCAACACAGCACAAAGGAGCAGGATGTCCTTTGGGAGACCCAATTTCGCAATGGGCCTGCTGGTTTATTGGTTTTTCGGGCCGTTGGCGGCAGCCCGTTCTCGGCTGCTAAGTTAGCTACACAATTTATAAGCAACCTGACCTCTGCATTCATAGCCGCATTCGTAGCCGTATCGCTGTGTGGCGGCTTCTGGAAGCGGGTCTTTACCGTTACAATAATTGGCATAGCGGCTTGTTCCGCTGTTAGCACGATCTATTGGAATTGGTATGGATTTCCGACCGCTTTCTTTGTTGCTCAGATACTGGATATGACCATCGGTTTTTTCCTTTCCGGTCTCGTGATATGCAAAATGCTCGGCCGGACTTAGGCTTAGCGGAGTGCTTTGTCCGGAGTGGGTGTTTGCCGGATTAGGATAACTTGTTATCTTGGGGGTCCACTACATACCCCTAAATCGTGTCGTCATGGTGCTTGCGCGAAGATCCGTTTGGATGCCCTTTCTTTTTCTGTTTACCTTCTTTGTTACCGCAAATGCACAGGAGACGTATCTGCCCTCCCTTTTTACCAAGCTTAAAACGGCAACGAGCGATCGGGACCGGGCGCAGATCTATTATGCGATCTCGCGTTATTACTGGGCTGTCAACAAAGACAGTGCCTTGCTGATGGGCAGCCGGTCGCTGGAACTCGCGCGGCGGATCGGCGATGACACCGCGGAGGCGCTTGCGTATCTGACCATGGGGGTCGCGTATGGGGCAAAAGAGATGTACCCACAAGCGCTTGACTGTCATTTAAAGGCCTTGAGGTTCAGCGAGAAGGCAGGGATGGAGGGCCTGACGGGCAACAATTTTACCAATATCGGCATCGTGTATTCCGGCATGGGGGAATACCGGGAGGCTGCGGAATATTTTCGGCGGGCGCTGGCCATTTCTTTACAAGATAAAAAGGACAGCGCCCATGTCGGGATCGCCGCCGGATACATTAATCTTGGCGATGCCTATTGGCAGCAAGGTCTTTATGACTCGGCTATCTTCTATGGGCGGTTGGCGTTGCCGATCGCCGGCCGGCTGGCCGATCCGGGTTACCTGGCGGTTGCCCTGTCCAATACGGGCAGGGGATTTTCCCGGTTGGGGTTATCAGACAGCGCTCTATCGTATGCCGGGCGGGCCCGCGTGCTTTTTGTTCGTCAGGGCGATAGTGCAGCGCTTGCCGAGGCCGACAACACACTGGCGGAGGCCTGGCATCTGCAGGGGAAGGAGGCCCGGAGCCTGGGCTTTGCGCAGGAGGCGCTGCGGCTCGCGGAGGCCTCCAATGAACATGAGACGGCCCTCAATGCGTGCAGGACGCTCGATGCCGCCTATGCCGCCCTGGGTGACTATAAGAAGGCGGCGGCCTACCTTAAAAAAGAGCTTATCCTCCGCGACAGCGTTTTTACGCTGGCAAAAGAAAAGCAGATAAGATCGTTGCAGTCGGGCTATGAGTTGGAGAAGAAGCAGCAGCAGATCGCCCTTTTGGAGAAGGAGAATGCCTTGCGGAAGAGCAAGGAGGACATGAACCGGGATATGCTGGTGACCCTTTCGATCTCGCTGGCCCTGTTGGGAGTGGCTTTTGCGTTTTTATACGGGGCGATGCTGCAAAAACGGGCCCAAAACAAAAAGCTGGAATCGCTGGATGCCGTTAAAAACAAGCTGTTCTCCATTATCGGGCATGATCTGCGCAGCCCGATCGCCACACTCAACGGATTTGTCACCCTGCTTCATCAGGCAGCGCTGACACCCGAAAAGATCGCCTGGTTTACGGAGAAGATGCAGGAAAGCCTTTCAGCTACGACGCATCTGCTGGACAATCTGTTGTTTTGGGCAAAGAGCCAGATGCAGGGGATCGAAGTGGACCGTATGGCCTTTGCCCTGCAACCGTTGCTTGAGCAAAACCGGCGGTTGGCGCAACTTCGTGCGGAGGGAAAAAAGATAAGGATCGAGCTGGAGGGTCCGCCGGATGGCACCGGGCTGGATGTCGTCGCCGATAAGAATATGGTCGATCTTGTCGTACGCAACCTGCTCGAAAATGCCATTAAATTCTCCTACGAAGGCGGAGTCGTCACGCTGGGGGTCCGGCCGAAAGGCGATGAAATGGAGGTATTTGTAAAAGACAGCGGAAAGGGCATCTCCCAGGCCGATCAGGCCAAAATAGGCAGCGGAACCTTGTCCTTTACCAGCATGGGGACGGGCAAGGAAAAGGGGAGTGGTCTTGGGCTTTTCCTTTGCCGCGAACTGATCGAAAAGAATGGCGGCCGGCTTTGGTTCGAGAGCGAAGAAGGCAAGGGCAGCGCTTTCCATTTCAGCCTTCCGGCGGCCGGTGTTGGATCAATGAATAATGCCCATACGCAATAAAATAATGCTATCATGCTTGACACGGTTGTAAAAAACCTTCGGCGGCACATCGAGCCGACCCCGGAAGAAACGGATGTTTTTTTGTCGCTGGCGGTTTCCAGAACCGTCAAAAGAAAAGAATCCTTGTTGAAAGAAGGTCATGTGGCGAGGCACCAGTTCTTTGTGATCGAGGGTTGTTTGCGGACGTATACCATCGACCCGGCCGGAAAGGAACATGTGTTGATGTTCGCGCCCGAAGACTGGTGGTGCAGCGGCGACCTGTACAGTTTTCTGTCGGGACAAAAGAGTGTCAATCACCTCGAAGCGCTGGAGCCGTCCACCGTGCTGCAGATCAGCAAAGACAGCCTGGACATTTTGTACCAGCGGGCGCCCAAATTCGAACGATTCTTCCGGATACTATTTCAAAATGCTTTTGTCTTTCATCAAAACAGGATCAGCGCCAACCTTTCCCAACCCGCGGAAGGGCGATACGAACTATTCACAAAAACCTATCCTGCCCTCGAGAACAGGATCCCGCAGAAATATATTGCCTCCTATATCGGCGTTACCCCCGAATTCTTTAGCCAGATGAAGGCAAACGGGCTTCGAAGAAAATCTTAAGGTACCTTATTTTTTACGGGATGCACCGATCGTTGCTTTGTCGTATCAAATCATTACAAACATGGAACGCAAAGCAAACAAAACTACCCATTTCAGCGAAAAGCCATTTGCCGCGAAGAAATTTATCGAAATCAAGGGCCGCCGCATGGCGTATATCGACGAGGGCGAAGGCGACCCGATCGTCTTTCAGCATGGCAATCCTACTTCCTCCTATCTCTGGCGGAACATCATGCCTTATTGCCGTGGTTTTGGGCGGCTGATCGCCTGCGACCTGATCGGCATGGGCGACTCGGAAAAACTCCCCGGTTCCGGACCCGGGCGATACTCCTACCAGGAGCAACGCGAGTTCCTTTTTGCGCTTTGGGAAGAGTTGAAGCTGGGAGACAACGTCATCCTCGTACTTCATGACTGGGGTTCGGTATTGGGCCTTGACTGGGCAAATCAACACCGCCGGCGTGTTCAGGGTATTGCGCACATGGAAGCCCTGGCGATACCTTTTAAATGGGACGAGTTCGAACCCAACGTACGGGATCTGTTCCGGGCTTTGCGCTCTCCTGCCGGGGAGGAACTGATCTTAAAGAACAATGTGTTCGTCGAAAAAGTATTGCCGTTAGGAATTCTCCGGGAACTCAGCGATGCCGAAATGGCGGAATACCGGCGGCCTTTTCTGAACGAGGGCGAAGATCGCCGGCCGACATTATCCTTTCCGCGTCAACTTGCGTTGGATGGGGAGCCGAAAGAAGTGGCCGAAGTAGTGGCTGATTTTGGAAATTGGCTGAAGCAAAGTCCGGTTCCGAAGCTTTGGATCCATGGTGATCCGGGCGCGGTGGAAAATGAGAGTCTTCGGACATTCTGCGGGACCTGGCCCAACCAGACGGAGGTGTGGGTAAAAGGGAAGCACTTTTTGCAGGAGGACAGCCCGGGGGAGATCGGGGAGGCGATTGCGGAATTTGTGAAGAGGCTGCGATGAGGGGGGCGGGCGCAACGCGCTCGCCAAAAAGACAAAATTGCAATCGGTTGTATTTTTCTGAGGAAAATCGCCTATCTTTAAGGCTCTCCTTAAAATACATTGCATGCTAACGAATTGCGTTAAGTTTTTCCTGCTTTTGGTGGTTGTGACGATCGTGGCGCCCGCGCGGGCTTCGATCAAATCCTGGACGAAGGACGGCGATGCCGTGAATTTTACGCTGGACATCGGGTCGATGATGATCCGGGTCTGCCAGCCGGATGTGATCGAGGTGAAATACACGATGCTGCCACGGATGCAGCCAAAGAATTCCCTTGTGGTGATCAACCGCTATGGCGGCGAGACGGGGTTTACGGTAAGCGAGACCTCGTCGGCGGTGGTGATCACAACCAAAAAATTAAAAATCACGGTCGATAAGGGGAATAATGCGATCACTTATAACGACCTGGGGGGGAATACGATCCTTGCCGAGTACGCGTCCGATAAC
>Ga0105239_10008946_pt1 | contig 11330 bp, 6 predicted proteins | sample KBSC44metaG_FD_92761 | JGI IMG/M metagenome (GOLD analysis project Ga0105239, IMG submission 92761) | Corn rhizosphere microbial communities from Kellogg Biological Station, Michigan, USA - KBS C4-4 metaG | ecosystem: Host-associated > Plants > Roots > Rhizosphere > Soil | place: Michigan, USA...
CGTCGCGGGCACCGCCTTCAAGGTCGAGCTCGCGGAGCGATCGATCGTGCGAATCCTGCACGCCGTCTCCGGGGTCCGGCCATGACGACCGGCACGCGCGAGCGCATCATCGGCGCCCCGGTCGATCGGATCGACGGAGCGCCCAAGGTCACCGGGACCGCGCTGTATCCATCTGATTTCACCTATCCCGATCTCGCACACGCGGTGCTCGTGCAGTCCACCATCGCGGCTGGAACGATCAGGCGCATCGACGTCGCGAATGCCGAGGCCGCACCGGGCGTCCTCGCCGTGCTGACGCACGAGAACGTGCCGGCCCTCACCGAGGCGCCGGTCGCCCCGCTCGGCCCTCCGCCACCGTTTCCGCTGAGAGACAACCGGATCGTGCATCACGGCCAGCACGTGGCCGTCGTCGTCGCGCGGACGCGCGAGCAGGCTCGCGCGGCCGGGCGACTGGTCGAGATCGACTACGACGAGGGCGCCCCGGTCCTGCGTATCGACGATCATCGTGCCCCGGTGTTACTCGATCGGTGGGCGCAGGACGTCGATCGCGGTGATGTCACCGCCGCGCTGGCCTCAGCCGAGGTGATCTACGACGAGACCTTCACCACCGCCGCGGTGACCAACAATCCGATGGGGCTCTTCGCCACGGTGGCCCGCTGGAACGGCGATCGCCTGACCATGCACGACGCCGGCCAGGATCCGATGTGTCTGCGTCGGACCCTCGCGACGGTGTTCGCTCTCCCCGAGCCCGACGTCCGGGTCCTCGTTCCGTACCTCGGCGGGGGATTCGGGGCGGGACTCCGCACCTGGCCGCACGTGATCCTGACGGCGCTCGCGGCGCGGGTGGTCGGTCGGCCGGTCAAGCTCGTACTGACCCGGTCGCAGATGTTCACCTCCGTGGGCCATCGGCCGGAGACGGTGCAACGGGTGCGGCTGGGCGCGGCCCGCGAGGGTCGACTGGTCGCGGTCGACCACGAGTCCACTTCGACGATCGGGGCCCTGGACGACGGAGGTGTCAACCCCGTAACGCAGGTCACCGCCAACGCCTATGCCTGCCCAAACGTCGCAACGCACGACCGTCGGGCACGGCTGCACATTCCATGCCCCCACTGGATGCGTGGGCCCGGGCCGACCGAGGGCAACTTCGCGGTGGAGTCCGCGCTCGACGAGCTGTCCTACACGCTGGGGATGGACCCGATCGAGTTGCGGCTACGCAATTACACCGAGGTTCATCCCGGGTCAGGCCGGCCATGGTCGAGCACGGCCCTGCGCGAGTGCTACCGCGTCGGCGCCGAACGATTCGGGTGGGCCCGGCGCACGCCGGTGATCGGATCGATGCGCGACGCAAGCTGGCTGGTCGGGTACGGGATGGCCGGCGTCACGTTCACGCCGGGGCAGGCACCCTGCGAGGCGACCGTGTCGATCCGCCGCGACGGCACGGCGTACGTGCGAAGCGCCGCCACCGACCTGGGGACCGGCACCTACACGATCGCGACACAGGTCACGGCCGAATTGCTGGGACTCGACATCGACGAGGTCCAGGTCGAGATCGGCGACAGCGACCTGCCGCCCGCGCCGTACTCAGGCGGCTCGGGAATGGCGACGTCGCTGAGCGGTGCCATCCACGACGCCGCGGGCAAGCTGGTGCGGGCGTTCCTCGATCTCGTCGCCGACGACGAGTCGTCGCCGCTGCGGGGCAGGAATCCGGATGACGTCATTGTCTCGAACGGCGGCATCCACCTCACCGACGCTCCCGCGACCGGTGAGACGTACGTCGAGATGCTCGCCGAGCACGGACTGACGGAGATGACCGCGCACGGCGAGCGCAACCCTCGGGCGCACGGTGCAAGCCCGCCGCCCTCCGGCTCGTTCGCCGCGTGGTTCGCGGAAGTCCGGGTCGACGCCGACCTGGGCGTCGTGCGCGTCGCGCGGCTCGTCGCGGCCGTCGACGCCGGCCGCATCCTCAATGAGAAGCTGGCGCGCAGCCAGATCATCGGCGGCGCCGTGATGGGCATCGGAATAACACTGCTCGAGGAGACCGTCTTCGACCCCGAGGCCGGCCGCGTCACCAATGCGACCTTCGGCGACTACCTGATTCCGGCCAACGCGGACGTCGCCGACATCGACGTCGTCTTTGTGGGCATGCCCGACGCAGTGCGGCCCATCGGTATCAAGGGAGTCGGGGAGATCGGCATCGTCGGCGTGTCAGCCGCCATCGCCAACTCCGTATACCACGCCACCGGCCGGCGCATCAGATCGTTGCCGATCACCGTTGAACAGTTGTTGTAAACGAGACGAACACGGCGCCATGACCCCAACACGCAGCTCTGCAGGGACCGCTGTCCTCCACCGCATCAGGCCAAGGCATCCGGCCGCGAACACGGCGGCTTCGCCGCCCGTCAGGGTGCTGCTGGCCGACGGCCATGCCCTCGTGCGCGCGGGGTTCCGGCTGCTGCTCGAGAAAACCGAGCGCATCAGCGTCGTCGCCGAAGCCGCCAGCGGCGAGGAGGCGGTCGCGATCGCCCACCGGCTGCGCCCCGACGTGGCGCTGATCGACGCGACGTTACCCGGGCTCGACAGTGTCGAGGCGACCCGTCAGATCTCGTCCCGATCGCGCGTCGCGGTGATCCTCCTGATCGCATCCCAGGACGACGAGAACAGCCTCCCCGCGCTCCGGGCCGGCGCCACCGGGCTGCTCGTCAAGGACACGGAACCGGCCGAGCTCGTGCACGCGGTCGAGACCCTCGCGCGGGGAGAGGCGCTTCTCTCACCAACGCTCACGCGTCGCCTGATCGCCGAGCTGACAGCCCGTCCGGAGCCCGCGTCCCCGAGCCCCGGCCTGCTCGACGAGCTGACCGCCCGCGAGCGCGAGGTGGTGGCCCTCGTCGGCCACGGGCTCGGCAACGACGAGATCGCCGAGCGACTCGTCGTCAGCCCCGCCACCGCCAAGACCCACGTCAGCCGCGCGATGGTCAAGCTCAATGCGCGCGACCGGGCAAAGCTTGTGGTCTTCGCCTACGAGACCGGGCTGGTGCGCCCCCGCAGCGCCGTACGCGAGCTCATCGCCGGCGCGCGATCCGGCTAGACAGACAGCACGGCGCCCGCTTCGCCGGCGAGCTCGTTGCGCGAGGTGATGCCGAGCTTCCCGTAGACCTTGTGGAGGTGGTATTCGACCGTGCGGGGGCTGATGAAGAGCCGGGCGCCGATCTCGGCGTTTGAGAGGCCGTCGCGGGCGAGCCTCGCGATCTGCGCCTCTCGCGTCGTGAGCTGGTCCAGCGATTCGACGGTGCGTTCCCGGGCGGTTTCGCCGGTGGCCGGAAGCTCGCGCCCGGCGCGCTGGGCGAACGCCTCGATGCCCATCCCGGTGAGCATCTCGTGGGCCGTGCGCAGCTGCTCGCGGGCATCCGACCGCCGCCGCCTGCGCCGCAGCCATTCGCCGTAGAGGAGGTGGGTGCGCGCCAGCTCCGCGCGGATCCGCGTGCGGGCGAGCCGCTCGATCGCCTCGACATAGAGGCGCTCGGCGGCCTCGTCGTCGCTGACAAGCGCGCGCGAGCGGGCCTCGATCCCGAGCGCCCAGTCGGTGCCAGTGGCGCGCGTGGTCTCCGAGAGCCGCCGGAGGGCGTCGACAGCAGGCTCGCGCCTCCCGCAGCGGACGGCCGCCTCGATCAGCTCCACGAGCGCCCACGTGGAGAACAGCACCTCGTGGTGGTACGCGCCGGCCTCCTGCGCCGCGGCCAGCGCCTCCCGGTGGCGGCCGAGGCCGTTGTAGAGCAGCGCGCTCGCCCACGGGATGATGGCCAGCCCCGCTCCCTCACCCCGGGCGACCAGATCGCTCATCCTGGCCTCGATCAGCTCCGTGAGGTCGGCCTCGCGGCCCTGCCATGCGGCCAGCGCCAGTGCGCCGTACGGCGCGAGCTCGCTCCCGGTTGCCTCCCCCACCGCGTCCGCCTCCTCGCGCAGCGAGGCGGCGGCGGCGAGCTCGCCGGCATGCTCGTGCACGCCCATGCGCTGGTTGAGGGCGAGGCGAAGCACGGCGAGGGCGCCGGTATCCCGCGAGAGCTGGAGGTGGCGGATGCAGAGCGCCTCCCATCCCTCGTCGTCCCACAGGAGCCTCGCGACGTGACAGGCGAGCCAGAGCCAGCGGAGACCCTCCTCCCGGGTGATGTCGTCGCCGCGGAATGCGCGCACCGCCCGCTCGAGCATCGGCGCCGCTGCCGCGTAGCCCTCTGTCGTCAGCAGGGTCAGGCCGTCGAGGAGGAGATCCGCGGGCCGCGGCGGGTCCGGCGCCGGGGGCACGGTCGCCGCCGCCTTGGCGACTTCCGGGACACCGTCGCCGCTGTCGGCCAGACGACCGACCACGATCGCGGCCCACAAGGCGTCCAGGTACGTCTCGCGTGCAAGCGTGACGTCGAGCGGCTCGAACCGCTTGGCGGCCGCGAGCAGCAGCGGAAGCGCGTCGCGGCCGCGGCTCAGGACGAAGGCGATCTGCGCGCGGAGGAGGTCCGCCCGGGCGCGCTGGAGCTCGTCGAGCGGTCCGGTCTCTGCCGTGGCGAGCAGTCCGAGGGCCGCGTCGGGGAGGCCGGCGTGGTGCGTGGCTTCGGCGGCGGCCAGCGCCCGCGCGGCTCGACGGGTCGGGTCCGCGCTCAATGCGGCCGATCGCTCGAGGAGCGCCGCCGCCGCGGCCAGGCCGCCGCGCGCCTGTGTTCGTTCGGCGGCGCGCGCGACTTCGGACGCGACGTCCTCGTCGGGGCCTGCAGCGGCGTGCGCGCGGTGCCAGGCGCGGCGATTGGGGTCGACGTCCGGGTCCGTGGCCTCGCCGAGCGCGCGATGAACGGTGCGCCGCTCGTCGTGCGAGGCGACGCGGTAGACCGCCGAGCGCACCAGCGGATGCCGGAACCGCACGCGCGCTCCCAGCTCGAACAGGCCGGCCGCGGCCGCCGGCGTCGCGGCGTCCGGCCCGATCCCGAGCCGCGCGGCGGCGCGCCAGAGCAGCACGGGATCACCGACCGGCTCGGCCGCCGCGATCAACACCAGGCACCGGGTCTGGGCCGGCAGCAGGTCGAACCGCCGCTGGAAGCTCTCCTCGATCCGCGCGGCGAGCCCCGAGCCGTCCGCCCGCGCGAACCCGACGGCCAGCTCCGCCGGGGTCATCGCGCGCGGCAGCTCCAGCAGCGCCAGCGGGTTGCCCCGCGCTTCGGCCACGATCCGGTCGCGTAGGCGCTCGTCCAGCGGCCCCTGGGTCGCCAGCAGCGCCCACGCGTCGCGGTCACTCAGGCCCCTCACGATCAGCTCCGGCAGCCCCGCGAGGTCCTGTTCTTCGCCGCCCGTGCGGACCGCGAAGATCACGCCGACCGATTCCGCGACGAGACGGCGCGCGACGAACGCCAGCGCCTGCACCGAGGCACGATCGAGCCACTGCGCATCGTCGACCAGGCAGACCAGCGGATGCTCCCCGCTGACCTCGGCCAGCAGGCTCAGCACGGCCAGACCGACCAGAAAGCGATCCGGCGCATGCCCGGCGGACAGGCCGAACGCGCTCCCGAGCGCCTCGCGTTGGGGACCCGGCAGCCGCTCGAGCCGATCGAGCATCGGCGCGCAGAGCTGATGCAGCCCCGCGAACGCGAGCTCCATCTCGGCCTGGACGCCCGCGGCGTGGGCGACGCGACACCCGGTCGCCCGCTCGCCGACGTAGTCGAGCAGCGCCGTCTTGCCCACACCCGGTTCCCCGCGGATGACGAGCGCGCGGCTCTCACCCGCACGGACCGCCTCGAGGAGCCCGTCGAGCGCCGCGGACTCGTGCCGCCGGCCGAGCAACCGTGGCTGCGGGATGTCGCTGGGCATCGGCCCGACCTGAACCTACACCGCGACTGCGGACGTGCCAACTCGGGCGGCCCGGCCGGCCCGGTCCGGTCCGGTCCGGTCCGGTCCGGTCCGCGGAGCGTCATCGGCGAGCACGGCGAGAGCAGCTTTCCCGCGTGGTCGAACGCGATGATCGGGCCTGTTCCACTCGTGCGCTTTCCCCTGCCCGCTCACGAGGACCTCGCCGCTATCCAGGCCGAAGCCGCCGAGTTCACCCGCCGCCGCGGACCGGCGGTGGTGACCCGTCAAAGGCCGCACGAGCGCCGCCATCGCCGTCGCGGTGAGCCGTATATCGGAGTCCGTGCTGAGGGATCAGCGCCGGATCTACACCGAGTTGACTCCCTCGTGCGCGCGGACTAGCGTCGCCGTGGGCTGATGGCCACGCGGATCCCGGTGAGCGGGGCGACGAGAAGCTGAGCGCGCGGCGGTGCTGTTAGGTGTTGCTGGGTCGGCGCACCGAGTGCGAGGCGTTGGAACGGCTGCTCGACGACGTGCGGGCGGGGCGCAGCGGGGCGCTCGTGATTCGGGGAGAGCCCGGCGTGGGCAAGACGGCGCTGCTGCAGTTCGCCCTCGATTCCGGGTCCGACCTCCGGGTCGCGCGAGCTGTCGGCGTCGAGTCGGAGATGGAGCTCGCCTACGCCGCCCTCCATCAGCTGTGCGCACCTATGCTGGATCGACTCGAAGGTCTGCCGGCTCCCCAGCGCGATGCGCTTCGCACGGTGTTCGGCCTGACTGCCGGAGGCGCGCCGGACCGGTTCCTGGTCGGGCTCGCAGCGCTCGGTCTCCTGTCAGAGGTGGCCGAGGAGCAGCCGCTCCTGTGCGTGGTCGATGATGCGCAGTGGCTGGACCGCGCCTCGGCGCAGGCGCTGGCGTTCGTGGCGCGCCGGCTGCTGGCCGAGTCGGTCGGCTTGGTGTTCGCGACTCGCGAGCCGAGCGAGGAGTTCGGGCGACTGCCGGAGCTCGTGGTCGGGGGGCTTCGAGACGGTGATGCCCGCAAGCTGTTGGGCTCCGTGCTTCGGGGGCCGTTGGATGAGCGGGTGCGCGAGCGGATCGTGGCCGAGACGCGGGGCAACCCGCTCGCGCTGTTGGAGCTGCCCCGCGGGTTGACACACGCGGAGCTCGCCGGCGGGTTCGGGTTGCCGGACGCCGTCCCGCTCTCGGGGCGGATCGAGGACTCCTTCCGGCGCCGGGTCGAGGCGCTGCCGGACGAGTCCCAGCGGCTGTTGCTCGTAGCGGCGGTGGAGCCTGTCGGCGAGCCGCTGTCGGTGTGGCGGGCGGCCGAGCGGCTCGGGATCGGGGTCCACGCCGCGGCTCCTGCGGCCGCTGCGGGCCTGCTCGAGTTCGGCGCACACATACGGTTTCGCCATCCGCTGGTGCGCTCGGCCGTCTACCGCGCCGCGTCTGCGGAGGAGCGGCGAACCGTGCACCGCGCGCTGGCGCAGGCCACCGATCCCAAGGTCGATCCCGATCGCCATGCCTGGCACCGGGCGCGGGCGGCACCGGGTGCCGACGAAGACGTTGCCGCCGAGCTCGAGCAGTCGGCCGGCCGTGCGCAGGCGCGCGGCGGTCTGGCGGCGGCGGCCGCGTTCCTCGAACGCGCAGCGGCACTGACGCCCGACCCGGCGCGGCGGGTGGGGCGCGCGCTCGCCGCGGCGCGGGCCAAGCACCAGGCCGGCGCCCCGGACGCAGCGCTGAGCCTTCTGGCCAGTGCCGAGGCAGGACCGGTCGACGAGCTCCAGCGCGCCCGAGCGGACCTGCTGCGCGCGCAGATCGCGTTCGCCATGAGCCGCGGCAGCGACGCTCCGCCGCTCCTGCTCAACGCCGCCCGGCGGCTCGAGCCGCTGGACGCGAGACTCGCGCGCGAGACCTACCTGGATGCGCTGATCGCGGCGGTGTCCGCCCACCGCCTCGCCAGCGGCGGCGGTGCACTCGAGGTGGCGGAGGCTGCCCGCGCGGCGGGGTACGCGCGCTCGCCCGCGCAGCCCGCTCGCGCTCCCGATCTTCTCCTGGACGGCTGGGTGCTGCTCATCACGGAGGGCTACGCCGCCGCGACACCGACACTGGCGCGGGCGCTCAGCGCGTTCCGCAGCGGCGAGTCCGTCTCCAAGGACGAGGAGATCCGCTGGCTCTGGTTCGCCTGCCACACCGCCTACGAGCTCTGGGACGACGAGACCTGGCACGAGCTCTCCATCCGCCAGGTCCAGCTTGCCCGCGCTGTCGGCGCCCTCGCGGAGCTTCCCGTCGCGCTCAACTCGCTCGCCGGGGCCAGCCTGTTCGCCGGCGACTTCGCGGCGGCCGAGACGCAGGTCGAAGAGGCAGAGGCCGTCACCGAAGTGACCGGACACGGCCTCGCGCCCTACGGTCGCTTGTTGCTCGCGGCCGGCCAGGGCCGCGAAGCGGCGGCCTCCGAATTGATCGAGTCCAGCATGGAGGAGGTCGTTCACCGGGGAGAGGGGCTGGGGCTGACGGCCATCAACTGGGCGGCCGCGCTGTTCTACAACGGCCTCGGCCGGTATGCGGACGCGCTTGCCGCGGCGCAGAAGGCCACCGAGCACCCGCGGGACATGGCCCGGGTCCTGCCCGAGTTGATCGAGGCGGCCGCGCGAAGCGGGAACCCCGAGGACGCCGCGGACGCGCTTGAACGGCTGTCGGAGACCACGCGCACCAGCGGCAGCGACTGGGGGCTCGGGATCGAGGCGCGTTCGGCCGCGCTCGTGAGCGAGGGCGACGCCGCAGAGGGCCTCTACCGCGAGGCGATCGACCGCCTCGGCCGCACCCGCATGCGCGTCGAGCTGGCGCGCGCCCACCTCCTGTACGGGGAATCGCTGCGCCGCCGGCGCCGGCGCCTGGACGCGCGCGAACAGCTGCGCACCGCGCACGAGATGTTCACGGCGATGGGCTTCGAGGCGTTCGCCGACCGCGCCGCGCGCGAGCTGCTGGCCACCGGGGAGACCGCCCGCAAGCGCACCGTCGAGACGGAGAGGCAGCTCACCGCCCAGGAGGCCCAGATCGCGCGGCTCGCCCGCGACGGCCTCTCCAACCCCGACATCGGCGCCCGGCTGTTCATCAGCCCGCGCACGGTCGAGTACCACCTGCGCAAGGTCTTCACCAAGCTCGACATCAGCTCCCGCAAGGAACTCGACGACGCGCTGGGCGATGCCGGACGCACCGCGCTACCGGTCTAGGCGAATCGAGTCCCGCGGCCGCGCCGCCGCGATGGGCCGCTGACGATCGCGTTCGCGCGCTTCTTCGCGTCGGTCTTCGAGACGCCGGTCCGGTCGATGCGCTCCCGCGCGAGCTCGCCGACCTCGCGCCATCGCCGCCGGCCGAGCCACGGTCTGGCGCGCTGGCCGCGGCCTACCACCCCGGGGTCCGCCAGAGCCCCGTCCCCGGCTACGGCAACGACTCGTGCGGTAGACGAACCGGCGGTTACGCCGAGCGTCGTATGCGAAAGAGCCGCCCGAGGGCCGACGACGACCGTCGACTCATGGGCGACGATCCGGGCGTGCCAATGGTCGAGTGCCCTCAATGCGGAGTGCGGCAGTACGCGGCGCCGGCGTATTCGAGGCTTCCCCGCTGCGTCGCGTGTGAGAGCAGGCTGGGCGCGGCGACCGGTCCGCCGCCCGATCGCCTCGTCCCTGCGGCCCTCCCACTGATGCCGCGCCGAGATCGGGAGCTCGACGATGCGACTGCTTGAGCTCGTCAGGGGGTCCGACCCGGCGAGACCGTTCCCGGCGGCATCGGCGGACGTGGAGGTCGAACGCTCGGTGGCGGATCGCCTCTACGGCGATCGCGCGACGATCACGGCGACGCCGATCCTTCGCGGAACCGCGCCCCTGGGCCGCCTGGTCGGCAGCCGCTACCGGCTGGTCGAACGTCTCGGAGCCGGCGGCATGGGCACGGTCTACCGTGCGCGCGACGAACAGCTCGAGCGTGACGTGGCCGTCAAGGTCATTCGCGAGCGCTGTGCCCGCGATCCGTTGTCGGTGCGCCGCTTTCGCCGGGAAGGCCGGCTCGGCGCGCGGTTGGCACACCCCAATATCGTCGCGGTTCTCGACGCCGGCGTGCACCCGCGCGACTTCATCGTCACCGAGCTCGTGTGCGGACTCGACGCTGCAACGCTGCTGCCGACCGGCGGGCGGCTGACGCCGGACGAGGCCATCGACATCGTCGTGCAGGTCTGTGACGCGCTGACGCACGCGCACGGACGCGACGTGGTCCACGGCGACGTATCGCCCGGCAACATCCTGATCGCCGCCGCCGACGGCACCGCGAAGCTCGCCGACTTCGGCCTCGGATCCGACGCCCTCGAGCGCCCTGACGGCCGGGTGCAGGACGTCGCGGGGACACTCGGCTATGTCGCGCCCGAGATCGTCCGCGGCGCCAGGCCATCGCCCCGATCCGATCTGCACTCCCTGGGCGCCGTGGCCTATCGGCTCCTCGTCGGGCCGGGGATGCCGGCGGCCGATCGCGACGATACGGCTCCGATGCCGACCGCCGTAACGCGCATGCGACCGCTGTCCGACGCTCGTCCGGGCCTGCCCCGCGGCGTCTCCCAAGCCGTCATGCGGGCACTGGCTCCCGAACCGGAGGCTCGCCAGGAGTCTGTCGCGGAGTTCCGCGCCCAGCTGATCGACGGCCATTCGCCGTCGCGTGGGCTGCCCCGCGGGAGGGTCCTGCCATTCGCGGACGCCGCGCGGAGCCGAGAGCGGAGCGCCGCATAGATGACCACCATCGAGCCGACCACCATCCACGCGGCGGTGCGCGACGGCATCGCCCGCGGCGTCGCCGCGATCGGCCTCGCCGGCGTGGCCCTGATCCACCTCCTCGACCTGCCCGGCCAGCTCAGCGAGACGCCCTACATGTTCGTCCTGTATCTCGCGCTGATCGTCTCGAGCGTCGCGCTGGCGGGCCTCCTGATCGGCACCAGCGACGGGCGCGTCTGGACCGCTGCGACGGTCGTTCCGGCGCTCGTCATCGTCGGCTACGTGCTGAGTCGCACGACGGGGCTTCCGCAATCGAGTGACGATGTCGGCAACTGGAGCGAGCCGTTGGGGATGGCCTCCCTGTTCGTCGAGGGCTCCCTGGTGACGTTGGGTTCGGCCGTGCTGCTCGCCCGGCGCCCGCGCGGCGAGAGACGCGTCCTCGAGGCAGCGAACGCCGTCGGCAGCGCCTGACCGACCCCCCGGCATGGCCTCGGAGGCCACACGTCGCTCCAAGCTCATCACCGGCGAGGAGCGCCGCACGAGACGACCTGACAGGGCGCCGGCACACGGGACGTAGACCTCGCGGGGCCCACGTCGAGTGCGGCCCCGACAGCCGCGGGAGGCTGTGCCCGCCTTGTTCCGCCGGCCCCGCGTCCGTAGCATCGCTCGGAATGGAGTCCATGGGCGCGCGCGAGAGGTCGCGTCATGGAACAGGCCGATGATCGCTTGACCAGACTCGAGCCGGGCGTGGTCTTCGCCGGCTAC
>Ga0105239_10008947_pt1 | contig 11329 bp, 11 predicted proteins | sample KBSC44metaG_FD_92761 | JGI IMG/M metagenome (GOLD analysis project Ga0105239, IMG submission 92761) | Corn rhizosphere microbial communities from Kellogg Biological Station, Michigan, USA - KBS C4-4 metaG | ecosystem: Host-associated > Plants > Roots > Rhizosphere > Soil | place: Michigan, USA...
GGCGATTCCATATCTTTCTTTACATCTGCTGTAGCCTTGCTCTGATCTGGAGTGTCTTCATATATGAACGAAGCTTCCAGCTCCGTTTGCATATAGTTATCAGGAGTATGCGTAAAGCCCGTTTGCGCCTTACGCTGCGCATACAGGGTAATTAAGTCGAAGGCAATTTCCTTAACCTTTGTTTTGGTTTTCTCTTTCAGCCTATTCCATGCATCACTGCCCAGCTTATTAACTTTTGGTACGGAACCTTCCTTACCGGTATATTTTGATATTTTATGCAGTGAGTTAATGTTCACATATAAAATATCGCTGTCTTTATAAATAATGCGAACGGCTTCCTGTAGCTTGCCATTTGCTTCGAGCTTTTGCAAACCGCTGTATACGCCTACGCCGTGATCGATGTGTGTAACATAATCTCCCGGCTGCAATTCACGCAACGTGCGCAGGGTTAATGCCTTGTTCTTATTATAGGCCTGTTTAACCTTGTACTTATGATAACGCTGAAAGATCTGGTGATCGGTATAGCATACCACTTTCAGATCTTCATCAATAAACCCTTCGTGTATGGAAGCAGGTACCGGCGTAAATTGTATGCCGGCCTTTAAGTCTTCAAAAATGCTGTTGAGCCTTTCGAGCTGTTTGGGGTTTTCAGCAAAAAGATACAGATTGAATTTCTTTGCCTCCCATTGCTTCAGGTCTTTTATCAGCAGATCAAACTGCCGGTTAAAGGCAGGTTGTTCTTTGGTTGAAAAAGCAATCACTATCGGCGTGTCGTGAATGGCTGATGAGGCATCGCCCATCGGTGTATCTTCAATAAACCCTGATGAATGGCCTATCTCCACAATATGCCGGCCCTGCAGTTGTTGTTTTGCAGAAGCGGCCGTTATAAACTCATCCGGATTAATAGTCGTTTTTATCGTTTTATCATCTTCCTCAGCGGCTTCTCTGGGCAGGGCATTGTTTGCCTGCAGATCCAGAAACAAATGCAGGTCTTCTTCCTGAGTAAGCAATTTTTCTTTGGTCAGCTCCCAGTCCTGTATCCAGTATACTGTGTTTTCGGGAAGAAAATCAAAGAGAGATATTTTATCGCCTTCTTCAAACTGTGTTTCTACATTGGGAATGATGCTTACCTGTAATAACTTCCGTTCGCTCAATTGCGTTTCAGGATCAAAGATGCGAATAGAATCAACATCATTTCCAAACAGCTCTATACGGTAAGGTTTTTCATTTCCAAAAGAGTAAATATCCAGAATGCCGCCACGCAAAGCAAACTGACCGGGTTCATATACAAAATCGGTAGATGAAAAACCATAGTCAACCAGTTGCTGAAGCAGACCGGTTACATCAATGCTGTCGCCCGATTTTAAATAAATAATGTTACCGGCGAGCGTTTTTGGCAATACAACTTTTTCAAACAAGGCTTCGGGATAGGTAACTAAAGCTCCTACCCGGTTACTGCCGGCAGGGGGAGAAGAAAACCTTGTCAACGCTTCAGTTCGCAGCATTACGTGCGACGAGTTAAGCAGCCTGAAGTTTTTCCTGTTTTTAAAAGAAGTGGGGAAGAAAAATATGTTCAGCGCATTGGTAAGACTCTCCAGCGAGTTGTGCATGTAGGCAGCCGATTCAGCATCTTCACATATAATAACGTGATTTAGCTGGCTGCATGCGTCATGTTGAAATATAGTACTTATTACAAAGGTCGGGGCGCTTCCATGGAGATTTTTACAAAATATGCGTTGGGGTTGGGCAAAGGTCAACCTGTCCGCCAGTTGAAAAAGGCGGGGGTTATTTTTATAAGCATCAAGCAGCACCTGCAAATTCATATCAGCGGCGCAAAGATACGAAGAACGGGAAATTAAAAAATGAGAAATGAAGAATGTGAAATGAGAAAGTAAGGAGACCAGGTACCACGGCTTTCACTTTTTAATTCCTCATTTCTAATTTCTCATTTTTAATTTCCTTTAAACCAGTAAATTGAGAGTAAAAAATTATGTCACTTCCCTGGCTTGCCGGCAAAGTCATTCGTATTGAGAACGAAACGAGTAATACAAGACGATACTGGATTGAAGTGCCTGAATTAACCTCTTTCGATTTTGAACCTGGTCAGTTTGTTACCCTTGATCTGCCCATTCATGAAAAGCCCAATAAACGATGGCGCAGCTATTCCATTGCCTCCTGGCCCGATGGAACAAATGTATTTGAACTGGTAATTGTATTGCTGGAAGGCGGGGCCGGTACTACCTGGTTATTTAATGAAGTAAAAGTAGGTGATCCATTAACATTCCGGGGACCGCTTGGTAAGTTTACCCTTCCTGAAACAATTGACCGTGATCTGTTCTTTATCTGTACCGGCACGGGTATAGCGCCCTTCAGGTCGATGGTGCATCACATTCTGAACCACAATATAACTCATCAGAATATCTACCTGATCTTTGGTTGCAGAAAATTGAACGATATGCTGTACGGCGGAGAACTAATGCAACTCTCAGAAAAGGTTACCAGCTTTCGTTACATTCCTACCCTTTCCCGCGAGGTACCGGAAAACTGCAATCATTTGATCAGAACCGGATATGTTCATCCTATTTATGAAGAGATATGTAAGACAAATACCCTAAAGGGTAATGGAGATGAGTCGCCGCTTATTAAGCCAGCTTATTTTTACCTGTGTGGATGGAAAAATATGATCGATGAAGCCAAACAAAGGATCCAGGCGTTGGGATATGACCGTAAAGCGATTCACCTGGAACTGTATGGATAAGGGTACAATGTGCCTATTTATTCCCGACAGATTTATCCTGTAGTTTATCTGCTTTTTTATCTTCCTTGGCAGTAATGGGTATTACGGGAATACTGGAAGAACCTTTTAGCTTTTCTTCCAATACCAGCTTATCTTTCTGTAATTCAAGTATTTCTGCATGACTAGCCATCATTTCACTTTCCAGTTCCTGCACCTTTCCTTTCAATTTTTTTAACTGCGCTCCTCTTAACAGAAATCCGATTGCAAAAGCACCAATGATAAGGCCAATAAATGTTGAAATTTCTACTGACATTTTAATTAAGAGCATAAGCATGCCTCCTTGATTCACCCGGTTTATTAAAGGTTTACAAAATTAATAGGATTGGCCTTATTTAAAAGAGTAGTTTTCCGAAGGAATGAATTTTTATAAAAGTAATATTTACCAGCTTTTTAAGCAATAAATTTTTCTACTATCTCTTTGATCTGTGTAACCGGAACACGTTCCTGCTGCATAGAATCACGGTATCGGATAGTGACAGTGTTGTCTTCCTTCGTTTGGTGGTCAACAGTTACACAGAAGGGAGTTCCAATGGCATCCATACGACGGTACCGTTTGCCGATGGCATCCTTTTCTTCATAAAAACAGCGGAAGTGAGGCTTGCATGTATTCATTATATCTCTTGCAATTTCAGGTAGTCCATCTTTCTTCACTAAGGGTAAGATCGCTAATTTAACCGGAGCTAATTTAGGAGGCAGCTGCAATAAAACACGGCTATCCTGCTTATCGGCAGTGCTCAGGTCCTGTTCCATGTAAGCATTGCTCATGATCAATAAAAACATTCTATCCAATCCGATAGACGTTTCGATTACATAAGGAATATAATTCTGATTGATCTCGGGATCAAAATACTGCATTTTCTTTTTGCTGTATTTCTGATGATTGCTCAAATCAAAGTCAGTGCGGGAGTGGATACCCTCTACTTCCTTAAAACCGATAGGGAATTCAAATTCTATATCGCAGGCTGCATCGGCGTAATGGGCCAGCTTAACGTGATCGTGAAAACGGTATTTTTCCCTGGGTATACCCAGGCTAAGGTGCCATTTCAAACGTTCTTCTTTCCAGTATTCGTACCATTCTTTCTGAGTGCCAGGCCGGATAAAGAACTGCATTTCCATCTGCTCAAACTCACGCATACGGAAAATGAACTGCCGGGCAACAATTTCATTACGAAACGCTTTACCGATCTGAGCAATACCAAAAGGTATTTTCATACGACCGGTTTTTTGCACATTCAGGAAGTTTACAAAAATACCCTGAGCGGTTTCGGGCCGCAGGTATATTTCACTGGCTTCTTCAGTTACGCTGCCCAGCTGGGTGCTGAACATCAGGTTAAACTGGCGAACGTCGGTCCAGTTGGCCGTACCACTTACGGAACATTTTATTTTATTATCTTCTATCAGTTTTTTTAATCCATCAAAGTCACTGGCAGCCAGCAACTTATCCATTTCTGCCAGTAATGTGTCGGCCTCTGCTTTTTTACCCTCATTTTCCAGGTCCTCGGCTTTGGCTTCGATAAGGTGATCTACCCTGTACCGTTTTTTACTGTCTTTATTATCGATCATCGGGTCGCTGAAATTATCTACGTGACCGCTGGCCTTCCAGGTAGTGGGGTGCATGAAAATAGCGGCATCGATACCCACGATGTTTTCATTCATCTGGGTCATGCTTTTCCACCAGTAATCCCTGATATTTTTCTTCAGTTCGCTACCCCATTGACCATAGTCATATACGGCACTTAATCCATCATAAATTTCACTGGACTGAAAAATAAATCCGTATTCTTTGCAATGCGAAATAATTGCCTGAAACCTGTTATTATCTGTTGCCATAATGGCTGCAAATATAGGCGATATGTTGTCGTGATAGATGGCTGTAGGCGGGAAAATCTGTGTAACGGGAAGTTTAAATGCTTATATTGAGCCCCCCTACGACACAATCTTTTTACAGAAAAATGGTATATTCGTATCATGAAAACTGAAGAAAATACAAAAAAGAAATTGGATAAAGAATCCAAAGCTAAGTTGTTGGCTTTAGTTGCTGAAAAGCTAAAAGGGAGGGACTTATTTCCCAAACAAACTGAAGAAGCAAGAAGGTTTTTGAAGAACGCTAAATTTGTGACTTCTTAAATAATATTGTCATTATGTGATCAAAGGGTGCTTAGGCACCCTTTTTTATTACATCATTTCAGCTTTTCATTCTCCTTATGCCTGTTCGCATCACGTATATTTTTCTTTTCAAAGTTTTTCTGCAGGGCATCGGTAAGGTCAACCCCCGTTTGGTTGGCCAAACATATAAGTACCCATAATACGTCGGCCATTTCATCGGCCATGTTTTTATCCTTGTCACTTTCCTTGAACGACTGGTCACCATATTTACGGGCCATAATTCGCGCCAGTTCTCCTACTTCTTCGGTAAGGATAGCCATATTAGTTAGTTCGCTGAAATAACGAACACCTACTGTTTTGATCCAGTGATCAACCTGTTGCTGTGCTTCGCGAATCTGCATAGTTTGTAGTTTATTGTTTGTTGTTTGTGGTTCATCGCCACGCTTTAAACATTTTCAAATTTTCAAATTTGCACATTTTCAAATTATTCTTTATTCTTCGTATCTATTACAATGGTTACCGGTCCGTCATTTAACAGCGTTACTTTCATATCGGCTCCAAATTCGCCTGTTAATACCGGTTTACCTAAATCAGTTTGCAGCTGCTGTACAAATTGTTCGTATAACGGTATGGCTACCGGTGGTTTTGAAGCCCTGATATACGACGGGCGGTTTCCTTTTTTGGTAGAAGCATGCAGGGTAAATTGACTTACCACCAGAATATCGCCACCTTTTTCTTTTACAGATTCGTTCATTACGCCATCGGCATCATTAAAAATACGCAGGTTAACAATTTTACCGCTTAACCACGCAATGTCTTCGGCGGTATCGGCATCCTCAATACCAACCAGTACCAGTAAGCCTTTTGAGATGCCCGAACGTACCTGATCATTAATAACAACATTCGCGTGTGTTACCCGTTGTATTACTGCCCGCATAAATACCTTTAAATTAGTTTTATCTTTATGTAATGAAGATAGATGTTTCAAAAGAAATAGAATTTCAAACGGCACGAAGTGGCGGTAAAGGTGGGCAAAATGTAAACAAAGTAGAAACTATGGTGGAAGGATATTTTCATATATCTAATTCACTGATATTAAGCGAGGAGCAAAAAGCAATTGTTCAAAAGAAATTAGCCTCAAAAATAAATTCGGAAGGGTTTTTGCAAGTAAGAAGCCAGATTCACCGCAGCCAGTTGCAGAATAAGGAAGAGGTGGTAAAAAAAACTAATCTTTTAATTGAACAGGCATTAAAAAAAGAAAAAAAGCGTATTGCCACCAAACCTTCCAAAGCAGCTAAGGAAAAGCGGTTTGAAACAAAACAGAAACAATCAAAACACAAACAAAATCGTCGAAAAATCCGCCCAGGCGATTTGTAAGCGTAACACCGAATGCTATGAAACTGATTACACCAAAGCGCAATTTCAGTTTTCCGAAACTGTTTATTGGCCTGCTATTTTTTGCGGCTATTTTTTCCTGTCAGAAAGAATTACATTTCGACAAAGCGCCCGAAATTGATCACAACATCATTCTTAAGTTCAAACCAGTAGTTCAATACGATTCCATTCCACTGGTATTTGGAAAGACCTACACCAATTATTTCAAGGAAAAGTATAGCCCCACGGCTTTTAAGTTTTATGTTCATGCCTTTGCCATGATCAATGTCGATTCCAATAAGGTATTCCGTACTGCTGCAGATAAATATTATCTGGTTGACTTTGCCGACTCAGCTTCTACCGAAATCAAAATAGCTATTTTACCGTATGTGTATAACCGGATATCATTTACCATTGGTGTAGACAGCGCCCAGAATGTAAGCGGTGCCCAAACAGACGCACTCGACCCTGCCAAGGGCATGTTCTGGAACACGACCAACGGCTATATCATGGCCAAACTGGAAGGAACATCCTCTGCCGGCAATTTTCAATACGATATCGGCGGTTTTCAGGGCGCCAACAACGTAATAAAAACGGTAACTTTATTATTCCCGTATGCTCAGAACCTGGATCTGAAGCCGGGAAAAACTTCGGAAATGTTTATCACTGCCGACGCCAACGACTGGTTCTATAATCCGCACGATATAAAAATTGCCGCTAACCCTGTGATAACAACCCCTGGCAACCTCGCAACGCAGGTTGCGGAAAACTATTCAAAAATGTTTACAGTTGACTCTGTGGCTAATCAATAAACCGTGGTTATAAGATGGACAATAAGCATTTTCTTATTGCTGATATTAGGGTCCTTTGTGGTAAATGCCTATAAAAAAACAGGCAATGACAATAGCGGCCCACATCCGCTAAAGCTCACTATACCATCAGGCTTTCCCGCCCCGCAATATACCTTTACCGGCAATCCTTTGACACAAGAGGGTTTTGAGCTGGGTAGGAAACTATTTTACGACGGGCGCTTATCAAAAGATGGCAATTTTCCTTGTGCCTCCTGCCACCAGCAATTTGCAGCTTTTGCCACCTACGATCATGCAATAAGCCACGGCATGAATAACCAGTTTACCATTCGCAATGCACCCGGCCTGTTTAACCTGGCCTGGAATAAAGAAATGACCTGGGATGGAGGCATCACCAATATAGAAGTGCAACCGCTGATGCCCCTTACTGCTCCCAACGAAATGGCCGAAGACATTAATCATGTCATCAGCAAACTGCAACAGGATGCTGATTATAAAAAGATGTTTAAAGCGGCTTTTGGAGATGCCAACATTAACAGCCGGCGGATGCTGTATGCCATTACTCAATTTGTATGCTCTCTTGTTTCGGCTGATTCAAAGTACGACAGGGTAAAAAAAGGACTGGCAACATTTACTCAGGAACAACAAAACGGATACACCCTCTTTCAAACAAAAAAATGCACCAGCTGCCACCCCGAGCCATTATTTACCGATCATAGCTTTCGTAATGTAGGCCTACCGGTTGATCCCTATCTAAAAGATTACGGCAAAATGCGCATCACTAATAATCCGCAGGACTCGCTGAAGTTTAAAGTACCAAGTTTACGAAATGTGGGGCTTTCTTTTCCGTATGAACACGATGGGCGTTTTTCGTCAATCACCAGTGTGCTGGACCATTATAGTAGTACCGTACAGGATGGCCCTACCCTTGATCCGCTCCTGAAAAATAAAATTCCGCTCACGAATACGGAGAAATATTATCTGGTTGAATTTCTAAAAACGCTCACCGATTCAACGTTTATAAAAGACAGCCGGTTTGCACCGCCCCTGTAAATATCGAATGCTGAATATTGAATGTTGAAGTTGTATTTACTTCAACATTGGGAATTGGACATTGAATATTCGACATTTAGTTTGTGGCGGCCGCTGTTGAAGCAGTTTTGGGGCCTCCCTGAGTTATTTCTTTTTTATTTACAATTACATTTAAGGCATCTTTCTGCTTATTCAGTTCTTCGGTTTGCACCATCTGGTCGTTTTTATTCAAAGCCAGCTTATCCTGAAGGGCTTTAATTTTTCTTTCCAGCTCGTATTGATCATCTTTCAGACTGAGCAATCTTTTTTCGGCTTTTTTTACCTGCTCTTCCTGTTTTTTGATCTGCACTTCAAGACTGTAGCCATCAATAGAAGATGCCAGTTTATTCAGCAGTTCTTTTGCTTCATCTACTTTAAAATGATCGTTAGAGGGGCGGGCTGCTATATTTTCGCCGGGGCGGCCAATGAGCATGTAAATAACGCTCGATTCCCTGTTGCTTTCAATTTTACGGTCTACCTTACAGTGTATATCGCACAGCTCGCCATCGAGTGCATGGGTACTTCTATATACTTCGAAGCCTTTATACCGGCTGTTTGTGCCACCTTTACTTTCCATAAATTCTTTGATACCGCCTTCTACAATGGTATAGGCGTATGGCAATTCAATTACTGCCGCTACCTTATCGCCTTTCTGATATTCAATTTTGCCTTCGCCGGATTGTGAAAAAACAGGGCTCTGTAAGAAAGAAGAAAATGCAAGAATGGCTAAGGGTAAACTTAGTTTCATAGAGGATTGGGATTTAAATATAAATATACAATTCGGCCCCAAAGATAGCAAAGGGATTGAAAACAGTTTGTTGATAATAGTTATCCCCATTATAACGCATTAAGGATTAGAGGTATGCATCACGTAGAACAAAACAGGTATATCTGGGCTACCCCATACTTTACTATTGATTATCAGCGTTAAAATATATGACCCGGTTTTTGCAGGTACCTATTTTGTTATTAAAATACTATATCCGGCATAAACCCTTTTTTGCTATCGGGTTATAATGATTGATACCTTAATTTTGACCATTAAATATTTAAATAAACTTCATTGAGCGGCATAAAAAAATTAGCGGGGCAAACAATGTGGTATGGGGTCAGTAGTATTTTTGCCCGGTTTCTAGGTTACCTGCTTACTCCGTACCTGACTTATAAATTAAGCGGTTCTGGTTACGGAGAAATGAGCCTGGTATACGCATCAATTCCCTTTTTAAATACCATTTTCGTTTTTGGGCTGGATACCACTTATTTCAGATATGTTCAGAAAGAACAATACGCTTCAGAAATTTACAGTACGCTTTCCATTTCCATTATTTCCAATACCTTTTTATTATCAGCAATTCTCTTACTTTTTAATAATTCCTTTGCACACCTGGTTTCTATTCAGGACCATCCTGAATACATTACATTAAGCATACTTATCATTGCTTTAGATGCTTTAAGTGCCATGCCGTTCGCCAAACTAAGGCAGGAAAACCGCCCGAGAAAATTCGCCATGGTACGGGTAACAGGTATTCTTATAAATATCGCTTTTGTTTATTTCTTTTTATCGGTTTGCCCACGCCTGTTGGAAAAAAACGCCAATAGCCCCTTATTGATATTATATAATAAAAATTGGGCGGTTGGGTATGTTTTATTGGCGAACGCTATCCAAAACCTTTACCAGGTTATAGTCTTAAACAAAGAGTTATTCAGCTTTCAATGGAAATTTAATTTCTCGATGTGGAAAGAGGTATTGCCGTATGCCATGCCTTTGGTGATTGCCAATTTTGCCGGCATGATCAACGAAACCTTCGACCGTATTATGTTGGGTTGGTGGGCGCCAGCACAAAGTATTCAACAGGTACGGTTTGAGGTGGGTACTTACAGCGCCTGTTACAAATTATCTATTCTGATCACCCTTTTTATACAGGCCTTTCGTATGGGCGCCGAGCCTTTCTTTTTTAAGCAATCTGTTAATGAAGACGCGCCGAAAACCTATGCCAGAGTAATGAAGTTTTTCGTAATTACTATTACGGTCATGTTCCTGGTAGTGGCACTTTACCTGGATATATGGAAAAATTTTATTCAGAATGATGCGATGTGGAAGGGCCTGACCGTAGTGCCTGTATTGCTTTTTGCCAATATGTTCCTGGGTATTTATTATAACCTGAGCATCTGGTATAAATTGTCGCACAAAACATCCGCCGGCGCCTGGATTACCCTTATCGGAGCCATTATTACCCTGGTGGTAAATTATGTTTTTATTCCACGGTACAGCTATATCGCCTGTGCATGGGCTACTTTCCTGTGCTATGGCACCATGATGGTGGTTTCATATATCTGGGGGCAGAAATATTATCGAATTCCCTATGCCGTCAAAAAGCTATGTGCCTACATGGTAATTGTGGCTATTTTATACATGGTTCATCATTTTTTAACCACTCATTGGCCCAATACATGGTTTAGTTTAACGCTGGCCACCATTTTTACATTTGGCTACCTGATATTTGTACTGAGGGTTGAACGAAAAGAGTTCAGCAGGCTGCCCTACGTAGGAAAAATGATCTATAAGTTCATATAGGGAACAGGTAGCGGGCAATTAGCCCTCTACGCCATGTTCAGGAAAGGATTATGTACTTTTTCGTATCCGATGGTAGTTTCAGGGCCGTGGCCGGGATAAACCACTACCTCATCGGGTAACACAAACAACTGCTTATGAATGCTGGTGATCAGCGTATCGAAATCTCCACCCGGCAGATCGGTACGTCCAATGCTTTGATAAAATAAAACATCACCGCCAATAACGAATTGCTCTGCTTCAGCATAAAAACAAACATGTCCGGGAGAATGGCCAGGCGTAAACAGGATGTGTAGCGTATCGTTACCCAACCTTATAGCCTCTCCTTCGCGTAAAAAGATAAGGTCGCCCTGGTAGTTATCGAAAGGCAACCCCCACGATACACCAAACGACGGGGCATATTCAAGTACGGGCACTTCTTTTTCGTGCAGGTGAAGGGTTAAACCCCATGTTTCGTGAACAAATTTGTTACCGAATACATGATCCAGGTGACAATGTGTATTTAACACATATTTAGGTGCAAGCCCAGCATCCTGAATAAATTCTTTTAATTCGTTACGCTCATTGCCGAAGTAACAGCCGGGGTCAATAATGCAGCAA
>Ga0105239_10008948_pt1 | contig 11329 bp, 7 predicted proteins | sample KBSC44metaG_FD_92761 | JGI IMG/M metagenome (GOLD analysis project Ga0105239, IMG submission 92761) | Corn rhizosphere microbial communities from Kellogg Biological Station, Michigan, USA - KBS C4-4 metaG | ecosystem: Host-associated > Plants > Roots > Rhizosphere > Soil | place: Michigan, USA...
ATCAAACAGGACCAGCAGGGGATATCTGCCTCACGGCAAAACTTTATAAACCAGGGGCCTTATTTTCAATATCTAGACGATGGATCGCTGGCAACCGCGCAAAATGGCGGCGGAGAATCCCACTTTGGCCTGTTTTCGGTTTTTGGAAGTGTGCACTATCAATACGACAATAAATACCTTGCCAGCGTAAGCTATCGCAGGGATGGCTCATCACAGCTGGACCCATCAAACCGGTACCAGGGCTTTACCTCCGGATCGTTAGGATGGAGGATTGACCAGGAAGAATTTATGAGGAATATTAAGCCTATTTCAACGCTTAAGTTGCGCGCAAGTGTGGGCCAGCTGGGTAATTCGCAGATAGGCCTTTATCCGTATACCTCTACATTTGGCAGTGGTTTCTATTATCCTTTCGGCGGGGCAACCAACCAGGGATATAGCATAACAACTAAAGGTAACCCGAATATCCGCTGGGAATCAAGCACGCAAATAGATGGCGGCCTTGATATTGGTTTCTTTAACAACGCCTTATTATTAAGTGCAGATTATTACGTTAAAAAAACATCGAACATGTTATTGTTCCTGCCGCTGCCAAGCAGTGCAGGTAATGGCGGTAACCCGGCAGTAAATGCAGGCAACGTTAGCAACAGTGGTCTTGAACTTGAATTATCGTACAAGAAAACACTTAATACCAACTGGAGCTATGGTGTGAGCGGTAATTTCGCTACTGTTGTTAACAAAGTGACTGCCTTGGCCAATGGTACACCTATACCATCCGGCCGGATAGACAATAACTATTTTGGTACGTTAACGGCAGTTGGCCACCCGATTGGCGAGTTTTACCTGTTACAGCAGGAGGGAATTTTTCAAAATGCACAGCAAGTATTTACACATGCCTACCAGGGGCCGGGTATAAGGCCAGGCGATGTAATGTACAAGGATGTGAACAACGACGGCGTTATTGATGATAAAGACAGGACCTATGTTGGGAGCCCGATACCTAAATTCACTTACGGTTTAACTGCCAACGTGGCTTACCAAAACTTCGACCTGAGCCTATTCTTCCAGGGTGTTTATGGCAATAAAATGTACAACCAGGTGCTTACAGATATTGAAGGCTTTTATCGCCCTTTTAATATTACAGAACGTGCAGCCACACAGAGCTGGACAGGCCCAGGAACATCCAACACACTGCCGCTTTTATCGTGGACAGATGGCAACAATAACAAAATGCCTTCTACCCGTTTCCTCGAAAGCGGTTCGTACTTAAAGCTTAAAAACGTGCAGTTGGGTTATAGATTGAGCAAGAGTGCGCTAAACAGCCTGGGGGTATCGTCGGTACGTGTATACGTTAGTGGCCAAAACCTGCTAACCTTCACCAAATACACGGGTCTCGATCCTGAACAGTATAACAACAGCAACAATGGCAGCACGGTAACGGCTGTGGGCATCGACTGGGGAACATATCCATCGGCCCGTACCATAACATTTGGTGTTAACGCTAATTTCTAACCTAAAAAAAATATAGAGATGAAAGCAAAATATATATGTATCTATTTAAGTGCCTCATTGCTATTTGTAGCAAGCGGGTGCAAGAAATTCCTGGAGCAACCGGTGCTTGGCCAATACCAGGGTGATAATTTTTTCACCAATGATGCCAATGCTAAACTCGGCGTAAATGCCGCGTATTCGCCGCTTACCTTCACTGATGGATCCTCGAATACATTGTGGGTTTTAGGCGATTTAGCTTCGGATGATGCTATAAAAGGCAGCAGCGATGGCGACCAGGGCGATTTCCTGAATATCCAGAACTTTAATATCAATCCTAGTAATTCGGCTGTTGAAGGCCTTTGGAAAAGATATTATGATGGCATTTTTAAATGTAACGTAGTTACCGACGGCTTAACTGCCGCTAACAAGGCTGTTTCTGACGCGGTAAGGACCGATGTTGTTGGGCAGGCGCAGTTTTTACGCGCCTACTACTACTTTAATTTAACAGTGGTGTACGGCGATATTCCCCTTCACTTAAAAGTAGAAACTCCTGAAGAATTACAAAGCCCGGCCCTGCCACAGGCGCAAATTTACGCCCAGATAGAAAAGGATTGTACTGCTGCCGCAGCCGCTTTGCCGGTAACCCGCACAGGTAACGATGTTGGTCGTGTTACTAAAGGCGCCGCACTGGCTTTGTTAGCCAAGACCTATCTTTTTGAAAAGAAATGGGCGCTTGCCGCTTCAACAGCTCAGGCTGTTGAGGGCTTAGGTGTTTACAGTTTATTGCCTGTGTATGCCGATAATTTTAGGGCAGCCACTAAAAACAATGCGGAAGGTGTTTTTTCTATTCTTCACACCTCAGGTTTGGTTCCATACCAGGGGAATAACTTAAACGCATGGTTTGGGCCACGTCCGCTAAACGGATATGGGTTTTACTTACCAACCCAAAGCCTGGTTGATAATTTTGAAAAAGCGCCGGATGGTACTGTTGACCCGCGACTGGACTACACAGTAGCAAGGCAGGGCCATTCATATTTCGATGTGCCTTTTGATCCTGCCTGGAGCAGCACTGGTTACGTAAGTAAAAAACATACCCAGCCTTTATCCGAAATTCCGGTAAGCATCAGGGGCGATGGTAATTTAAATTACCAGGCCATACGTTTTGCCGAAGTATTGCTGATAGAAGCGGAAGCTTTAAACGAATCAGGAAGCAGCGGTGCAGCATTGGTTCCGCTGAACAAGGTGAGGAAACGCGCCCGCGAGAATTATTTGAATGATTCATCCCTTCCGGGGTTTGGTTCTGTACCGGCAGGCTTGTTGCCAGATGTTGCGGTTACCGACCAGGCGCAGCTTCGTGATATCATCCGTAGGGAAAGACGCTCTGAACTGGCGCTTGAGTTTCACCGTTTCTTCGACATTATACGTTACGGCCAGGATTACGCCAGCGATGCGCTTAAAAATAAACCAAACTTTAGCTTTAGTAAGAACCAGTTTTTCCCGATACCGGAAAGCGAAAGACAGACTAATTTTAAATTGGGTAAGTAATTATGAAATTTTAAATTTTTAACAATGAGAAAGATGAAAAATTCTATTGCAGCAATCATTGTTTTGATCGTCGCGATAACCTCTATACAATCGTGCAAAAAAAGCAGCGAGAAGGCAAATTATAATTCCGATAAATCAAAGCTAAGCGCCGAAATTGATTCATTAACAGCGGTGTACAATGCAGCTGTTGAAGGGAAGCAAGCCGGCGATTATTCGCCGGGATCAAAAGCGGTTCTGCTGACAGCGCTCAACTTAGCCAAAGATGTCAAAACCGGCCAGTTCACGCAGCAGCAGGTTAATAACGCCGCCGCAAATCTTATGCGCGCAGCAACGCAATTTAGCGTTAATTTGATCCAGCAGATATCGGCCGCTAACCTGGTGGCCTCCTGGACGTTTAATGGCAACGCCAAAGACGTATCAGGCAATGGTAACGATGGTACGTTAAAAACCGGTTGGATTGGCCCTTACGGCGTTGCACCAACTGATGGCGCCACTTTACCTGTGCTGGTCGCCGACCGCTATGGAGTTGCTAACAGCGCTTATGATTTTAACAATGCCGCGTATATCGAGGTGCCTTACCAGGCATCACTGCGCCCGGCCAGCTTTACCATTTGTGCCTGGATTAAGCCGAAGGAAGCAAGTAACGGCAATTATATTTTCTCGCTCGACCGCTGGAATGGCTATAAATTTCAACTGCAGGGCGGAAACCTTCCTTTCCTTACCGTGATGACCAGCACCGGCGACCATGACCAGGACGATGGCGGAGCTTCTGTACAACTGGGACAGTGGACGCAGGTGGTTACCAGCTTTACAAACGGCACCATGAAATTTTACATTAACGGCGCTTTGGTGAAAACGGCTAACATTACCGGCGATCCTACAACTTTGGTTTCGCCGCCGCCTATTGCTATTGGTAATGAGTTGCCGAAGGAATCGTATAACCTGGCTGATCCAAACAGCTCGAGGGCTTATTATGGCGGTAATTTCTTTATTGGGTCGATTGATGACCTGCACCTTTATAACAAGGTTTTAAGCGATGCCGAAGTTAAATCGTTGTATACAATGGAGCAGCCATAACGGCATTCGTTCAAATAAAAGCTGATAAAACAGCTTTAGTAAAGACAATTAACCATGATTGAGATTTAGTTGGTTAATTAATTGAAGTTTAAGTAAAAAGAGCACCCTCCATGGGTGCTTTTTTTTTGATTATTACGATTTAAGATTTTTAAATTACTTAGCCGGTATTTTTAAAAATAACCCTAATTTGAGGGTGGTTTTATTGGCATCGATAAAAATGCAATTTATCCAGATTTACTACAGACTTGAATTTTAATTTATCGCTTTCGGTAATAAACCTATAATCAGCAAAAAATAATCATAACAACCATGTTTAAAAAAGCCACACTAGTTACAGCCTCGGTTCTTCTGGTCGTAATTGCGTCTTTTGGGCAGCAAAAAAGCAAAACAGCTACGCAACAAAAAACAACTGATTCTATTTATTACTCAACTACCAAATACCGGGAGATAGGTCCTTTCCGTGGCGGGCGCAGCGGTGCCGTAGCCGGGAGTTATAAGAGTAAAAATACTTTTTACTTTGGTGCAACCGGGGGAGGCGTTTGGAAATCTATAGACGGCGGCGCCAACTGGAAAAATATTTCAGACAAGTATTTCGGCGGCACAATCGGTTCGGTTGCGGTAGCTCCAAGCAATGAGGCTATTGTATATGTTGGGGAAGGCGAAAATACGCTTCGCGGAAACGTGTCCGAAGGCTTACGTGGTTTATGGCGCAGTAATGACGGGGGCCGTACCTGGTTTAATTTGGGCCTGAAAGATGCCCGCCATATTGTGAAAATTATAATCGATCCGCTTGATCCTGATAAAGTATGGGTTGCATCAATGGGGCACTTGTTTGGGCCGAACGACGAGCGGGGTGTATATAAAACAGCCGATGGTGGAAAAACCTGGCGCCGGACCTTGTTTGTAAACAATAACACAGGCTGTTCCGACTTAACGCTCGATCCCGGTAATCCCTCTATTTTATATGCGGGTATGTGGACGGTGCGGCGGACACCTTATAGTATGGAAAGCGGGGGCGAGGGCAGCGGCTTGTATAAAAGCACCGATGGCGGGGAGACATGGAAAAACATATCGTCAAAAAAAGGATTGCCGAAAGGCGTTTGGGGCATAGTAAGTATAGCCGTTGCACCCAGTAATACCGATAAATTGTATACGCTTATAGAAAATGCCAAAGGCGGTTTGTTTATGAGTGAGGATGGCGGCGAAAGCTGGGTTTTAACCAGCAGCGACAATAACATAAGGCAGCGAGCGTGGTACTACAATAAAGTAATAGTTGACCCTGCAAATGAAAACCTTGTTTATTGCCCCAATGTGGAGTTTATGCGCAGTACTGACGGCGGCAAAACTTTTAAAAGCATGGACACCCCGCACGGCGATCACCATGATTTATGGATAGACCCTGAAGACAGCCGGAGAATGATTGTTGCAGATGATGGTGGTGCACAGGTAAGTTTTGATGCAGCCAACTCATGGAGTACGCTCAACAATCAGCCTACAGCTCAAATCTACAGGGTAACAACAGACAATTCATTTCCTTACCGCATACTGGGTGCGCAGCAGGATAACTCTACCATAAGGATAAGTAGCAGTTCGGGCAGTCCGGCCGGTATCACCGACAACGACTGGGAGGCAACTGCCGGTGCCGAAAGCGGTTATGTGGTGGCCGATCCCTTAAATCCCGATATAGTATACGGCGGTAACTATGGGGGATACATTTCGAGGCTTGATCATAAAACCGGCGAGAACCGCGCTATAAATGTTTGGCCTGATAACCCGATGGGCGCAGGCGCCGATGTACTGAAATATCGTTTTCAATGGAATTTTCCAATCTTCTTTTCTCCCAACAATCCTAAAAGGTTGTATACGGCCGGTAACCACCTGTTCGTAACAGAAAACCAGGGCCAAAGCTGGGAAATGATCAGCCCGGATTTAACTACCAACGATAAATCAAAGCAGGGGCCAAGCGGCGGGCCAATCACCAAAGACAATACCTCTGTTGAATATTATTGTACCATTTTTACTGCCGCCGAGTCGGCTCTTGAAAAGGACCTGTTATGGACAGGCAGCGATGACGGCCTGATTAACGTTAGCAGGGATGGCGGAAAAAACTGGAAAAATGTAACACCTCCGGCCGCTGGGAAATGGATGATGTGGAATTGCGTGGAAACCGATCCGTTTAATAAAGGCACCGCTTATTTTGTAGGCACCAAATATAAACTTGATGATTTTACACCTTATATTTTTAAAACTGAAGACTACGGCAGCAGCTGGAAACTAATCACAAAAGGCATAAATAGCATGCATTTTACAAGGGCGCTGCGTGCTGATAAAAAGCGGCCCGGCTTATTGTATGCAGGCACAGAATATGGGATGTATATCAGCTACGACGGTGGCGACAACTGGAAGAAATTTCAGCTAAACCTTCCCGAGGTACCTGTTACCGACCTGACCATTAAAAATAACGACCTGATTGTTGCTACGCAAGGGCGGGCGTTCTGGGTAATTGATGATTTAAGCATGATCCAGCAAAAGGCCGATGAATTGCCCTCAGCAGATTTAAAAGTATTTGCGGTTAATGACACTTACAGGCAAAGAGGGGACGACTACGGGTATGTGCGCGGTAAAGCGGTGTTGCATAACGCAGGTGCAAATCCAATAAAAGGAGTAATTTTTAATTACTATTTAAAACATGTGACCGACTCATCAAATGTATCAGTCACCATATTTGATAAACAGAATAAGACCATCAAAACCTTCAGCCGCAAAGCTAAGGAAGACGGGGACAAACTTGACTTTAACCCGGGGTTAAACCGGTTTGTTTGGGATATGCTTTATCCGCCAGGCGAAAAGATAGACGGCATGATTTTATGGAACGGCGGTGTCGGGCGGGTTAAGGCGGCTCCGGGTACCTATATTGCCCGTTTCCGGTTGGAGAAAGATTCGGTAGATGTTCCGTTTGTAATTAAACCAAACCCGCAATACGACCTCACAACCGCTGATTACGATGATAAGGTTAATTTTTTGTTACAGGTAAGAGACAAGTACAACGAGGTGCAAAAGGCTATTAAAAATATCCGCACTTTAAGAACTCAGATAGGTGATTTTGCAGCGAGGGTAGACAAGCCGGCTACAAAAGAGATAAAAACTTTGGCTGATACGATCAACAAAAAACTAACAGCTATTGAAGAGGCGCTTTATCAAACAAAAGCAAAAAGTGGCCAGGATGTACTTAATTATCCTATCCGCTTAAACGACAAGCTTGCGGGCTTGTATGGTGTGGCAAACAGCGGAGAAAATCCGCCAAGCAAGCAGGCAAAAGAAACGTTTACCGAACTGGCCGGTTTATGCGACGTGCAACTAGCCAAACTGAAGCAGGTGATAAACAGCGAGATCCCAGCCTTGAACAAGATGATCCTTGATAAACAGGTGCCTCCAATCAGCGTTAAGGAATAGCGGGTTAAAGAACGATAAAGACAGGTACAATAAGAAACCCCTTAGTTTATGGCTAAGGGGTTTTGTTATTCTGTTAAAGGCTGTTGAAAAAAAATAATCTTAAACCATAGCCAAGCCAAACACAATTATCATGAGGGCAATAGCAACATAAATTACCGATATTCCATAAAATGTGGCCCACCGCAACCAGTTTACAAACTGCTTAAACATTTGCATAATAGGGTCATCAGTGTCCTTTATAACGAAATAACTATTTTCTTTCATCCTGATGGCGTTCACCCTGTTTTCTTCCTCATATTGCAGGCGTCCCGCATTATACTGTGTGTTGCAATTCGGGCACCTTTCATCCATTTTACCTGTCGAGTTGCTCCACTTTTCGCAAACGGGACATTTTATTTCACTGACTTGGCTCATGACTAATTATTTAAGTTAAAAACTGATCTTAATTAGGGTTACAATACAACTAACGTTGCAAATGGTTTAATAGTTTGCCTTTACCCGGTTATTTAAACCGTTGATATTGACTATACTAAAATTACGCAAAAAAAAATCGAAACAAGCAATAGCTGTAGAACTATTTTTAATTGCTCCAGCAGGAACCTGGTCTCAGTTTGGTAGCCGGTGTTTGTGGAATGGGTACTGTCAATGCAGTTCAGCGCCATTATTTTCTTATTTCATAGCACAGTTCCACCATCCCGTTTCTGTAGGCTTTCAGGTCTTTTAGGTGTAGTGCTTGTTCCTGTCCTATATGATCGAAAAACGGCGTTCCGTCACCTAAAATAATGGGTAGGATTGACTGCCTGATTTCGTCGGCTAAATTTAAACGGATGAAATCTTTGGCAAGCGCAGCGCCGCCTACCAGCCAAACGTTTTTGTAGTTTGGTTTTAACCGTTCATTGACAAGTTTGTGCAGGTCGCCCGAATAAAGTTCTATATTCTGCCGTTCGATGGGCAGTGGCCTGTGCGTTAAAACAATGGTCGGCGTGTCTCCATAGGCCCATCCGTACGATTTGGAAAGCTCCAAAGCAAGTTCGTAAGTGTGGGAACCCATTAGGTAGCAGTCAATCGTTTTTAGAAACTCCGCCGCATCCTGTTCCGAAACGGTAACCCCCTGCTCGTAGCTGTCAGTGGTCTCAAACCACGCAACGCTGTTGTCCTTTTTGGCGATATAGCCGTCAAGACTTGAAACCATATGGATGGTTATTTTGAATGGATCTGTTGCCATATTAATTAAAAGATCGCCTGAATTCCAATGGAGAAAGGTTTGTCTTTGTTTTGAACAATTTACTAAATGATTGCGGATGTTCAAAGCCCAATTCGTATGCCACCTCGCTTACCGATAAGCTGGTGGTTGATAATCTTTCTTTTGCTTTTTCTATTAATTTATGGTGAATATGCTGTTGGGCATTTTGCCCGGTGAGCGCACGCAGCATATCACTTAAATAACTGGGCGATATATTCAATCTTTCCGCCAAATATTGAACGGTCGGGATGCCCTGGCTTAATGATTGTTCTGTGTTAAAATATCCGTCTAAAATTTCTTCCAGCTTTTGCAGCAGGTCGCTGCTTATTGCCTTGCGGGTAATAAACTGGCGCTTGTAAAACCGGTTTGCATAGTTCAGCAGCAGCTCTATCTGGGAGATAATTACATCCTGGCTAAAATCATCGATCCTGCTGTTTAGCTCATCATCAATTATCTTAAAAATCGAAATGATGGTTTCCTTTTCTTTGTCCGACAGGTGTAATGTTTCATTTGTTGTGTACGAGAAAAAGCCATACTGTTTTATCTTTTTTGCTAAAGGATAATTCAACAAAAAGTCAGGGTGTATCAACAAAGCATATTGGGAACAGACTTCTGCGTCGTTGTTCGCGTGGTTGCCAATAACCTGGTTAGGCGCTGCAAATAGCAAGCCTCCTTCATTAAAGTCATAATAGGACTGGCCATATTTTAACCTGCCGCCCAGGTTTGGCTTATAGGAAATTTTATAAAAATTTAGTACATGCGAATGTGGCAGGCTTCTTTGCACTACCTGGGTAGCTGCACCGTTTATCAGGCTGATCAACGGGTGTGCCGGTGCTGGCAAACCAAAAGCCCGGTGCACATCTGATAACGATTCCATTTTAACATGCACTATCTCTTCCTTTTTCATATTTAAATTTAAAGTAATTATAACCGGCATTGCCGGTTATAATGGTTTATTTACCAAAAGATTACTTTGAAGCGCCCTGGGCTGCTGCAGCAACGGCATTCCATTCTTCCCAGGTGGCCAGCCTTTCGGCGTAGGCGGTGCGCACCCATGGTAAATTATTACTGCCCAAATTGATGCGTAAAGGCGGGTTTTCCGCATCAACTATTTTAAATATTGCTTCGGGAGTTGCAGCCGGGTCGCCTCTTTCCATTCCCCTTAAGCTGTTGAAAAATTGCGTTTTATAGTCCTCGTAAATATCAAGGCCCTTTGCAAATTTTAGCGACTCCTGGCTGCCGAACTCGGTTGCATAAGCTCCCGGCTCAATAATGGTTACTTTAATGCCGAAGGCTTTAACTTCTAAAGCCAAACTTTCGTGAATGGCCTCGAATGCCCATTTTGAAGAACAATAATAGCCGATGACAGGCAGCACCACATGGCCGAGGTTGCTGGATGTCCCGAGGATATGGCCGTAACCCTGCTTTCTTAACAATGGTAATGCAGCCTGTATAACAGCAACCGGACCTAAAACGTTGGTTTCATACATCGCCCTTACCTCGTCGGCGCTGGCTTCCTCAATGGTGCCCACCAGCGAATATCCGGCATTATTAAGCACCACATCAAGCCGGCCGAAGTGGGCGTGCGCCTGTGTAACAGCCGAGTTTACCTGGTCGTGGTTAGTTACGTCAAGTTCCAGGGTCAGCACATTGTCTCCATACATTTCTTTCAGGCCGGCAATGCTTTCCAGCTTGCGGGCTGTGGCTGCCACTTTGTCGCCGCGTTTCAGCGCCGCTTCGGCCCAAACGCGACCAAAACCGCGCGACGCACCTGTAATGAACCAAACCTTGCCGGTAGTTGAATTATCACTTTGATGTTCCATGATTTTATATTTTAATTAATGATAAGGCAAAGGTCAGCAGAGGCCGATAGGGAATTGTAGCCGAACTGGGGGACTTTGTAGGCGAAATGAGGAAAAAGGTAAGATAGGGCGGAGGTATTAACCGGCCTTCAAAGCGTTCCATTTTTGCACGCGAACACCCCGAACACTATGAAACATGCTGATTATCAGGTTGTTTACTTTTTTACAAGATGTAAGTAGTTGATAATCAAATATTATCAAATTTTACGCTTTTGAATGCATTTCTGTAATTTGTTTATAATCAGCATGTTTCACTTTTTTTTGGTTTGGTTGAAATCCTGTCCTGAAATAAATTTACCCTTCATTTTTTTGATAATGCAGCGCAATCGCGCCTGATTTAAATACGCGGGTATATTCCAGTTTGAAGCTGGATTTTTCCGGAGCAAGGAAGTCGTCAAATAAGCGTTTGCTTTCTCCCACCAGGATCGGGTGGATGATCAGATAAAGTTCATCTATCAGGCCAGCCTCCAGCAGGCGCGGGAGCAGGCTGGTGCTGCTGAAGGCGATTTTCTTTCCGGGTTGCTGTTTTAATTCGCCGATCAGGCCTTCGGGATCATCACTGACTATCCTTGTGTTTTCCCCGGCAGTTTTGAGCGTGCGCGAAAGGACGATTTTTTCAATCGGGACCATGGCATCAGCAAAGGCAATATCGCAGGGCCTG
>Ga0105239_10008949_pt1 | contig 11329 bp, 11 predicted proteins | sample KBSC44metaG_FD_92761 | JGI IMG/M metagenome (GOLD analysis project Ga0105239, IMG submission 92761) | Corn rhizosphere microbial communities from Kellogg Biological Station, Michigan, USA - KBS C4-4 metaG | ecosystem: Host-associated > Plants > Roots > Rhizosphere > Soil | place: Michigan, USA...
AGTAACCAAAAAGGCTGTCAGCAGAAATGCTTCTTTGCGCGCAAGGCTTCTGCCCTGCAAATCAGCCAGAACCACGGGCTGCTAAACCTCACCCTACTTCGTTCGCTCCATTCCCTTGCTTCGGCGAGGTTTGCTAATGCCCCTGCCACTACACAAGCCATCATGTTCTGCCTGATTTCGCCTGAAGCTTATCTGCTGACGGGAAGAAAAATGTGTTTATTATTTCATGTGCAGCCACTCTGGAGTAAAGCGACCATTAAGTCAATCAAAAGAATGTCATTTCGAACGAGGTACGAGGAGAAATTTTATGCGATGAGACTAATAATGTATAGATACAGAACCCCTTTATTGAAGATTGTAAGAAAATTGTAGCTTTAAAACTAATTCGAACAAACCATCACTGATGATTTAAATGTTCGAATTAATATACCGCAATATGTCACAATTAAACGAATCACAATTAGAGGCGTTATTGAAATTTAAAAATCGCGATAAATTTTCAATAGCGTCCTGGAATGAAAGAGGGCTAAACCCATCAAGTGATGAAATGAGTGTTGTTTTAAATAGCGTATTTAACTCATGTGCAAGCCAGTTAATGGATGCTATTAATAATAATGCATCAAAAAAGCAGTTACAAGAAATTTTAAAGTCAAATCTATCGTCACTAAACAAAATGAATTATGATACCGAAGAACGTGAATTCATTTGCAGTCTTTTTGAAGAATTATCTGAAAATATCAACATTGATTTTAGCGATAAATTAAACAAGTGGATGTATGGATCTTTATTGACAACTCTTTCTAAAATTCGGAATATCCTCCAGCCAGCTAAAGGTATTGATACATTAATCCAGCCTTGCGGTAGCTGCGGTACAGAACTTGAATCTTATATAATAAAAGCAGACCCGGGGATTCCGGAAACAGATTGGTTAATCGTAAAATGTAATAATTGTGGTGGATTTAACTTAATGTCTATTGGAGCGGGTGTGAAAGAATTAAAATTCGGAAATTATCAATGGATTGAAAATATAAGAATGGCAGAATTTACTTATGAGCAAGCTATCATACGAGTTAATCAGTTGAAATTCAAGAAAAATAAATTTTGAGCCACTTTGGTTTAAAGTTGAAATGAACACCGAAAATAGTTCGTTATTCGACTATGGTCCATGGTCTATTAACCATTAACTATAAACAGCAAACGTTTTTCTCACCCACTTCCTGCAAATTCAGCACATCTTCTTTAGTACCCGTGAATGGTCCTGACGATTCTATTTTAAAGCTGGCCATGGCGGCTGCAAATTCGCCTGCTTCCTGGAACGAAGCGCCTTTTGTGCGCTGGTATAAATATCCGGCCATGTAGGTATCGCCGCATCCTGTGGCATCAACAACTGCTGTAGGGATATAGGCAGGTACATTGTAAAAAAGACCATCGGCATAAATTACGGAGCCCATGCTGCCCAGAGTGATCACTACTTCTTTTACGCCCCAGTCGGCCAATACTAAGGCGCCTTTTTTAATATCTGTCAATCCGGTCAAGGCTTCCAGTTCGTGCTCGTTAACTTTTAAAATATCAATGTATTGGAGGGCCTCTTTTTTGGCGGGCCAGTCAACCGGGATCACGTTTTTATCTTCCACCTTACGTAAATAACCTTGTGCATCCAACGATACCTTGCCGCGGCTGCTCAGTTCTTTGATGAGGCTCACCGGGATATCATCAGCCAATAGCGGACCTAAGTGAAAGATCTGTGCGTCGATGCCCTGTAGTTGTTCCACGGTAAAAGGATCGGCTTTTTGGAGCACGCGCTGGGTGCGGTGATCCTGGTTGCCTGAGTAAATATTTTCGAAATATACGGTATGGGCACAGGTTGATGCATGAACCTCGGTACCCTTGGCGCGCAAAGCTTCAACAGTTGGCATTTCGTTTTCGGCAAGCGAAGTCACCAGCGTATAGCTCACATCCATATTACGGATGGCGCTCGAAAAGTAAAAAGATGTGCCACCGGCCATGTGTTTAACCGCTTGTGGTGTCACCACTTTATCTAAAGTAATATGCCCTATGCAACAAATATCGTACATGTAATTCCCCTTTTATAACAAATGCCCCTGCTATTTTATACCGGGAGCAAACCGCAAAGGTAGGTAATAAGATGGTTTTTAAATGTATAATGCTGGTTACATGCAAAAAAATGACATATAGCGGGTATTTTTGTAGTTTAAATGGTATGCGTTTATTGCTTTTTTTTCAGGGAGATCAAAGCTTGTTTAAAGCCCTCTTCATAGTCGGCAATCGTTCCCTTTTTTATAGCTGGCCACTCATCTTTAGCCTTACTTAGCGGTTTATTGTCGGCTTTATCGGCAAGAGCCGAGCTCATGGCATTCATGCCCGTTAAATTTATCCAGCGCTGATCATAGTTTTCTTCATTTGATCTTTCAAATTCAATTACCTTCGGGATTATTTTTTCCAGGTCGTCCAGATGCGCGAATGCATATTGATTAATATCCAGACCAAATGTTTGATTGTATTGTGCGGCAGACGCCGTTTTATCGGCACAGCGGTTAACATCGTACCTTGCTCTGAGTTGGGCTAAATAAAACCAAAAGATAGCGTCGTTGTATTTGCCCGAAGTAAAAAACACGTTTGATAAAACATATAAAACAGGCGGGTCATAGTTGTTTGGCGACTGTATAATAGAATCGATGAGCTTTGATTTGGTTGAGTTTTGCGGATCTAGAAGTGAAGTCATTACTCTTATATCATTTTTTGTATCAATTTCGCTATACACGCCTTTCGGTTCTACAATGTGGTTAGTAATGGTTTGGGCCTTAGTTATAAATGCAGGCAGGATGATGAATAAGATTACAGCTATTTTTTTCATTGCAGGCAGGTAATAAAGGTTTAAGTGATGGGTATTGATAAAAGGTGATTTACTGATGGCACCATTTTATAGCAATAAATATAGAATTATTTATGGGGTATTTACAAAATACGGTACAAGGCTACGCCTTTGAAACTGATGAATTGATGTAAGGACGTGTCAGGCAGTTTTCAAACGCTTGTGTAACCGGAGCAAGCTTAAAATGATTCCGATTATTTCCTTCTTTTTCAATATCTTTAAAATTAACCTTAAAAGCCTATAAAATGAAAACAAAAGCTATTTTACTGCTCCTGTTTTTGGGAATGTCTGTAAGTTGCCTGCAAGCTCAAACTACAGATGCTCCCAAAGTAAAAAAAGGGATGATCAAAGTAACTGTCCTTTACCCCAATGGTGAAGGAAAAACCTTTGACATGGACTATTATACCAAGAACCATATGCCGCTGATGGCGAAATTCTTTAACCTGAAGATTTACGCTATTGATAAAGGTATATCAAGCGGAACGCCTGGCACACCTGTTCCGTTCCTGGCCATTGGTTATTTGTATTTTGATAAGCTTTCTGATTATGAGACCGCCCTTGCAAAACATTTGGACGAAATTAGAGCTGATTTTCCTAAGTACACCAATGTTACACCGCTTATCCAGATCAGCGAAGTGGTACAATGATTAATACCGAATAATTCCGCAAAATATTGCGTATATTTGTATGTATAAACAGCCCGGTTTTCCGCTCAAAAAGGAAAATCGGGCTGTTTTGTTAAGGGAAAAAAGGTCCAAAAATCGGCTGTTTTTAATTTAGTTCATTGTATATCAATAATTTAATACTTTTTAAACCTTTCAAAACCGTGTTAAAATTTGTTAAAAAGTGTTAAAATCGATGGTTTTGAATGAGTTTTGAGCAGTTTTAGATGTGTTTTAGCCCTGTTTTTAGTTAAAAAAGTGTTAAAATACAGCTTTAAAAGGTTTTTCAGGTAACCTGAGGGTTTCTTAAAGGATAGTCACCAGGGTGATCCCGCTCATCACAATCATCAGGGCATCTTCCACAATGGTAACGGTGCTCATGGGCAGGTTAAAAACCGCACCGAGACAAGCACACTGAATTTTGCGTTTGTTCAGTACACTTTGCAACACACCGATCAAACTTACCGTCATCACCACAAAAGTGACTACATTTACCGCGAAAGGCAGAATGTCCAGTGCGAAGGCTATACCCAACCCCAGCTCCACAAAAGCATAAATATAACCCCATGCCCGGAAACGTTTGGCTACAATATCATACATGGAATAACTATCTGCAAAGCCCTGCAGGTTAAGCAGTTTAAAAAAGGAGAAAGTGAGGAAAAAGCCGCTCATAAATATGCGCATGGCGGTCATGGTCATAAACCCGTGCTCCATGTACCCCGCTATAATAGCTATGGTTAAAATATAGGCAAAAATGAGCAGGATGGGTTTATAGGTCGCCAGCCAGGTACGGTTTTCAGTATCCTCCATATCCATGCTCATGGTATGGGAATGCTGTGCTTCACTCAATTGATACTTGGGATAGTCTTTTAAGGCATCCTGTAAGGTAGATGTAGGAATATGTTGCGCCATGGTAATATCGGCGGTACCTTCGGCAAGGGAGATATCTACCTTTTGTACATCCTTTACCTGCGAAAGCAGGGTTTGAACTTTATGCTGACAACCGCTGCAGGTCATGCCGGTTATTTGATAAGTATGTGTCATGATTTATATCGTTAAATTGATAACACAAATTTACCCACAGCACAGCCGGCAGGCCTTACAGAATTATGGATGGTTGTTATAAGATTTTTATTGAAAAAGAGTCAGTTTACACGTCGTCGATGTTTTTACGACCATGCTTTTGCAGATTCTTAAATTGTGATGGCGTCATCCCGGTTACCTGTTTAAATTGTGCCGAAAGATGCGCCACGCTGCTGTAACCTAACTGGTAAGAGATCTCCGACAGACTCAACTCGTTATAGATCAATAGTTCTTTGACTTTTTCAATTTTTTGGGCGATGTAATATTTTTCTATCGTAGTGCCTTCAACGGATGAAAACAGGTTGCTCAGGTAACTGTAATCATGATGTAGATGGTCGGCTAACAGCGCAGAAAGTTTTAAGGGATTAGTGGTATCGGTATAATGCACCTGCTTGATGATCTCTGTTTTTATCTGCTCTATCAAGCGACTTTTCTGGTTGTCTATCATCTCAAAACCCAATGCAGTCAGGGAGTTTTCCAGTTCTTTAAGCTGTTGTGCTTCCGGGTCTTTTTTTAGCGTTACTTCGCCAAGTTCCACGTTTAAAGGTTCCAGGCCGACTTTTTCCAGTTCGGTTTGTACCGCCATTTTGCAGCGGTTACATACCATGTTTTTGATGTACAGTTTCACAGGATCATTCATGTTTTGTAAAACTACGTATAAACTGATGGTACAACAAAAGCCCCTGCATGGGCAGAGGCTTTGTTTACAGAAGGGTGATACAGGCCGGGCACGCATTTCCCCCTTACCGGCACTGTATCCCTGGTTCTGTTTATTTTAACGTTCTTCGTCGGCTGCCAATGCTTTGTTTGGATTGAGCAGTTTCGCGCTTTCGGCCAGTTTAATGAACTCGGCGCGGTAACCTTCGCTATCGTCGCCTTTGGCGGCACGGGCCATTTTGATGGCTTGATCGTAGGTAGAATGCTGCTTGAATTGCGAATCGCGCAGCAGCATACCAAACTCAGCTACAGCGGCCGCAAACCTGAAATCGGTAGATGTAGAATTTAGGGCCACCGGTTTGTCATACACTTCCACATGGCTCATTTTGCTTACCGCTGAGGTAGGTTGTTTGTACCGGAACTTAATAGTCAACATTTCATCAGATGAGCTGGAATAAGGTAAAGGTTTAGGTTTTTGATATTTAAGCGGATCAACGCTACCCGAGTAGTCGTCTTTAACACCGGCAGGTATAATTTCATAAAAAGCGGTTACAGTATGGCCAGATCCCATATCGCCGGCATCTTTTTTATCGTTGTTAAAATCCTCCTTGTTCAGGGCACGGTTTTCATAGCCCAGTAAACGGTAAGCCTGTACTTTGCCCGGGTTAAATTCTACCTGTAGCTTTACATCTTTGGCAATGGTAAACAAGGTGCCGCCAAACTCGCTGATGAGTGTTTTGCGGGCTTCGGTAATATTATCAATGTAAGCGTAGTTACCATTGCCTTTATCGGCCAGGGTTTCCATTTTGCTGTCTTTATAGTTGCCCATGCCAAAGCCTAAAACGGATAAGGATATACCGCTTTCACGTTCTTTCTCAATCAGTTTTTCCATGTCGTCATCGCTGGATGCGCCCACGTTAAAATCGCCGTCTGTAGCCAGCATGACGCGGTTATTGCCGCCTTTCATAAAGTTTTCCATGGCAATTTTGTAGGCCAGTTTGATACCCGCGCCACCGGCTGTTGAGCCGCCAGCCTGCAGGTTATCAATGGCATTATTAATGGTGGTCTTTTTATCGCCTGATGTGGCCGGTAATACCACGCCCGCAGCACCAGCATATACCACAATGGCTACCCGGTCTTGTGGGCGCAATTGGTTAACCAGCATTTTTAAGGACGATTGTACCAGCGGCAATTTGTTAGGTTCATACATCGAGCCTGATACGTCTATCAAAAATACCAGGTTGGAGGCTGGTAGTTTATCATTAGCAATGGTTTTGGCTTTCAGGCCAATACGCAACAAGCGGTGGTTGCTGTTCCAGGGTGCGGCAGATAGTTCGGTATGTATGGCAACCGGTTCATTATTGGTTGGGCCGGCGATATTGTAATGAAAGTAATTGATCATTTCCTCAATCCGTACCGCGTCGGCGGGGGGGAGTTGACCATTGTTGATAAAACGTCTTACATTGCTGTACGATGCCGCGTCGACATCAACAGAAAAAGTAGATAATGGCTCGCTTTCAACGGTTTTAAATCCATTTTCGTTAATGCCTTTATAGCTTTCGTTATCAGCTACCGGAGGGGGTGCTACTTGTACAGACATCATTTGTACTGACTTGTTTGAATACCTCCTGTTTTTACTGGAAACAACCCCGGCTACCGGAGCTGAATACATTTGGTCGGCTTGTGCTGCATTGAGAGTGGCAACGGCCCCTGTTACATCCCTTTTGTGTTGTACACCGTAACCTACAACCACAACTTCGCTTAATGATCTGTTTGATGCTTTCAGATGAACATCCAGGGTATTGCTTTTGCCGATTTTTATCGTTTGCGATTCAAAGCCGATAAAGCTGAATGTAAGAGTGTTTTTAGCTTCGGGGACATCAATAGTATAATGGCCTTTTGTATCGGTCACTGTACCTCGATTGACGCCTGTGATGATCACCTGCGCGCCGGGCAAGACCTGGTTGTTATCATCATAAACCGTTCCGCTGATGTGGCGGTTGGTGGCAGGCTTAAACCCGGTTAGGCCCGCGAATATTAAAATGAATAGTAGCTGTTTCATAACCTCGTTGTTTTTTAATAAGGATGTTACAGCAGCTTAATTTCCATAAACGATATAAAAAATTTATTTTGGCACTGTTTAATGACCAATTTTATCAAACCAAATAAACTAAGCTCATCAACTGACGCCGAACTGTTAGCTGTTTACCGTAATAGCGGTGATATTGCTGTTTTAGGACAGCTGTATGAAAGGTATATGCCTTTGGTTTATGGTGTGTGCTTAAAATACCTTCAGGATGAGGAGCAGGCTAAAGATGCTGTGATGGGGATATTTGAAGAGTTGGTTGTTAAAGTAAAACAGCATGATATCAGCATATTCAGGAGTTGGTTGTATGTATTGGGGCGCAATTATTGCTTGATGCAGTTAAGGGCCGGGAAAAAATTAGAAGTAGTTGCTTTGGATGAGGTTATGGAATTTACCCCGCTTTTGCATCCTGATGATAATAACCGTGAAGAAGCCTATAAAGCTTTGGAGCATTGTATTGATAAGCTAACCGGGGCGCAGCAGCAAAGCATCGATTTGTTTTATTTGAAAGAGAAGTGTTATAAAGAGGTAGCTGATATAACCGGATTTAGTTTAAATGAGGTGAAAAGTTATATACAAAATGGCAAACGGAATTTGAAGATTTGCCTGGAGAAGGACAGTGAACAATAAGAAAGCCGACATATCGCAGATCAGGAAGTACCTTAAGGGGGAGCTTAGTGCTACTGCCATGCACCAATTGGAGCGCGAAGCACTTGACGATCCGTTTTTGATGGATGCCCTGGAAGGTTATGAAGCTACCGGAAAAGATCAGCAAGGAAACCTGAACGAACTGGCAGATCGCCTGCAGGAACGTACTGCAGAAAAAAGAGGCCGGGTTATTTCATGGAAGGTGTGGTCGATAGCAGCATCGGTTTTAATAATATTAACCATTGGTGGATTGTGGCTCAAAAACTCATCTCCCACACCGGAGAAAGCAAGAGTAGCCGATGTAGTGCAGCAAACCAAGGCCGATAAGACACAAGCTGTACCACTTAAAGATACCGTAGCGGCACCAAATCAACCTGCCACTCCTCCTGAAGCATTGGTGACCCAAAGTATAAAACCAGCGCCAGTAGTGAAAGAAGCCAACAAGCCGGTTGATAAAGCAAGTGATAAAGCCGTTTATCAACAGGAAATATCTGCTACTGATAATAAACAAGCTGCAACACCTTCTGCGACTGATTATGCATCTAATCAGTATAAACCAACAGCTCCAGTTACACACGAATTTAAGATAGGTTCTGATAAAAAAGATAATACACAGCTGTTAAGCGAAACGGTGGTAATGGGTTATACCTCGCAAACAAAAAAAGATAGCCTTGATAATGTAATAGCCTTGAGAAAGTCAAAGGCAGCAAGATACTCAGCTTCATCCATACTGCCAGGGAAAGTAGATGGTTTAACTGTGATCCCGGCAGATTCAAAATCACAAGCAGAAGCCAGCCGGATAACAGGCATTATTATTTCAAAGGGTGATGGTTCGCCGGTTATAGGGGCCGCTATACGTATCAAGGGCACCAATAAATCAACAGTAACCGATACCAATGGTAAATTTGCCTTATCGGCCTCGCCTGTTGCTAACGAAACGCTGGATATTGCATCCATAGGTTATGAGCGCAAACAAATAAGCGCGAAAGTAGGAGATAGTTTGAGGGTTGAGCTTAAGGATGCTTCCAACTCGCTTAACGAGGTTGTGGTAACTAAAAAAGATGGTGACCCAACTGAACCAATACAGCAAAATGCAAAACCAGAAACCGGCTGGAGCAGCTTTAAAAAATACTTGCAAACCAATGCGACTTTACCCGATGGTACCACCGGCAATGTAAATATAAGTTTCACCGTAGGCCCCGACGGATCATTAAGTGATTTCAAGATCAAAAAAAGCCTGAACGCTGTAGCTGATCAAAAAGCGATCGACCTGATCAAAAACGGCCCTTCATGGATCGGGAATAATAACCACAAAGCCGAAACGGTTACTGTAAAGGTGAAATTCCAGACGCAGAAATAGGAAACAAAAAAAGCGATGGGTTTTTCCATCGCTCCTTCGTATTTATAATAAGTTGTTATCTGTAGCTTATTTCTTATTCTTATCAGCAAAAGAAAACACTTTTTGTAATAATGGCGTGGTGCGGGCGCCTAAATTGGAACGAATGTTCAGTTCTTCCTTAGCTATTTCAACAAATAGGCCAGAGATAGCTTTTTGGGTTGCGTAATCACTGATGTCCGGATTCAATTTCTTTACAAAAGGGACTTTATTATAGGCCTTTGCAGCATCAGTATAATACTTGGTAGCATTGGCTTTGTTTAAGCTGGTTTGTATAACCGGTTTAAATTTAGCGGTTAATTGGGGGGTAGTAGCGCGTTCAAAATATTGCGTGGCCGCATCCTGGTTACCCATCAAAATATTGGTTACATCTTGCAGCGTCATATGCTTAATGGCATCTACAAAAATAGGTTTGGCCTGTTTCGCGGCATCTTCGGCAGCACGGTTAAGGGATAATATCACATTATCACAAAGTTTGCCCATACCCAGGCTGCGTAAAGTTTTTTCGGCCTTTTGAGCCTCTGGCGGGAAAAGTATTTTAACCGCGGCATTGCCAAAAAAACCGTTAACGGCCGATAACTGGTCAGAGCTTTTGCCTGTGGCTATTTCAAGCGCCTGCTTAAGGCCATTGCCTATCTCTAAATTGGTTGGTATAGTTTGGGCCGATGGTACTGCAGCTTGTACAGTCTGATTAAGGGTGTCGCAGCTGGCTAATGTTATAAATGCCAGCAAACCGGTAATTACTAAAAACTTTGTTCTCATAGTGGTTAAATTTAGTAAAAAACGCAGGCAATAAAAAAATTATCCGATGATGTGTATGAGTGCAAACACACCAGCGGCGATAAGGGCAGATATAGGTATGGTAATGATCCAGGCCCAAACCAGGTTAATGGTTACACCCCAGCGTACTGCCGAAACACGTTTGGTTAAACCTACACCAATAATTGAACCTGTAATAGTATGTGTGGTTGATACCGGGATACCAAATCTTTCTGTGATGAACAAGGTAACAGCACCTGCAGTTTCGGCGCTCACACCCTCCAATGGAGTTACCTTAGTGATCTTGGAACCCATGGTTTTTACAATTTTCCAACCACCAGACATGGTTCCTGCTGCAATAGCGGTATAGCAGGCCAATGGGATCCACTCAGGCATGGGGGCACCGGTTTTAATGATATTTGAGGTAACCAGGGTTACATATAATATCCCCATTACTTTTTGAGCATCATTACCACCGTGAGCAAAACTTAACGCTGCTGCCGATACCAGTTGCAGTCTTTTAAACCAGCGCTCAGCAACAGCTGGCCGCGCCTTTTTACAAATATGCAGTATCAGGATAGTAATGATATAAGCGATGATTAAACCTATGAAAGGGGCTAAAACAATGTACGCTATAATGGTGAGTACATAATGCATTTCAATGGCACTCAGTGGGTTGGCATGCATATAAATGGCGTTGGCCATACCCGCACCGGCAAAACCACCGATAAGCGTGTGCGACGAGCTTGAAGGGATACCAAACCACCAGGTTATTAAATTCCAGGATATAGCCGCAATTAAGCCCGCGAGTATCACATGAATGGTTACAAAGTGCTCCAATACAATTTTGGAAACAGTATTGGCAACTTTATGATCTTTGATAAAAAAGTATGCTGCGAAATTAAATACTGCCGCCATCAGTACCGCCTGGAAAGGTGTTAATACTTTGGTAGATACTATAGTGGCAATGGAGTTGGCTGCATCGTGAAAGCCATTGGTATAATCAAAAATAAGTGCCAGGGCAATTACGACAACAAGTAGGGAGGTAACCATTTAGTGATGATTAAGTATGCTTAAGCGTTTTTAACTAAAATTGATTCCATAACGTTTGCCGCGTCTTCGCACATATCGGTAGCGGTTTCAAG
>Ga0105239_10008954_pt1 | contig 11327 bp, 14 predicted proteins | sample KBSC44metaG_FD_92761 | JGI IMG/M metagenome (GOLD analysis project Ga0105239, IMG submission 92761) | Corn rhizosphere microbial communities from Kellogg Biological Station, Michigan, USA - KBS C4-4 metaG | ecosystem: Host-associated > Plants > Roots > Rhizosphere > Soil | place: Michigan, USA...
CCTTGCTCGCGCAGATCAGCTTGATCGCCTTCGCCTGCGATTTCGCATCGCTGACGAGGAAGGCTTTCTTCACGGTTGCCCGGCAAGCGCGTTCCTGGGCGGTGAGTGCCATCGCGCTGCTGGCCGCGACCAGGGCGGCGAGGGCGACGACGACGAAGATCGTGATCGACTTCAGGACTGGGTTTTGGACCCGGCTGTGGGTCATGCGAGTTCCTCTCTGACGGGTTAGCAGGCAGGCAGAGTAGGGGGATCGCGCTCGTTCCACCATCCGTATTACTACGCATACAAAGCGCTTCTTGCCGGCTTTTCGCGGGATCGATTACTGAATTTTTAGAGCGAGGGATTCGAACATTCGTTGTCAGGGCTAAAGGAACATCTGTCGAGCTCGTTTGACATGACTCAACCGGGGGCCTCTTCCGCCGACCTCAATAGGCGTGAGGCGCTCCCGATCTGTCAGGGGATTTCTCGCTGCGCTCTCGATGGCAGCGGCAACCTTCGGGTTGCTTCTCCCTGCTGCCGCTGAGGCCGAGGGCCAGGCGCAGGTCTTCGGCGCGCAGGTGGTCCGGGCGACGGTCGAAGGCTTCCTGGTGCCCTCGCTGCCCCGTCCTGTCCGCGTGCATGTCCTTCCCTGCCCTGGCGACCCGGCCGCGCAGGGCTGCCACAGCTCCGGCAGGTCGATGGACACGATCTGGGTCAACCCCGAAGCCGGCGGCCTGGACAGCGAGACGGTCGCCCACGAGATGGGGCACGTCTTCGAGAGCTACATGTGGGATCTGCGCTGGCACCACGTCGCCGGCAGCGCCTTCGTGCCGCGGACCTTCCAGCGCATCGCCGGCTTCCTCTTCGACGACCCTGGCCAGGGCATCCTCTTCTCGAGCGCCTGGAGCGAGCGCTTCGCCGAAAGCTACAGCGCCTGCGCCCGCTTCCCGACCCTTACCGAAACGCTCAGTACCGGCTACTGGGGATTCGAAATGACCCCCGAAGACCACGCCCGCATCTGCCCCCTGATCGACCAGATGGCTCGCCGCTACGAAGAAGCGACCGCCGCCGACCCCTCCGTCCTCAACTCCGTCGCCCTCCCCCAAGCCCCGAGCCCGTAAGATCCTTCTCTCTGCCCCATTCCATTGGTCTGCGCAGCCACCCGCGGACCGGCAGATCAAGCGCCTGTAGCTCAGTTGGATAGAGCGTCGGTCTACGAAACCGAAGGTCACAGGTTCGAATCCTGTCAGGCGCGTTGATGCGATCCCGCTTGGGAAGCGGGTTTGCGGGGTTTCGCGACTCGGCCGGGAGGCTGAAAAGGGCGCTGGGGCAACGCCTGGGGCAACGTGAGGTCGTAGGCGAGGTTCGGCCCGGCCCCTTGAGCGGGTGCTCCCGTCCACCTACGTTCGCCGCCGACAACGGAACAAAGTGCCCCCGCGCTGCTCGAACAGCCGGGGGCGTGGCACAGGAGGCGAAGCTCCCATGCACGACCACCCTAAGGGCGAATCCGCCCCCTTGACGACCGGCGACGAAGATCGCCGCGACCAGCAGATGGTCCTCCGCGAGGTCCTTGCCCTCGTCCCCGAAATTAGGACGATCGAGGAGCTCTCCTGCTACCTGACCGTCGCCTCGACCGACATCGAGGAGCGGGGCCGCATCCAGAGGGCCGTACGGGATCTGGTGGCGGGCGGGATGCTCCACGTCCGCGCCGGCGACCTCGTCCTGCCCACGATGGCGGCGGTCCACTTTCAAGCCTTGACGGACGACGAGTTCTGATGGGCGGCCGGAAGGTGGACAGGGAGATGGCCGAGCGCCTCGGTCGCAACGTGTTCCTCGCGCGGCGCCGCGTGAGCCTCTCGCAGGAAGAGCTGGGCGCCCGCTCCTCGCTGCACCGGACCGAGATCGGGATGGTGGAGAGCGGCGAGCGGCTGCCGCGCGTGGACACGCTGATGAAGCTGGCCGGTGCGCTGGAAGTTCGGCCGGAGGCGCTGCTGCAGGGCATCGAGTGGATAGCGCCCGGCCCTCCGGCGGGCGGGAGCTTCCTCGTCGGGGCTCCGGCCTGTGAGGGGAGGTAACCCATATGCCTTCAAGAGAGAAATCGGGCAGCCCGGAAGAGAAGCTGCTGCGCATCCTCCAGCACCCGCTCCGCAAGCGGCTGCTGAGGCTCTACGTCGAGGAGAAGGGGATGCTGAGCCCCAAGGAACTCGCCGGTTTCACCAACAAGCACCTGTCGAATGTCGGCTACCACGTCCGCGTGCTCGCCGAACAGGGAGCCGTCGAGATCGTCGCCGAACAACAGCGGCGCGGCTCCGTCGAGCACTTCTACGAGGCGACCGGCCTCGTTGACGAAGTGCCCTGGGGCCGGGCTGTGCTCGGCATCGAGGAGGGCAACCGATGAGCAGAAGAAAGAAAGCGCCGGCGAAGGTAACGACTCTTCGCCTCTCCTCGGAGCTGGCGGCCGAACTGGCTGCGGTAGCCCGGGCCCAGGGGGTGACGATCTCCGAAGTCGTCAGGGAGGCCGTTAGCGACCACATCGCAACGGTCCGTTCTGACGACGGCTTCCAGGCAAGTCTGAGGGAGCAGATGGAGAAGGACCGCGAGCTCTTGGAACGCCTGGCCGAATAGCGCCAGCGGCCAAGGCTCTTTGTCAGTTCGTCCTGCGCTTCGTTCTGTAGTTCGTCCTGCGCTTCGCTCTGCACTTCGCCCCGGTGCGTCGCGCCGGGGTCCGAACTGGGGTCCGCAACGGGGTCCGCACTGAGGTCCGTCCTGGGGTCCGCACTCGTTTTCGCCTCGCGCTACGGCTCGCTCTATAGCTCGCAATACGGCTCGCGCTACTGCTCGCTCTACGGCTCGCATTGCGGATCCCGGGAGCGCTCGCCGGTCCGCTTCCGGCCTGGCTTTTCGGTGCTCCTAAATCGCTGACTTGTATATAGGAACAGAACTACCTCTTCATTTTTGTCGTCTTCGTGGCTGCCGCCAGGCCACGGGATCGCCCCGTCGTCGTCAGCCTCGCCGTGGCTCTGCTGACCTTCGCCTGACTGCCGTCGCGCTCCCGATCGGTCGCGCTCCGGCTGCCGGTCTCCGGTCCTGTTACGTTTTGTCCGCGAACATCAAACGGGGCGGCACCGCCTAGACGGCCCGCCCCCTGGCTCACGAGGTGGTGCTCATGAGCGTTTCCCAGGATACGACGGCCCCTGCGGCCGGACCAGGCTGCGGCGACAAGCGGCGGCTCGTCAAGACCAAGACCCCCGGCGTCTTCAAGCGCGTAGACGGCAAGGGGCGGACGATCGGCTATGCCTGCGTCTACCGCAGTGGCACGAGGCAGCGAAAGCGCCACGCCCGCACCTACGAGGAGGCGAAGCGGCTGAAGCGCGAGAGCGAGACCGACCGCGACCGCGGCGAGCTGCAGGAGCGCAGCGCGATCACCTTCCGCCGCTACCTGGACGAGTGGGTCGGGCGCTACCGCGGCCAGGGCCGCCGGGGCTTCCGCGAGACGACGCGGGATGAATACCGGCGCCTGATCGGCGCCTATGCCCACCGCTACTTCCCGGCCCGCCTCAAGCTGGTCGACGTCTCCCCCTACACCCTGGCGCGCTTCGTTGACTGGCTGGCCGACGAGGAGGCCCAGGGCAAGAGCCTTGGCGACCGCACCATCGCCAACGCCACGATCCCGTTGCGGGCGGCGCTGGCCACCGCGAAGCGCGAGGGCCTGATACGCCACAACCCGGCGCAGGGCCTGGCGCTGCCGCCGCGCCAGCAGCTCGACGGAGATGAGATCAAGGTCTTCACCCCCGAGCAGCTGGCGACCGTCATAGAGCTTGCCCCTGAGCGCCACAGGCTGCTCCTCGAGCTCCTGGCGGCTACCGGCTTGCGGATCAGCGAGGCGATCGCCCTTCAGCGCCTCCACGTCCAGCTAGACGGTGCTGAGCCGGAGGTCTGCGTCCGCCGCGTTCTGGTCCGCGGCCGGATCGAGCCGCCGAAGACCAAGCACGGCCGCCGCGAGGTCCGCCTGCCCGACGCGCTGGCGGCGAAGCTCCGCGCCAATCTTGCCACCCAGCCCGATCAGGACTCGACGGCGGTCCTCTTCCCGAGCCAATCAGGTGCCGCGCTAGACCCCAGCAACTTGCGGCCGCGCGTACTCAAGCCGCTCGTGAGGCAAGCAGGAGCGCCCTGGGCCGGCTTCCACACGTTCCGCCACACCTTCGCCTCGCTCCATCTCAGGCGCGGCACCAACCTTCTCCAGCTCAGCCGAGCCCTCGGCCACCACTCGCCCGCCTTCACGCTGACCCGCTACACCCATCTGCTGCCGGGGGACGAGGCACCGGCCTTGGAGCTGGGAGTCAGGGACAAGTGAAGCGAGAAGATTGAGCAAAAAGGAGGGGTCCATCCATCGGAGGAGCGGCATAGTCTCCGGACTCATGACGTGGACCGTCGAGTTTTTTGAAGACGATCAGGGACGGCAGCCAGCCCGAGAGTGGCTGCTATCTCTTGATTCGGAAAAGCGAGCTATGGCAATCGCCGCGATTGAGACGTTCCTGGCCGAAATGGGCCTCAATGTCTGCAGCACCGAGCACGGAAAACAACTCGGGAAGGGTCTTTTTGAGTTGCGAATTCGCGGGGATGAGGTGCTACTGCGCATCTTTTGCCACGCCTACGGAGAGAAAATCGTGCTCCTCCTCGGGGGGTATGACAAGGGCACTCGCTCAAGTTCTCGCCACCAAGACAAAGAAATAGAGAAAGCCCGAAAGCGCCTTCGATCGTTCAAGCTTCGCCGGCAGCGAGAGCAGATCGGGAAGCGCCGGCGGAGCTAAAGGAGTAGCGTTAACGTCCGATATGGGGTATAAGCCATAAGAAGCAAGAGAGGAGATATCCCCATGGGCAATAACTTCCAGGAATTCGTCGGCGAGGTCGAAGAGCAAGCAGGCCCCGAGGAGCTTCGTGAGCTAGAGGCGACGCGCACTCGGTTCCGGATCGGCTCGCGACTGCTCCAGCAGCGAGTGGCTGCGGGTCTCACTCAGCAGCAGCTAGCGCAGGTTTCCGGCGTGGCCCAAGCCGATATCAGTCGCATCGAGCGGGGGCAGTCGAATCCGACTACCGAGACCTTGGAGGCGCTGGGGAAGCCTCTCGGGGTAACGCTCGATCTCGTTGTTGCTGCAAAAGCTGGTGGCGACGGAGCGTCCTAAAGCCATTGCCGGGTGACGAGAATCCTTATCCCATCGGACTAGTAGTCAAGGACCCTCGGCTACTGCAGTTGCGGGAGCGCGAAATCCGGCGCACTTTGGACACGGTGGCCCCAGAGCGCCCAGGTGCAGCGGGCCATACTGTCGTTCTTGGCGAGGCCCATTCAGGTCGATCGAGCGTCGTAGAAGAGGTAGCTCGGCGCGCAGGAGCAGAGCGCGGGAGACTCGTGGTCAAGCTCCAAGCCGGAGAAGAAATAGGCCGGTCGGAGTTCGTTCGTCATTTGCTGATTGCCATAGTTGAGGGTCTTGCCCAGGCTTCAGGCGGCGGTGCCGAATGGTATGAGGCTTGGCGCGACAGGGTCTACTTGCGGCGCACTTCCGGGGCTGAGGATCGGGACGTTTTGTCAAGCGCTTTGGTATTCGCGGCTGACTCCACGGCCTGGATTGATCGAGTAATTCTGGAACGCGATCTGACTGAACTCTCCCGCCTTGCCAGCGAAGCCGAGCTGCGCGGGGTTGTTGTAGTGATTGATGATGTCTCCCCCTTAACTGAGGACGTCACGCTAATCGAGGAAGTCGTCGAGGTATTCGACGCGATCGGCAGGTATTCGCTGCTACTAGCTGGATTGCCCACCGTTGGCCGGCACTTTCAGCAGGCGGCATCTCGTTGCTTGGAGCGAGTACAGCCAATTTGGTTGCGACCTTTTGCGGGGCCTCAGCGGGTCTATACGGCTTTAAGCACGCCACTCGAGGGCGATGCAGCCCGTTACACCGACCGCGGCGACCTCGACTTCCTTCTCGATGTGTTGAGCCTGACTGGAGGCAACCCTTACGAGCTCATGGTGGTGGGGGCATATCTCTGGCAGAGCTGTGAGCAGGGTGAGCAAGAGAAGTATGCGCTGACGCCCAGGGTCTTGGACCGCGTGATTCCGCACCTTGCTCTTCTGGCAACGGATGGAGACGCGCTACGCGATGGCGCCCAGGCAATTGATCGACTGACGGATGAGCAGGTGGCTTCGGCGGTTGAACTGGTTGCACTCTCAAAGCTTTCGCTCCGCGAGATCGCTATAGCGCGGTTAATGAAGGTAGGCAGCCCCACGGGAGAGTTCGATGCTGACGCGATCTTGAAGGGAGATATCGGGGAGGAGCTTGACCGTGTTCGTACCGAGCTTGAGGACCTGGAGAATGCTGGGGTTATCCAACTGCATTCGGATGGAGATCGCTTCAGTGTAGTTGGGGGTCGGCACGCCTCAATCCTTTTGAAGTATAAGGCCCGATCGCGGGTGGGAGCCGATAGCTTCGAACCGATTTTCGGCTTCCGCTTCTTGCAGGCTGTTGGTTCAGCACTTGGGCAAGATATGGCGAGACGGATCATTGAGAGGACTCCCGAAGCACTCAGTCTCGGGTTTAGTGCGGTTGCATCAGACGGTAGCCTCGGTCGGACGTCGCCACGGCAGGTCGTTCGGAGCTTCGAAGGCTCAGACGACATCGCCAGATTGATCGATGCGGAAATTGACGTCGTTCCATGGAGTCCAGAGAGCTTCGACCAAATCGGCGAATTGCTCGCCGCCGATGATCCCACGATTGCGCTGCTTTGCACTTCCCTCTCGAACGAGCGGGGCCAGGTTGAGTATCTTGAGCTCTGGGAAGTTCCGACTTCTGCTGCCCATGATGAGGTCGCACGCGCGGTCAGCGATGTTGCCGAGGACTGGCAGAAGGTCGTCGCCCGCGCGGAGCTCAGTTGGGGAGGTTCGCAATCTGCGGTGCTGCGAGGTGCTGCCGCAAGAAGAGTGCTCTGCGCGCTCCAAAGTCTTGCGGCCACGAAGTCCGTATTTGATCTATTTGGGCGTTGGCGTGAAGACCCAGGGGAGCAGCACACAATTCACGCCGCCGAGCGGATAGCTGAAGAGTCGGTAACCGTTATGCGGGCAACTGGAAAGGCAGATGTAGCCTTGGCGGGAGAACTCAGCAGTATGTTGAGTCGACTGGGGTTTTTGCGCAGCTTTGACGAAGAGCGACTCCCTAGCGCCGAAGAGGCGCTTGAGGATGCTCTCAGAAGCGGAGAGGGCGAAGGCTGGGTAACGAAATGGAACCTTGCGAATGTATGCGCTCGCCAAGGAAAGACCGAGCGCGCAGTCAGCCTGCTTCAAGAAGTCAAAGATGAAACGGGCGAAGGTGCCAATGCCAATGTTCTTGCGTACATCCCCGGTCGTCAGGCTGTTGACTCGCTAGTCGGAGTCACCGGCAAGGGCATCGACCCCCTTATTCGCTTGCAGCAGTTGATTATCAGCGGTGGCGAGCGAGAGCAGATAGCTGCTGCGGCCGCAGATTGTCGGGCAAGCGAAGATCCCGGGGCAGAACAACTGGCTGAATGGGCGCTTCAGGACGTGGGGCTATCGACCAATTAACGGGGCGGCATGTCGGCGGATTCCAACCGGTATTGCTAAATGGGCCGAGCGCCGAGTCCGTACCTCGTCGCGTATCGCGTATCGATACTTGATAGACCGACATCAGAGGGGGCATCCGTGTGGGGGAAGCCGACCAGTGATGCGTACGATCTTTGCCGATGCCTGGACGGAGCACAAGCTGCCGATCTCTCGCCGCGCCGGCGATTCGGGAGGACGTGCGCCGTATCGCTGCCGCCCATGGGGCGGTCAATGTGCGCGTGTTCGGCTCGGTCGGCCGCGGCGAACAGGGCGCTTCCAGTGATCTCGACCTTTTGGTCGATATGGCGGAAGGTCGCAACTTGTTCGACCTGATCGCGCTGTCCAACGACCTGGAGGAGAGCCTTGGGGTCGTTGTAGATGTCGTTACCGAGGCCAGCCTTTCGCCCTATATCCGCGACCGCGTTCTCGATGAGGCGATTACGCTCTGAAGCCGGGGCCCCGTAGCTTGATGCCCGTCCTGGGGCAACAAATGGGGCAACATGCCCCACAGATTCCAGCCGATCTCAGCCGACCTCGATCTCGCCGATTTGGCTTGAACCCGCGCCCCACGTAGCCCAGCCGAGCCACCGCCTCGGTCTACGAAACCGAAGGTCACAGGTTCGAATCCTGTCAGGCGCGTTCCGCTGTGCTCCGGGCAGTGCCGAGGGTTTCCCGGTGTAAAGCCGGATCATCGGCTTCGGGTCGGAGAAACGTTTCGGGCAGCGCCGCGCGATTCCGGGGCGTTCCGCGATGTCTTGGTCTCCTCCTGGTCTCATTGTTCGAGGCCGAATAGGGTCTCCGCGATGGCGGGCGATCCACAGGCCAAAGCGCGTAAAGCCGTGCGGCGAGTGCCAGCCGATTTCGAGAAGGCGCAGGACCGGCTCGAAGCGGTCCGCGAGGCTCGGCGAAAGTCATTCGAAGAAGCGCAGAAGGTGGGCTTGTCGATGCGCGATATCGCCGGCGAGACCGGCCTGCACTTCACCCGCGTCGCGCAGATCCTCCGCAAGGATTAGAGGCGTAGAGACCTAACTCTTCGGCAGAAAAGCGCCGAGCGGCAAAGTAGAACGTCGCCCCGATCTGCAGGCTGGGCCGTATCCCGGTCGCATCGCCACCGCAATCCCCGCTCCAGCGCCGCTCTCTCCCGTCCTACGAATCCGGCGGTCCAGGTTCGGCCCGCGCTCATGAAGACCGCGGTGACAGAAGTGCAAATGGGGCGGCATCGCGGGCGGCGACTACGATGGAGGCATGACGATGACCGACGAGGCTCTGATCGAGGAGGCTGGGCGCCGGCTCAGTGTGGCTGCTCCGGATGCGGATGTCATTCTCTTTGGCTCACGAGCCAGAGGCGAGTCTCGTCCGGATAGCGATCTGGACCTGCTCGTTATCGAGCCCGACTTCAATCGGCGCGGGGAGGAGTACGGACGGCTCCGCAAGGAGCTCCGGGGCCTCGATGTGGCGATCGACCTTGTGATCTATCGCAAGCGCGAGGCCGAGCAATGGGGCAACGTGCCTGGCAGCTTCCTTCATCGGGTTCTCGGGGAAGGCCGTGTCCTCGCCGGAGCCTGATCTCTCTGAAACGTCCCGAATCCTTCTCGAGAAGGCGGAAGAAGATGCGACCGCCGTCCGCGAGTTCGCGGGCAATCCGGAGATCGGCGACAGCATCATCGGCTTCCATGCCCAGCAGGCGGTCGAGAAGTGGCTCAAGGCTGTCACCGCAGCGAGCGGTGTCCGCCACAGCGCCATCCACGACATCGACCGCTTGATTGAAATTGTCGAGGCGACTGGGATCAGGGTGCCGCTCGACCGGGATCGGTTGGCAGTGCTGACCCAATATGCGGTTCCGTTTCGCTACGACGAATTGCTCGACGCAGAGTCGCTTGACCGCCAAGTTCTTGTCGCCCTGGTCGACGAAGTGGCGGCTTGGGTGGCCGTCCAGATCGGTGCAGGGGAGTAAGCGCCTCGCAGCTCTAGGTCGCACCCCGGTCGCATCGCCGCCGCCTGTCAAGCGCGTTTTCGCTTGCAGCGAAATCCTCGTAGGGTTCCTGCGTGCTGGTAGGGGTTCGATGAAGGTAATTGCGGCGTCGCTGGCGCTGGCGCTGGTGGCGGCGCTGGCGTCGTTGCCCGGCCGCGCTGATGCGGCGCTCTACTGGTCGAGCGGATCGGGGCTGGCGCGGGCGAATATGGATGGCTCTGAGTTCGACGGCCAGTTCGTGCCGGCGGCTTCGACCGGGCCATTTGTCTCCTACGCCGGCTGCCAGGGTGTCGCCGTCGACTCCTCGCATGTCTACTGGGCCGAACCGAGCCGGCGCTCGATCGGTCGAGTCGACTTGGACGGAAGCGGCGTCGAATACGACTTCCTCGCTGGGCTGGAAAACCCGTGTGGGATAGCGGTCGACGGGACTTCCATCTATTGGGCGGAAGAGGAAGGTGGGCAGATCGGCAGGGCCGATCTCGACGGGGGTGCAGTCGATCGGGACTTCGTCGATGGGATAACCAACCCCTGCGGGGTCGCGGTCGGGAACGGGTATCTCTACTGGACCGCGGAGCACTACCTCGCTCGCGTGCCCCTATCGGGCGGAATCCCGGAACGGATCTACGAAGGAAACGGCACCTTCTACTTCTGCGGCGTCGCCGTGGACTCGAACCACCTGTACTGGGGCGGGTTCGGCGAAAGCATCGGGCGGGTGGAGCTAGATGGCTCCCGCCCGGAACCCTCGTTTATCACCGGCGTCGAACGGCCCTGCGGGATCGCCCTGGAGGGCTCGCGCATCTACTGGACCCGAAACGACCTGCCCGGGGTGGTCCAGGGCACCGATCTCGAAGGGAGTCACGTCGTCGAAACGATCGTCGATCATCCAGGCGGGGGTCCCTGCGGGATCGCAGCGGACTCCACGACGGTGACCCCGCCGCCGCCTCCACCGCCCGTCTTGTCCCACGTGATCTCCTTCCGGGGGGCGAGGCATGGGACCCACTCACCTGCCACCTTCATCAGGATCAGGTTCCCGCAAGCAGGGAGCTTCACGGTCCGAACCGGACCTGCCATCAGATGGCGAGTCCTGTCCCATGCTCCGGCCCCGCTGACTTTGTCAGGGCCCGAAGAACGGCTGCTCGAGCTCTGGCCCGGGGCCGGGAACCGGGCGGCCAAGGCACTGCGGGCGAGGCTGCGCCGGACGGGGAAAGCTCAAGTCCGGATCGGCGTTGACTTCTCGGCCCAGGACGGGGCGATCTCGACGAAACGGAAGTGGCTCTTCTTGGTCGACCCTCGCTAGGAATAAACGGGGTCAGCACGGAGAGGAGCTTCCGTGCTGATCGGCTGGCGGCTGAGCCTCGGCAACAGAGGGGCAGCCGCCCCCCTCGCAGCAGGACTCGATCTTTTGGCGGCAGTCGGCGCACCACCAAGCGGAGCGCATCCAGAAGAGGCGGTGGGGATTGCCGGTCAGCTGGCAGATCATGGGGTGATTGTGGGCGGTGGGTCGGACCTTGGGCATCCGGATGGCGGCCTAGGCTGCCCGCCGTGTTCGTTGCTTCGCGCTCCCGACTTGGGTTGGTCGTTGCCGTCCTTGCGGCTTTTGCCCTCGGCGTCCTCTTGCCGGGCGCGCTTGCGGAGAACGGGTCGGAACCGACGGCGGTGCGGAGTGCGCTCGCTCAGACCAGCAAGGTCCAGGGGGCGCCGGACCGGGCGATGGTGTTGAGCCGGGTGGTGGTCGAACCGGGAGCGAAGCTGGCGCTGCACCACCACCTC
>Ga0105239_10008955_pt1 | contig 11326 bp, 12 predicted proteins | sample KBSC44metaG_FD_92761 | JGI IMG/M metagenome (GOLD analysis project Ga0105239, IMG submission 92761) | Corn rhizosphere microbial communities from Kellogg Biological Station, Michigan, USA - KBS C4-4 metaG | ecosystem: Host-associated > Plants > Roots > Rhizosphere > Soil | place: Michigan, USA...
GTGTCGACGGTGATGTTCTACTTCCTGCCCAAGACTGCGGGGCAGCACCTCACGAGCCACGGCCGCGCCGTCGAGGCTCCGGCCGAATAGGGCCCTATCCCTTGAAGCCCTTGGCCACGAGGTAAGTCTCGGCGCTGCCCGAACGCGAGGCCGGCGGCTTGGCATGCAGCGTCGTGGTAAAATGCCGTTTCAGCAGCGCCAGCAGCTCGTGCTCGGTGCCGCCCTGGAACACTTTGGACACAAACGCACCGCCCGGGGCGAGCACCTGAACCGCGAAGTCCGCGGCAAGCTCGACCAGGGCCATGATGCGGATGTGGTCGGTGGGGCGATGGCCGGTCGTCGGCGACGCCATGTCGGACAGCACGAGGTCCACCTTGTGGCCGCCGAGCGCGTCGATGAGCATTTTCGGCGCATCGTCGTCGGTGAAATCCTTCTTCAGCAGGATCACCCCGTCGATAGGGTCCATGTCGAGAAAGTCGATACCGACGATCAGCGGATTTTCAGCGGTGGAGCCGATGATCGGCGCCGCCACCTGGCTCCAGCCCCCCGGCGCCGCGCCGAGATCGACCACCCGCATGCCCTTGCGCAGCAGCTTCTGCTTCTCGTTGATCTCGATCAGCTTATAGGCCGCGCGCGAGCGCAATCCCTCCGACTTGGCGCGCGCCACATATGGATCATTGAGCTGCCGCTGCAGCCAGATGGTCGAGCCGATCTTGCGGCCCTTGGAGGTCTTCACCCGAACCTTGAGGTCGCGGTCGGATTGGCGACCGGTGCCGCCGCCCATATTCGTGGTCTTGACCATCAGCGTCGTCCTGAGTACGGCCGGCGCCCGGAACTGCGATCGGCGTCGATCAGCGAAATCAATATGCCCTCGCGCAAGCCGCGGTCGGCGACGCGCACACGCTCCGTCGGCCATTCGCGGCGAATCGCCTCGAAGATGGCGCAACCCGGCAGCACCAGATCCGCACGATCGCGGCCGATGCAGGGATGGGCCACGCGCCGGTCGAACGGCATCGCCAGCAGCGCCTTCATCGTCGCGTCGACCTCTTCCTTCGCCATCCACAAGCCATCCACCTTCTGGCGCTCATAGCGCTCAAGCCCCAGATGCAATCCGGCCAAGGTCGTGACGGTTCCGGAGGTCCCGATCAGGTGCACGGGGTGCTCGGCGATCATCTGCTTGAGCTTGCCGCGCCCTTTGAACTCGCGCAGATGCGCCGCGACGTGCTGCACCATCGCTTCGAAGGTCTCGGCGGTGACGTCGACGCCGCCGAATTTCTCGGCGATCGAGACAACGCCCACCGGCAGCGATTGCCACGACCGGATCGAGGCCGCCATGCGCCCCTGGCGCCGCGGTCGGCCGCCACGGAAATCGAGCCAGGCCAGTTCCGACGAACCACCGCCGATGTCGAACATCAGCGCGCCGTCGCTCTCGGCCTCGATCAGGTCGGCACATCCGGTCACCGCGAGCTCCGCCTCGGTCTGTCGGTCGACGATCTCGAGCTCGAGTCCGGTTTCTTCCTTGATCCTGGCGATAAAGCTCGCCCCGTTGCTGGCCGAGCGGCACGCCTCGGTGGCGATCAAGCGCATGCGCGCCGGCTCGTGCTCACGCAGCTTGTTGCGGCACTGCTTGAGGGCTTCGATGGTGCGGTCCATCGCAGCATCGCTCAGCCGGCCCGTGACAGACAGCCCCTCGCCCAGCCTCACGATGCGGGTGAATCCGTCGAGCACGCGAAAGCTGCCGTCGTGCGGGCGAGCAATCAGCAGACGACAATTGTTGGTACCAAGGTCAAGCGCTGCATAAACCGGTCCGCGCGGTCGACGCGCCGGAGTCTGGACGTTGTCCTTACGCCGCTCCGCATCGCCACGCCGGGCATCAAGCCCATTTGCGGCGTCGGGCCGACCGGGCCTCCGCCCTCCGGCATCGTCCGCGCTCGAAGGCGCAGTTGCGGCAACGGACCGATCGTCGTCGGTCACTCGCCAACCTATTGCCCTGCGCGGTCGCCCTCGGAGCCGGTTGTCCGGCCGATGGCGCCCAAGGCGCAGCCTTGTTCATACGTCGCGGAAACCTTAGGGCAACGGCCGAGGACATGTCAAAAGCAAAGCGCCCCGGTAATGCCGAGGCGCTCTGCAAAGGCCACATTTGTACGTCAGATTCGCGTGAACTCGTAGGTCTGGCAGAGGACACCGGCGCACCCCTTGAGCGTCAGGTAATTCTTGCTGACGAGTTGCATCGTGCCGGCGTAGCTGTTGCCGTTCATGGTCAAATTGCCAGTCCACGTGCCCTTTCCTGCCGGCTGGGCGCCGCGAACAACGTATTTGTTCATCAGCGCCAGATTGTCTTTGGTCCGCGCATCCGAACGCAGCCAGACGAGCTTGGCGCAAAGGCCGGCGCCGCATGAACTCACGGTGTAGCGGGCTTCGCCCGTCGTCACCTGCCACTGTCCCACCGGGGACGCGGCAGGGGCCGCAAGGCTCGGGCCAATCGAAAGAATCGCAAACGCTGTCGCGGCGATCCAACTGAGGGGTCGTGTCATCTGAAGTCCTGTCCGCCGACCAAGCCGGCGCTATTTAGGGTTGTCGGGATCGGGCAACTCGAAACGCGAGGACGCGAAAACTGCCCACACAACGTGGCTGGGCCCCGTTGGTTCAGAAGCGCACATGGGGATCAATCAAGGCGACCAGAAGGCACCAGGCCGAAACGATGCCTGACACATTGTCGCGGTGCGGCAAGTCCGATGACTGTCCTGTTCTACCGTCTACAAGTACATCTCCGACGGTGGACAGCACTCTGTTGGCCGCTTGGCCTTATGATTGAAGCGGTTGCGGATTTGTACGGGTCCCATGTGCCGTCCCTGTTCGACACCGCCGCACTCGGCGGAATCCGGCGCTCTCTTTTTCGCCCTAACCACCGCAGCTTTGGCTTGATCTGACCGGCCATTGGGGCATTGATCGAGCCCGCGAATGTGCTAAAAGCCGGCCCGCGGATGCAGGCCAGCCAGTTTTGGCCGACGCGAGCCGCGGCCGACCAAAGGCGGTTTTCCGAGCTTTGGGGAATAGTTCAACGGTAGAACTACGGACTCTGACTCCGTCAATCTTGGTTCGAATCCAGGTTCCCCAGCCAGCCACTCTGCCTCGAAACATCCGGCCCCGAAGTTAACCCTGCGGCTTTACTGTTTCGGCATCCCGACAATTGCCGCGATTACTCTTGCCTGTTAGCCAGATCGGCACGCAAGTCGAATGAACCATCCACGGAACATGACCGAACTTCTCAATGTCCAAGCGGGCGATGATCGTCTCCTCGTCACCTTCCGGGATGAGCGCGGTACGTTCGACGCAACCCTCACAGCGCAAAGCGCCTCGGTTCTGATCGCCGCCCTCGCCCAAGCGATCGTGGACACCGCTGAGCCTAACCAGCCAGAGACGGCATGGCTGCAATGGCCCTCCACCGCGCGCAGTGCAAATGTTTCCTTCGACATCGAATCTCTCGGCGAGGGTCTCGTTGGCATCGCCGTAAAGTTACCGGGCCTCCTGCCGATCATGTTAGAGATTCCACCCGACTCCGCGCGCCAGGTCGCATTCGCCTTGTCCGAGGCTGCGGACAAGAGTCAGATTCCAGAAACCGGAAAGAGCTGAGGGGTTTAACTCCCTCGCGCCAAAAAAAGAGGTCCGCGCGTTCTTCGCGGACCTCCTTGCACCGACTGGTCTCTCGCCTGATGACCGATTGGTTTCTCGCTTACTGGATGAAAAACCCACGCAACATGATCTGCCGCTCCGCCCGATCGGGCACGACGGCAATCAGTTTCAGCGGGGCCTGCTTCCAGAAGTTCCACACGATACTCTCGCCGTGAGGATGATCCGGAAGCCTGTCGCCTCCGGAGCGAACGAATACGAAAGGTGGACGAGGCGTCCTGCCACGGCCCGAATGGTAGACGTCGATGATCATGCTTTTGTCTGCCCTTTCTTACCCCCTAACCATCCCGCCAGAGCCGACAATCAAAAACAATGGGGTCGGTTGCGTCCGTTATGCGCATAGCTCCTGTGCGGAAGAGCCCTTGCCAAGATCATGTGCTTCGGCGGCCGGCCGGCGCATGGGGTTTGCTTGAAGCGGGAGTCCGACTGGAGGTGCTCATGTCGGCCCAACCCCGCCCGCCAAGTTCTGCCGTGCAATTCTCCCCCCGGCGTTTCATGCTTTTGCCTATCTTTGGGTAACGAGATTATGCGATTATTACGGAAGTGACCTCCGATCGAACCCGATCGCCAGGGAGAGATGGAATTGCCGCAGGAAGAAGCCAGTAAAGAAGCGCACGCAACGCGACTTCCGCACGAGGGCGATCCCGCCACGCCAGCATGGGCACGTATTCCACGAGGGTGGATCATCCTGGCGCTCTTCGCCTTGGCATGGATCGGCGTCTACCTGATCTGGAACGGTGCTAGACTGCTCTTCCATATCTAGTCTGTCGCGCGCCTAGCTGCTTCGCGCGCACTCCGACAATTGTGACAACTTTTGGAATGCCGCTATCGCATGACTGGCATGCGAGCGATCTGTTGCGGCTGGTCACCCAGCCATGGTCGGCTCTGTGTATGAGAGCTGCTTCGAACGACCTTGTCGGATCTTAGCAGCTGCGGCCAGTACCTGTTCGACGGAGGTTCCCTTCGCCACTCGTCTGCGGACGAGCCGTAGAGTTGTGCCCTTTGGGGCAATGCCAATCATCGCCAGAATGACATTTCGGCAGGGACGCATTCCGGCCACAAGATCAATAGCTCGAGGTGCAACGTGTCCATCGTAAACAGCGGAATAGACGTCGCGACAGATACAGGAAGGCTCCCTCGCGGAGGACTGGTGAAACGCGCCTTCGATGTGCTGGCCGCATCGGCCCTTCTCGTGGCCCTGCTCCCCCTGATGCTCTTTATCGCTCTGGCACTCTACTCGTTCGAACGTGGCTCGGTGCTCTATGGACACGACCGCATCGGTTATCGCGGCAGGCGTTTCCGCTGCCTGAAGTTCCGGTCGATGGTGCCCAATTCGGCCGAGGTTCTTGACCGATACCTTGCCCAAAATGCTGCGGCGCGAGTCGAGTGGGAGGCGTCCCAGAAGCTGCGTCACGACCCGCGCATCACACCGGTTGGTAAGTTCTTGCGAGTGACGAGTCTGGATGAGCTGCCGCAGCTCATCAATGTTATTCGCGGCGACATGAGCCTCGTCGGACCGCGCCCGATCGTCCAGGCAGAGGTCGCGCGCTACGGCAGCAATATCGAGGCCTACGCCAGCACGCGTCCCGGAATCACCGGTCTCTGGCAAGTCAGTGGGCGCAGCGATGTCGACTATGACCGTCGGGTCATGCTCGACACCACCTATGTCAGCAACTGGTCGCTGCCCGGAGACCTGTTGATCTTGTGCCGCACGGTCAAGGTCGTGTTCTCGCAATCCGGCAGCTACTGAGCCCCCCAACGAGGTCGCACACATGGCGTCCATTCTTTCATTCGCTTCCAGGGTCTTCCGCACGCGCGATCCGGCCCGCGACGCTGCAACAGATCGAGACCGTCTCATGTCCATCCGAGCAACTATTGTCGCGGCGATCGACAGCGCGACCCGTGAGCGCGATGGTCTCAGACAGCGCGTCGATGCCTACTTCGCGTCGGCAAGCCATATCCTTGACCAGGCCGAGTTTGAGGAGCGTCCGGCAGCGGACGAGACGGCCATCGTCGAGGCCGAGCGGCAAGGGAGTGCCGGACTGCGGCGCATCGCGGCGATTGACGCTCACCTGGACCGGCTCAACGACATGCTTGCGTACCTCGACCGGCAGGACGACCGAGACTTGGCGTTGATGGCGCAACAGTGACGCCGCGCCCCTGATCAGGATGTCCAGCACCACAGACCATCGACCGCTCGTCTCCGTCATCATGGCGAACTATCGGGGCGGCCGATACATCGAGCGAGCCCTCGACTCGGTCCTGGCTCAGACGATGCGCGATATCGAGGTGATCGTCTCCGACGACGCCTCGCCGGACGACAGCGTGAGGCGAGTCTTGGAGGTACAGCGACGTGATTCGCGTGTGAGGCTGGTGCTGGCCGAAGGGAACGGTGGTCCAGCCCGTTGTCGGAACCGAGCATTGGCGGAGGCGAGCGGAGAATGGATTGCGCTCGTCGATTCCGATGACTTGATCCATCCAGAGCGTCTCGAGCGATTGCTTGCTGCTGCGGCACACTCGAAGGTCGATGCGATCGCCGACGATCTCCTCTATTTTCATGAGAGTGGCGCGCCATCGCGCCTGCTGCTGCCGGACGCGCAGCAGGCCCCGCTCGAGGTAAGTGCGGTCGATTGGATCCTGGCGGGCGACAACGGCCTGCCCCCTCTGGGGTACCTCAAGCCCCTCATCCGTGCGGATGCGCTGCAGGGCCTTCGCTATGACGAAACGCTCCGCATCGGCGAGGACTATGACTTGATGCTGCGGCTCCTGCTCCGTGGCGCCACGCTGCAGGTCGTCCCGGAACCCTGGTACTTCTACCGGCGCCACGATCAGTCTGTTTCCCACCGCATTTCGGGCCGTGATCTCGCGGCGATGATCGAGAGCCAGCAGCGCTTCCTGGCGACGGCCGGCCCGCTCCAGCCCGCTGTCGAGCGAGCCATGACTGAGCGTCTGGAGCGGCTCGGAACCGCCTTGTCGTTCGAGCGGCTTGTCGGCGCGGTGAAGCGTCGCCAATTTCCCGCCGCCCTCCAGACCGCGGTGCAACACCCCATGTCCTTGCTGCGACTGGGCCGTGCAGCCGTCGAGCATGTTGCGCGGCGAGTTCCCCATCAGGACCCGATTATCCCTGCCCTCGTCGTGCTCAGCGATGACTGCGAAGCGCCTCCAGCGGAGCTTGCCGACGCGGTTCTGATCCAGGTACCGACATACAGCCCGCCTCAGCGCCCTATCTTCGGCGGCGCGGCCCGGCGCCAGGTTTGGCGCCAAGTTGCCGATCTGGCACGCGGCAGCCGGCCGGAGATTTTGGTGCGCGGCGCAGGAGGAACCTACGCCGCCGGCTTCATACCCCAACCGGCGCACTTCAACGGGGGGCCGCGATGACCACGCTGGCTCCGTCGTTTGTCCACCAGCCTCGACTGCTGCGGCTGAACATCGGCGAATTGCTCGCCCTCCCCGCCTTGGGGGCGCTTGCTCTCGAGCCTCTGCTGGGAAGTCTTGCGGCCGCGGCGTTCCTGCTGTTTGGGCTGTTGCTCGTGGTGTCGCAGCCGATGCACAGCCTCTCCTCGCTGGTCCGCTATTGGCCACTTCTGCTGTTGCCGGCCTATTGTCTGCTCTCGACCCTGTGGTCGGACTTTCCCGACAACACGCTGCGCTACGGTACGCAACTCGCGGTGACGTTGGCGATCGCCGTCGTCATCGCCTGCAGGGTTTCGCCCACGAGACTGCTACGCGGGCTTTTCTGCATCTACTCCATCGGTATCGTCCTAAGCTTGGTCGTCGGACGAAACTCCGACGGCGCGGCGTGGCTCGGTATCTTCGGCAGCAAGAACGCGTTCGCCGCCTTTGTTTCGGTCTTCGCGCTGATCAGCGTTGGGGTCGTGTTCGACAAGGGTGCAACGCGCGGGCTGCGCATCGCCGCGCTCGCCGGCGCGGTGCTCTCCCTTCCATTGCTGATCAGGGCGCAGTCCGCCGGGGCGCTCGCGGTGATCGGTCCGGCTGTGATGGTCACACTTGCGGTGATGCTTATTGGCCGCCTCAACGCTCCTCAAAAACTGATCGTTCTCTGCGCGGTCATTTTCGCGGTATTGGCGGGCCTATTGGTTTTCGCAACCTATGGGACGCAACTGCTCGATGCGTTTCTGGAGACGTCCGGCAAGGACAGCACGCTGACGGGCCGCACGGACCTGTGGCGCACGGGCCTCTCGTTGATCTCGGACAAGCCATTCTTCGGGGTTGGCTACCGAGCATTCTGGGTGAAGGGCAACGGACCAGCCGAGCAGCTTTGGGCGATGTTCGGCGAGCCATCCGGTGCCGGCTTCAACTTCCACAACCTCTACATCTCCAATGCCGTTGATCTTGGGTTGGTCGGCTTATCGATCGAGATCATCCTGATCTACCTCACGACTGCCATTCTCGTGGTGCTGGCCTTCGTCAGGCCGACCCACGTCGTAGCGGCTCTACTCGGGCTGCACGTGCTCCTGATCCTACGCAGCTTCGTGGAGGTAGAGGTCTTCTTCGAGTTCAGCGTGCGGTCCGTTCTCGCCTACTGCACCGTCGTCTATGCCGCGCGAGAGTTCCTGGAGTGGCGGGCCACGCGCCATGCGCCGCTGTCCAGCCGCGCCTATCTTGCGCGAGGCACCGCATGACCAGCGCCCGCCCCCTCGTCCAGGTGCGAACTCCGACGTATCGGCGTCCCGCGGCACTCCGCCGGGCGTTGGAGTCGGTGATCGGCCAGAGCTGGGAAAACTGGATCGTCGACGTCTACGATGACGATCCGCTCCGGGCCGGAGAGCAGGTGTGCGCCGAGCTTGCGGATGCTCGCATCCGCTACCACGCCAATTCGCCGCAGCGCTTTGCGTCCAGGAATATCGACAGCTGCTTCTCCGCCGACAATCCCAATGGGGCCGACTATTTCTGCGTGCTCGAAGACGACAACTATCTGCTGCCGGAGTTCTTCGCCGACAACATGCGGCTATGCCGGGAACACGGCGTCGAGGTCGTGCTGCGCAATCAGCTGATCGAGCACGAGAGCGCTACCCCGTCCGCCCATCTCAGCAAGGGCGGCGTCCTCGATCAGCTGTTCATCGAGGGCCTCTACGACCCCGAGATCTTCCGCATGTCCCTGCTGATCGGAATCGGCGTCTCAAATGGCGGTCTGTTCTGGTCGAGAAAGGCTACGAGCAAACTGGAAATCGGGTTCAAGTGTACCGCCACAATGCAGGAATACATGCGCACGTTCTCGGTCAACGAGTTGATTTATCTCGCCATGACGCCCCAGGCCGTCTGGGCCGAAAACGCCACCCAAACCACCCGCAACGCTGAGCTCCGCGCTTCCTACCTCCGCCGCGAGCTCGACCTGAAGCGACAGATACAGGCGCTGCAAAGGGTCGTCTGGGACCAGAGCACACAACAAGCGAGGGATCGCTTCCTCGCCACCGCGCAGTTCGCCTCGCCTGCCACCCTGCGGGCCAAGGCCCTCGCCAAAGCGCTGATCGGCTACCGACCTGCCGACCTCGCGCCAAAGGCGGCGCTGGAGGCCGCCTTTCGCGGGATCGCGATACGCTCGCTCGGGCGCCTGTCGCCGCAGTTCCAGCCGTTCATCGAAAGCCGCATCGCAGACACGAGGACCAGCGCGTGACCGTCACCTTGCCGGATGCGCGGCGACTGACGGTTATCGCGCCGCGCGGCTATCCTTGGACCTTCAACGGACCGAGGCGCTCGCGACACAGGATGCGCAGGACGGTCTACCTGCCGCTCAACAGGCTTCGTTCCAATCTTGACGGAGTGACTGCGTTCAGTCCCTTCGACACGGCCGGGGCCGATCTCATTCACGCGTTCAATCGGATCCCTGTTGGTATTCGGCCCTTTGTCGTGGGGTTCGAATCTCACCTGCCGCGTACCTGGGGGCTCGGAGCCGGATATGAGCGTCTGCTCCTGAAACTTCTTCTGGCTCGCCGGTGCCGGTGCATCGTCGCGATATCCAACTACGCGGCCGAGAACTTCCGGGCAGGTCTCGCCACGACGTCGCTGTCAGGCGAAGAACGCGGCCAGTTGCTTGCCAAGCTTGAGGTTCGCTACCCCAATCTCGACATTCGCAAGGTCTTGCCGGCGCGGGCGCCGCTGGACGGGCGGCTGGTCGCGACATTCGTCGGTGCTCACTTCGCGCGAAAGGGCGGATGTGTCGTGGTGCGGATGGCGGAGCTTGCCCACCGCCGCGGTCTGCCGATCGACTTCAACATCGTGTCGTCGATGCAGATGGGCGGCTCGATCTGGACCGATCCGAGTCGGGAGGAGTTCTTCGCGCCCTACAGGTCCCTTCTAAGCCTGCCGAACATCACCTACAGGGCGAGCCTCCCCAATGCGGAGGTTCTCGCGCTGCTGCAGCGCAGCCATCTCTGCCTGCTTCCCACGTTTGCAGACACCTTCGGCTTCAGCGTCCTCGAGGCTATGGCAGTGGGGACACCGGCGCTGGCGACGGCTCAGGCCGCGCTGCCGGAGGTGATTGAACATGGCGTCGACGGGCTGCTTATCGACCCAGCCCGAACTCCCGGTCACGACAGTTGGATCTGGCCGTTCGCCGATCGCGGCCACCCAGACTTCGAGGCGCTCTTTGCCCAAGAGACCGAGCGCCTCGCCGAAGCTGGACTCGATCACCTCGTCGCCCTGCTTAACAATCCGCTGGTCTGCGAGCAAATGTCCGCCGCTGCGCACAAGAAGGTCTTGAGAATGTTCAACAGCGAGGATGCTCAGACGTATTGGGACACCCTCTATGTCGACTGTGCTGAAGGTCGGGAACGCGGCGCGATCGCGTCGGGTATGCATTCTCTCCGGCGGGGCACGACGGGCTCGTGACGACCCTCGACGCCGAACCGAGCTACGAATTTGCGACCGCCGGCTTGTCCCGCACGGCAATCAAGGGCGTGCTGTGGTCGTTTGTCATGACCTTTGCGCCGTCAGCGGTGGCCAGCATCGTCTTCCTGTTCACATCACGAACACTCGGCCCTAAGGAATTTGGACTTGTCGCGCTGGCGTCGGCAATTGCCACGGTCGCTGGCGCATTGGCGCCGGTGGGGTTCGGGCAAGCCATCGTCCAGCGCAAGGCGATTGAGAGGCGCCACCTCGACTCGGTATTTTGGCTCTGCCTCGGATCATCGGTGCTCTTTTATGGCGCGCTCTTGGTCGGAACTCCGTTTCTTGCGGGATACCTCGGTGAACCCGAGCTCAGATTGTTGCTGCCGGTGCTCGGCCTGCGCATCATCTTCGACTTGGTCGGGACCGTCCCTCACGCCGTCCTCGGCAGAACGATGTCCTTCGACAAGATGGCGGTCCGAACGACCGTCGCTTCGGTCTTTGGAGGCGCGGTGTGCCTAGGTGCCCTGTGGCTCGGATACGGCCTGTGGGCACTTGCACTGTCACAACTCGCACTTTCATTCACATCGGCGGCCGGTTCACTTCTTGCGGCGCGATGGTGGCCCCGATTTTCCTATGATCGGCGTGCGGTCGCGGAACTCGCGCGTTTCGGCGGTTTCTCGTCGGGAATCAATTTCGTCAATCTGCTCAACCTGGACCAGATACTGATCGGGGGCTTGTTGGGTGTGGTCCAACTCGGGCTGTACGGCTTCGCCCGGCGCATCTTCCA
>Ga0105239_10008957_pt1 | contig 11325 bp, 10 predicted proteins | sample KBSC44metaG_FD_92761 | JGI IMG/M metagenome (GOLD analysis project Ga0105239, IMG submission 92761) | Corn rhizosphere microbial communities from Kellogg Biological Station, Michigan, USA - KBS C4-4 metaG | ecosystem: Host-associated > Plants > Roots > Rhizosphere > Soil | place: Michigan, USA...
AGCACCATCGAGGACGGGCTGGTCCTGGCCCACTTCATCGTCTCCGACGACGTCGAGCGGTCCCGTCGCTTCTACACCGACGTGCTCGGCGGCAGGACCGTCATCGGCGGCGAGTCCGGCGATCAGGTGACCTACGTCGCGCTCGCGAACAGCTGGATCATCATCAACGTCGGCGGCGGCCCGACCGACGACAAGCCGACTGTCACTCTCGAGACGCCGCCGGACCCCGACCGGGTGAGCAGCTTCCTCAACATCCGCGTCGCCGACATCCAGAAGGTCTACGACGAGTGGAGCGCCCGCGGCGCCGAGTTCCTCACCCCGCCGAAGGAGCACGAGACCGAGATCCGCTGCTACATCCGTGACCCCGACGGCTACATCATCGAGGTGGGCCAGACGACGCTCGCGAGAGGCTGGCGCCCCCCGTCCTGACGAGCATCAGTGTCGAGGGCCTCGCTCGCAGCCGTGCGACTTGCCGACCCCCGGCCCGCCGTCGCAGTAGTCGTTACCCGGCCCGCCGTAGAGCTGGTCGGCGCCCGGCCCGCCGTAGAGGCGATCGTCGCCCGGTCCACCGTGGCAGCCGTCCTCGCCCGCCCCCATCACGCAGACGTCGTCCCCGGGCCCGCCCCAGCACCCGTCGCTGCCATCCCCGTGCCTGCAGTAGTCGTCACCGGGCCCGCCGACGCAGTCGCTGTTGCGGTCGCCGGTGATGCAGACGTCGTTCCCGCCGTTGCCGTAGCAGCGGTTCCGTTTCGCGCCTTCCGAGTAACAGGTGTCCGGCTCGTCGTTGCCGATGAACTTGTCCGAGCCGCCGCCCAGGTGCACCGTCACCGGGACCGGCATCGGGCTGTCGATCTCCACCTTGTCGTCGCTCGGCCCCATGACGATTTCGACCCTGCCGTAGGAGCCGAGCGGGCACCTGAACCCCGGGTGGGTGTTCCGGCACCCGCTTCCGCCGGGGTAGTGCATGCCCTGGTACTTGCGCAGGACGAGGTCGGAGCCCTCGACCGAGAAGCGCGGATGCGAGGTCCCGTTCGATCCGTGCAGGACCAGCACGCTCTCCGAGGAGGCGATCGACGGGACCATGGCGAGAAGTAGAACGAGAGCCGCGGCCGGCGCGATGAGAAGCGAACGACGGATCGGGAGATGTTCGCAGGCTGAGTCGTTCCGCGGGTTGCTTTTCGCGGGCCGATCGGAGAAGTTGATCCCGTGAGTGCAAACGTCGCACCCACGCCGAAGGCGGTTGCGCTCGTGCTGGTCCCGGCGCTGGTCCTGATGCTCGCCTTCGCCTTCTCCTACGTCGGGGCGTTCCACGATCCGACGCCCCATGGCGTGTCGCTTGCCGTGGTCGGCCCCGCCAGGGTTGCGACGCAGCTCGACCAGCTGCCCGGCGATCCGCTGGACGCCCACCTGGTCACCTCCCGCTCCGAGGCGCTCTCGCAGATCGACGACCGCGAGGTGTACGGCGCCTACGACGCCACCTCGAACCGCCTGTTCGTCGCCTCGGCCGCCAACGCCGCGACGGCGATCGCGCTGGAGCGGACCTTCGCCCGCCTATCCGCCGCCACGCGCCGGCCGGCCGCTCGCGTCACGGACGTCAAGCCCCTGCCGCCGAAGGATCCCAACGGCACCGCCGCGTTCTACGTGATGATCGCGTGGATCTTCGGCGGCTACATCGCCGCGACGCTGATCGGGCTGATCGGCGCCCCGCGCAGCACCAGCAGGCAGCGGGCGGCCGCGCGGGTCGGGGCGCTCGCCGGTTTCTCGATCCTCGCCGGGATCCTCAGCGTGGTCATGTTGCGCCTCTGCTTCGGGGTCTTCTCCGGCCACGTGATCTCCATGTGCGGGGTCGCGGCACTGACCGTCTTCGCGAGCGGCGCCGCCACCGCAGGCATCCAGGCCGCTGCCGGCCCGGCGGGGACCGGGCTCGTGATCCTCGTCTTCGTGATCCTCGGCAATCCCGCCTCGGGCGGGCCGTTCGCCAGGCCCCTCCTGCCTGGCCTGTGGAGGACGGTCGGCGGTCTGCTGCCCCCGGGCGCGAGCGTCGAACTCGCTCGCTCCACGCTGTTCTTCGAGGGCGCGCGGATCGCGGGACCGATCCTCGTGCTGGTCGGTTGGGCGGCCATCGGGACCGCGCTGGCGCTCGCGCTGGGCGGCCGCGTCGTCGATCCAGTCGAGGTTGAGGAGGCGGCCGCCGCCGGAGCGGCGGTTTGAACTTGATGGAACCGGGGATGCCCTCAGGGCGACCCTGACCCGAATCGATCCCTAACAAGGAGCAGACCGATGGCAACCCTCCACTTCACTACGACCACCACGTCGACGCCCGAGCAGTTCGTCGCCGGGCTGACCGACTTCGGGCCGGGCCGCAAGGAGATCTTCGAAAACAGCACCGACGACGAACTCGAGGTGCACAGCCAGGGCCCGACCGAAGCGGACGTCACCGAGGGCTCGCGCGGCATCTGGGAGCGCCTGCACTACGACTGGTCGGATCCCGATCGCGTCGTCCTGAGCACGACCGACTCCAACACCTGGAGCAACAAGTCGAGCCACACCTACACCTTCAAACCGGGTCCTGAAGGGAAGACCGAGATCGATTACGTCGTGGTCAGAGACGGCAAGACGCTCAAAGGCCACATTCTCGGCTTCGTCCTCGACACGGTCGGCAAAGGGCGTCTGAAGAAAGCGTTCGACGGTGCCGTCAAGGCGATCGAGGCGCGCGGCGGCGAGACCGGCGCGACCGGAGTGGTCTGACCGCGAGAGGCCCTGCCTACAGCTTGCGTTCGTAGACGCGGTACTTCTTCACCACGCGGCCGTTCATCGCTTCGAGGCCGGCGTTCATCGCCTTGTTGGTCTCCAGGATGAAGCCGGCCTCGCCGTGTTTGAGGCGGGAGCGGGCCGCGGCTTCGAAGTGTTCGACGTAGAGGAGGGCGGCGACGCCGGTGTGCTGCCACTCGGGCTTGACGCCGAGGAAGCCGACGCGGAGGCGGTCGGTGGTGCGGTTGCGCATGAGGAAGTCCCACCAGCCGTGGGGGAGGAGCTTGCCGCCCATGCGCTTCTGCAGCTGGTTGGCGTCCATGACGGTGATCGCCATCGCGATCGTCTCGCCGTCTTTTTCGGCGACCATGAACCATTCCGGCGAGTAGACGAGCTGGAGGTCAAGGGCGTAGGCGTCGAGGTCCTCCTTGGAGTAGGGGACGAAGCCCCAGTTCTCCGACCAGGCGGAGTTGTAGACCTCGGCGAACTTGTCGAGGTCCTTGCGCAGCGAGCGGCGGGTCATTTTGCGGACGGTGACGCCGTACTTCTCCTGGCAGCGTTTGGCGAGTTTTTCGATGATCGGCTTCATCGAGGCGCGGTCGTCGATCGAGAGGTCCCAGGAGAGGAGGTCCATCGCCTTCTCCAGGCCCGTCTCCTCGATCTGCCGCTGGTAGCGCGGCGGATGCCAGTTCTGGCGGATCAGCGGTTCGAGCTCGAAGCCCTCGATCAGGATCCCGGAGTCCTCGTTCAGGTTGAAGTCCATCGGCCCGAGCATCTGGTCGCACCCGCGCGCCCGCAACCACCCTTCGGCGGTGCGCAGCAGCGCCGCGAGGACCTCCGGGTCGTCCTCGAACTCGAGGAAGCCGAACATCCCCGTCCGGGTGCCGTGGAACTGGTTGTAGGCGAAGTCGATCTGGGCGGTGATCCGGCCGACCACGCGCCCGTCGCGCTTCGCCAGGAAGTAGTCGGCTTCGCCGTGGGTGAAGTAGGCGTTCAGCTTCCGGGTGAGGAATTGGTGGCGCTCGAGCTTGAGCGGCGTCACCCAGGGCGTCCCCTTATGGAGACGGAACGGCAGGTCGATGAATTCGCCGATCTGGCGGCGGCCCTTCACGGTGATGATCTCGACCGCCACGGGCGGTGAACCTACCGCGCCCGACGGCCGGCCGCGCCAACTCAGCAGAACTTCTCTTCTACTTCCGCGAGGAAGGCGTCGAAGAGACGTTCGAAGGCGTCGCCGTCGAGGGAGATTTCCTCGCCCTCCTCGAAGCCCAGCACCGAGGTCTCCGGCGCCAGCTTGATCCCCTTCGGCACCACGATCACCGAGCCGTGCTCGGTCACCGACTCGGCGATCACCCGCACCTCGTTGATCGGGTTGCCGTCGCGCCCTTCGACCCTGGGGTTGCGGATCCCGAACCAGCGGTCGAGCGCGGGCACCAGCTGGTTCCAGGCCGCCGACCCCGCCTGGACCCGGCGCAGCTCCTCCACCGCCGCGCCGACCGACTCGCGGCAGGTGGCGACGTAATGGCGGTCGTATCCGGTGCGGAGCAGCATCGGCGCGCACGCTATCGGGAGGACGAACCCGCTTGCTCTTAGTTGAACTCGATCACGCTGCGGATCCCGTCCTGGGCCTCCATCAGCTCGAACCCCCGGTTCACTTCGTCGAGGGTGATCTTGTGGGAGATGAACGGCTCGACGTCGATCTCGCCGGCCAGCGCGCGGTCGACCAGCACCGGCACCTGATCGCGGCCCTTGACGCCGCCGAAGGAGGAGCCGGCGAGCCGCCGCCCGGTGATCAGCAGGCGCGGGACCACGTCGAGCGTCTCGCCCTTGCCCGCGACCCCGGCCACCGTGCAGAGGCCCCAGGCCATGCGGGTCGCTTCAAGCGCCTGCTGCATCACGGCCACCAGGCCGGTGGCCTCGAAGGTGTAGTCGGCGCCGAACTCGCCGTCGGTCATCGCGAGGATCTCGTTCACCGCGTCGGGGCCGCCGATGATCGTGTCGGTCGCGCCCTGGCCCTTGGCGAGCTCGAGCCGGTCCTCCGACATGTCGACGCAGATGATCCGCTCGGCGCCCTGGAGACGGCAGCCGGCGACCGCGCCGAGCCCGACCATCCCGGCGCCGAACACCGCGCAGGTGGTCCCGGCTTCGACCTTCGCCGTGTTCATCGCCGCGCCGAGGCCGGTGGAGAGGCCGCAGGCGAACAGCGCGATGTGCTCGAAGGGCGCCTCCGGGTTGACCTTGGCGAGCGCGATCTCCGGCATCACCGTGTACTCGGCAAAGGTCGAGCAGCCCATGAAATGACGAATGCCCTCGCCGTCACGAGAAAGCCTGACGCTGCCGTCGGGCAGATGGCCGAGGTTCTGCTCGCCGCGGATCGCCATGCAGAGGTTGGTGCGCGGATCGACGCAGTGGACGCACTCGCGGCACTGCGGCGAGAAGAGGGTGACGACGTGGTCGCCGGGCGCGACCGAGGTGACCCCGTCGCCGACCTTCTCGACCACCCCGGCGCCCTCGTGGCCGAGCACGGTCGGCGCGTAGCCCGACGGGTCGGCGCCCGAGGCCGTGTAGAGATCGGTGTGGCAGACGCCGCACGCTTCGAGCCGCACCAGCACCTCGCCCGCCTTCGGCTCGGCCAGGTCGACCTCCTGGACCGCGAGTGGTTTTCCGAACTCCTCAAGCACGGCGGCGCGGATCTTCACCTCTGCTCCTTCTCCCTAGTTGGCTCTCTCGGTCGATCCTAGCCTCACGGCTCCGCCCGACAAACGTCTAGGTATTGCGTCTATGTGGCTCATTTCTTTTAAGTAGGTCGGGTACGGCTGCCGACATGAACTCCATGCCTGCCTCAATGCGCCCCGATGTCTCTGCCCGCACCGTCGCGCTCGCGATCCTGGTGCCGCTCTTCGCGCTGGCGACCCTGTTTGCCATCGGTGCCCGCGAGGCCGGGGCGGCCCCGACCTGCCAGGGCAAGGCGGCGACGATCGTCTCCGACGCGGCGACGATCACCGGCACCAAAGCCCCCGACGTGATCGTCGCCGGCGACGGCGACAACACGATCCACGGGGAAGGCGGCAACGACACGATCTGCGCCGGGGGCGGTAACGACACGATCTACGGGGAACGCGGCGTCGACGCGATCTACGGCGAAGAAGGCGACGACACGATCTACGGCGAACGCGGCTCCGACACCCTCGACGGTGGCGGCGGCAACGACAAGATCTACGGCGAACGCGGATCGGACAAGATCGAAGGCGGCGATGGCTCCGACCTGGTCGAAGGCGAACAGGGCAACGACGAAGTCAACGGCGGCGCGGGCGACCACGACATCGTCAAAGGCAACCAGGGCGACGACTCGCTCGACGGCGGCGCCGGCAACGAAGACGTGATCTTCGGCGGCACCGGCAACGACCAGATCGACGGCGGCCCCGGCGAACACGACATTGCCGACTACCAAGGCGTCGGCGGGGCGGTCACGATCAATCTCGCCGACCAGACGGTGACCGGCGCCGAGGGCGAGCACCTGACCGGCATCGAGGACGCGATCGGGGGCTCCGGCAACGACACGATCATCGGCTCCTCGGAATCGAACCGGATGGACGGCGGCCCGGGCAACGACCACCTCGAGGCGGCCGGCCCCGGTGACGCGGCCTTCGGCGGCCCCGGCTCCGACCAGTGCACCGGCGGCTTCGCCGAGGAAACCTCCTGCGGCCCGGCGGGCGGCTCGAGCGGCCTCGCGGTCGAAATCTACGAATCGATCGACGGCCAATCGACGCTGATCCTGACCGGCACCTCGGGTCCCGACCAGGGCACCGTCGACTACTCCGGCGGCAGCTACACGATCAGCGGCTCCGACATCACCAACGGCGACCCGACCAACCCCGACTGCACGGGCGGCGGCACGCTCACGTGCACCGGCAAAGTCGACGCGATCGAAGCCAACCTCCTCGGTGGCAGCGACGAACTGACGATCGGCCAAAGCGTCCCGAGCTCGGTGCCCTCGATGCTGGAAGGCGGCACCGGCTCCGACAAGCTCGTCGGCGGCCCCGGCAACGACGTCCTCTACGCGGGTGAAGACCACGACCCCGACACGCTGGAAGGGGGCGGCGGCAACGACGTCCTCTACGGGGTCAACATCTTCCACCCGAAAAAAGACTCGGGCGCGGCGACGATGAACGGCGGGCCCGGCTCCGACCTGATGATCGGCTGCCAGCCGTGTGACGGGGACACCTTCAACGGCGGCCCCGGTGCCAACGACAGCGCCTCCTTCGCCCGCGTCCACAACTCGGGCGTGGCGGTCGAGGCGACGATCGGCGGCGAAGTGACCGACCCCGACGCCGGCGGCGGCTGCACCCCCGGCCACATCGATTCCTCGACCGAGAAGATCGAGGGCTCATCCGACAACGACATCCTCACCGGGGACAACGGCCCGAACACGCTCCTCGGCCGCGGCGGCAACGACAAGCTGGACGGCAAAGGCGGCTACGACGACTGCAACGGCGGCGGTGGCAACAACACCGCCGTCAACTGCGAGAAGACCTCCCAGATCCCGTAGCGTGGGGTGATGCCCGCCGATGACCCCGAGGTCGAGGTCGTCCTCGCCGCCTACGAGGCGTTCGCCCGCGGCGACGCCCGGGCGGCGGTCGCCGACATGGACGCGGAGGTCGAGTGGATCGAGCCGCTCTCCTTCGCGATGGGCGGGCGCCGCGTCGGGCCGGCCGCTGTCGCCGAGTATCTCGAGGCCTCCCGCTCAGGCTGGAAGCACCTGACCTCGGAGCCGTCCGCCCACCGGGTCGGGCCGGAGATCGTCATCGTCCACAAGCTCCACGGCATCCTCCTCGACGGCACTCCGCTGGAAGCCGAAGCCACCGACGTCTTCCGCTTCCGCGAGGGACGGATCGGCCGCATGCGGGCCTACGAGGGTCCGGAGGAAGCCTTTGCCGCGGCGCCCCTGCGGCGCTGGATCGACGGCTACCGCGAAGCGTGGGAGACGAACGACCCGGCCGCGGTCGCGAACCTCTTCACCCCCGACGGCTTCTACCGGATCGAGCCCTGGTGGATCCTGAACGGCCGCGAGGAGATCGTCAAAGGCTGGCTCGAGCACGCCGACAAGCCGGGCGACACGAGCTTCGAGTGGTGGCACATCGCCCGCGACGGGGACCTCTGGATCGTCGAGGCGCGCACCAGGTACCACAACCTCGGCAAGGACTACTCGAACCTCTGGCTGGTCGACCTCGACGACGAAGGGCGCGCCCGCGGCTTCACCGAGTGGTGGAAGCAGTGGCCCGACGACGCAGCCGGTTGAAGCGCCCGTCCTTGAGGATGCGCTTCGCGGCGTTGTGTCCCGAGGCCGCCATCACGCCGCCGCCCGGGTGCGTCCCGGCGCCGCAGAGGTAGAGGCCGGCGACCGGGGTCGCGTAGCCCGCCATGTAAGGGGAGGGGCGCATGAACGCCATCTGGTCCATGCCTTGCTCGCCCTGGAAGATCGAGCCGCCGGTGAGGCCGAAGATGCGCTCGATGTCCGGCGGGGCGAGGACCTCGCGCTCGACGATCGCGTCGGGGACGTTCGGCGCGTATCTGGCGAGGTGCTGGACGCAGGCGTCCGCGTATTTCTCTCGCGCCCCCTCCGGCCAGCCCGCCTCGTCCGGCGGGCCGTACTGGGTGAACATCGTCATCACCCAGGTGCCGTCGTCGGTGAGGCTCGAGTCGATCGCCGAGGGCAGCTCCGCCTCGACGTACGGTTCGGCGGCGGGGCGCCCGGCGAGCGCGTCCTGCCAGGCCCGCTCCAAGTAGTCGATCGACGGGCAGAGGTTGACCCCGGTGTGCCGGAGCGTCTCCTGCATCTCGGCGCCGACGCCTTCGTAGCGCGGCGGCTCCGACAGCACCATGTTGATCTTCACCGAGCCGCCGCGGGTGCGGAAGCGGCGCATGTCCTCGACCACCTCGGCGGGGAAGTTCTCGGCGCCCGCCATGTCGAGCACCGTGTTCTTCGGGTGCGCGCCGGAGGCGACGATCGGGGCGCGGAAGCTCTCACCCGAGGTGAGCGTCACGCCGACCACCCGTTCGCCCTCGATGTCGATCGAGGCGACCTCGGCGTCGGTGCGGATCTCGGCGCCGGCGGAGCGGGCCGAGGCGGCGATCGCCTCCGAGATCGCGCCCATGCCGCCCATCACGTGGCCCCAGGCGCCCTTGATCCCGTTCAGTTCTCCGAGGGCGTGGTGGAGCAGGTTGTAGGCGGTGCCGGGGGTGTTCGGGCCGGCCCAGACGCCGACCACGCCGGTCGAGGCGATCGAGCCTTTCAGCGCCTCGTGCTCGAAGTACTCGTCGAGCATGTCGGCGACCGACATCGTGAACATGCGGACCAGCTCGTGCACATCACGGCGCGAGAGGCCGGCGGCGCGGGCTCCCTCGCGGGCGAGCGAGAGCAGGTCACCGGGCTTCTTCGAGCCGAGCGCCGGCGGTTCGCGCATCAGCATCGGGCTGAGGAAGTCGGCGACGCGGAACAGGCGCTCTTCGAAGGCGACGAAGTTGTCGGCGTCGTGGGCGCTGATCGGGCGGATCGAGGCGGCGGTGGCGGCGGGGTCGTCGTAGAAGACGACCGGGCCGTCCGGGGTGAGCGCCGCGTAGGCGGGGTCGAGCGGCACGGCGTGGTAGCCGAAGTCTTCGAGCCGCAGGTCCTTGACGATCTGCGGCTGCAGCATCGAGACCACGTAGGAGGCGCGCGAGACCCGCTTGCCGGGCCAGACTTCCTCGGTCACGCAGGCGCCGCCGAGGATCGGCCGGCGCTCCAGCACGAGCACCTTCTGCCCGGCTTTCGCCAGGTAGGCGGCGGTGGTGAGGCCGTTGTGGCCGCCGCCGACCACGATCGCGTCGTAGGAGGTGCCGGACGAGCCGCCGACCTTGCTGGGGAGGTGCGTCGAGGTAGTCGCCATGGCGCGGCAGCCTACCAGAAGTTTGTACATTTGACTACAAAGTAAATACGTGACATATGATGCGGGACTATGGAAGACCGCCTGCAGTCACTCGCCAAAGACCACCTGATGCTCCACTTCACCGACATGGCGTCACTGGTCGCGGAAGGGACGACGATCATCGACCGGGGGGAGGGCTGCTACGTCTTCGACACCGACGGCCGGCGCTACATCGACGGGCTCTCCGGGCTCTACTGCGTGAACCTCGGCCACTCGCACGGCGAGGAGATCGCGATCGCCGCCTCCGAGCAGATGGCGCGGCTCCCGTTCACCAGCAACTGGACCGTCGCCCACCCGCCCGCGATCGAGCTCGCGACGAAGCTGGCGGAGCTGGCGCCCGCCGGTCTCGAGCGCGTCTTCTTCACCTCGGGCGGGGCGGAATCGGTCGAGTCGGCGTGGAAGATGGCGGTCCAGTTCCACCGGGCCAACGGCGAACCGGCGCGGCGCAAGGTGATCGCCCGCCAGGACGCCTACCACGGGGTGACGCTGGGGGCGCTGGCGATGACCGGCCTCGAGGAATGCCGGGTGCCGTTCGAACCGTTCGGCGTGCCCGCCGTCCACGTCGCCAACACCAATGCCTACCGCCACCCCGACGGGGCGGACGAGGCGCGGATGCGCGACGTGCTGCTGGCGGAGGTGGAGGAGACGATCGAGCGCGAGGGGGCGGAGACGATCGCGATGCTGATCGCCGAGCCGGTCCAGAACGCGGGCGGCTGCCTGATGCCGCCGGACGGCTACTGGCAGGGCCTGCGCAAGCTCTGCGATCGCCACGGGATCCTGCTCGTCTCCGACGAGGTGATCTGCGCCTTCGGCCGGCTCGGCACCTGGTTCGGGGCGCAACGGTTCGGCTACGAGCCGGACATGATCACCTTCGCCAAGGGCCTCACCGGGGCGCACTTCCCGATGGGCGGGGTGATGATCTCCGAGCGCGTCGCCGCGCCGTTCATCGAGGGCCGGGAGATGTACCTGCACGGGATCACCTTCGGCGGCCATCCGGTGGGGTCGGCGGTGGCGCTCGCCTCGATCGAGATCTTCGAGCGCGAGAACGTGCTCGACAACGTGACGGCGAACGAGCCGCTCCTCCGCGATCTGCTGAATGGCCTGCGTGATATCCCGATCGTCGGCGACGTGCGCGGCACCGGCCACTTCTGGGCGATCGAGCTGGTCCGCGATCAGGAGTCGCGCGAGACCTTCGAGGGCCCGGCGGCGGAATGGCTGCTGAAGGACGTGCTCTCCGCCGAGCTCTGGGGCCGCGGCCTGATCTGTCGGCTCGACGACCGCACCGAGCCGATCGTCCAGATCGCCCCGCCGCTCGTCGCCGACCAGGCCACGATCGAGGAGATCGCCCAGCTCCTCCGCGAGGGCCTCACCGTCGCCGCCGAACGCATGACCGAGCGCCCCGAGCTCACCCCCACCGTTTAGCTCCGATGTTGATGGGCCGAAAACCGCTCTATATCAGCGGTTTTCGGCCCATCAACACGAGGTTCGGCGCCCGACCACGTCGAGGGCGACGCAGCCGCGCGGGGAGGCGAGGGCTGGGTTGACCTCGAGCAGGTCGAGGCCGTGCTCCAGTGCCAGTTCGCCGAGCCGCGAGCCGAAGCGCCCCGCG
>Ga0105239_10008959_pt1 | contig 11324 bp, 10 predicted proteins | sample KBSC44metaG_FD_92761 | JGI IMG/M metagenome (GOLD analysis project Ga0105239, IMG submission 92761) | Corn rhizosphere microbial communities from Kellogg Biological Station, Michigan, USA - KBS C4-4 metaG | ecosystem: Host-associated > Plants > Roots > Rhizosphere > Soil | place: Michigan, USA...
CTGCCAGCCCGGCTGCAGCGACTCGGCCCAGACCGGATCGGTGGGTTCGTTGCCGCGGAAGTCGACCGATGACGGCGTGCGCTGAAAGACGTAGAGGTGCTGGGCATCCCGGCCGAGGTGTGGAACCAGCTGCACGCCCGTCGCGCCGGTGCCGACCAGGGCGACGCGCTTGTCGGCGAGCTTGTGTAGCCCGCCGTTCGCGTCACCGCCGGTGTAGTCGTAATCCCAACGGGCGGAATGGAAAACGTGCCCCTGAAAATCCTTGATGCCAGGGACTCCCGGCAGCTTGGGCTTGTTGTAGGAGCCCTGCGTCATGACGACGAAGCGGGCACGGATGGCGTCGCCACGATTGGTGGACAACCGCCACCGCTTGATGTCCTCGTCCCAGCGGACGGTGCGGACCTGCGTCGAGAAGAGGGCACCGTCGTACAGCCCGAAGTGTTTCCCGATGTTCTGGCAGTGCGCGAGGATTTCGGCGCCGTCGGCGAACTTCTTCGACGGCATGAAGTCCAGTTCCTCCAGCAGCGGGATGTAGCAGTAGGCGTCGTTGTCGCACTGGATTCCGGGGAAGCGGTTCCAGTACCACACCCCGCCGAAGTCACCGCCCGCCTCGATGACGTGCACGTCCTCGACGCCGGCCTTCGTCAGGTAGGCACCTGCCAGTAGCCCGGCGATCCCGCCGCCCAGGATGACGACCTCGAGGTCCGCGTCGATCGGTGCCCGCGGTGTCACCGGGGTGTGCGGATCGTTGTCGGAGAAATCGGCGTAATCTCCGGCAGCTTCCAGGTATTGGGCCGAGCCCTCCGGTCGTACCCGTTTCGCGCGCTCCTGCGCGTACTTCGCGCGCATCGCGTCGATGTCGACGTCGTCGGGCGTCTGGGTGGGTCCGCACGTGTCGTTCATCGCAACTCCTGTGGTTCGCCGGTGCCCATGTACTTCGCCAGCTGGTGGTGCAGGTTCACGGTGCTGCGCTCGCGGTAGGGATTGGGTTTGGTGCCGGGGAAGCCCGCCGACTTCATGCCCTGCTGCACCGCGGCCATGTTCGAGAAGTCCTGTGGCAGCACCGACAGCCAGTTCGGGCTATCTTTCGGGGTGTACTCCCACTCGGTCTGCGGCTCTTGGCCTTTCGGATACAGCTCGAACACCGCGACTTCGAAGATGCACTTGTTCGGGTCGTAGCCCGGGTCCGGCCGGGCGGTGTAACACAGGGCGCTGGTCAGGCCCTGGCCGATCTGGAAGTTCGGGAAGAGCTGCCACGCCGTGCCGCTCTGGCCCAGGACGTCGGCGGGGATGGTCGGCCAGATGACGCCGCGGGCTTCGTCATCGCGGCGGGCCGAGGACAGCCAGTGCTCCAGCACTTTGTCGGCAGGGGTGTCCTCCGGCAATTCGTCGACCAGGCGCTTGGCGGCTTCCACGAGCGTCTGCGTGGTGGTCGCGTTGGTCTCTTCCATTGTGTAGACCTGCATTTCGGCGGTCGAGATGCGCGGGTCGCCGGTCCCGAGCCGGATCTTCGATTTGGTTTCGTCGAGACCCTTGGGCGCGTCATAGCCGATGTTGCTGTGCCGCCCCTGCGCCTTGGCCCAGCCCTTGAACTCGCCGAATCTGTTGAATTCCGGATGGGTGGTGAACACGTGGTAGGTCTCGTTGAAGGCCTCCATCGCGACTTTCCAGTTGCAGTCGAAGTTCAGCCACTTGCGCCACTTGTAGCGCATGTTGTCCAGCTTGAACGGGTCGAGGATCTTGGCGGCCGGAAAGAGATAGTCCGCCAACGGTTCACAGTCGGGGTCCATGTTGATGAACACCCAGCCGCCCCAACACTCGACGCGCACAGGTGCCAAATGGGTGTTCTGTGGGGTCAGCGCACCCTGCCAGTCGTCCTGCTCGCGAATATGGGTGCAGGCGCCGTCGAGCCCGTAGGTCCAGCCGTGGAATCCGCACACAAAGCTCTTGGGGTTGCGTCCGCGCGCGTTCTTCGCGCCGTCGGGAGTATCGATCAACCGGCGGCCGCGATGCATGCACACGTTATGGTGAGCCGCGAATTCCTCGGGTCCAGTCCGGACCACGATGATCGAGTCGTCCAGGATGTCGTACGTCAGGTAGCTGCCGACCTCCGGCAGTTCCTCGACCCGTCCGACTTGCTGCCATACCTTGCGCCACAACCGATCCCGCTCGGCACGGGCGTATTCGGGGCTGACATAGGCTTCGACACCGATCGTCGTCGGTTGTGACAGCTCCTCCATCACATCTCCTTGATCGTGGTGCGGAAGGTCTCGTCCTTGAGGAACAGTGAGGTGTGGTCGGCGCCGAGGTGGCTCCACTTGAGATTGAGACCGCCGTCGACCAGCAGGGTCTGGCCGGTGATGTAGCTCGACAGGTCTGACAGCAGGAACAGGATCGCACCGGCCTGCTCCTCGGGACTTCCGCGGCGGCCCATCGCGATGGCCGCGCGATCGCGATCAGGGTCGTCGTCGACATAGGTCGCAGAGGCGGCGGTCTGGGTGACGCCCGGGGCGACGGCGTTGACTCTGATGTCGTGGGCCGCGAGCTCGACCGCCATGGTCCTGGTCATCGCGACGACGGCCGCTTTGGCCGTGCCATACCCGATGTGAAAGGGCGCGGTGTTCATGCCGCTGACCGACGAGATCGAAACGATGGACCCGGGACGCCCTGCGGTCCGTAGCTCGTTGGCCACCGCCTGGCTCATGAAGAACGCCGTCTCGAGATTGCGGGTGAACAACTCTCGCCAATCCGCCCGGGTCACCCTCGTCGAGGGCATCCAGGTCGTGGGATCGGCGCCGCCCGCAACGTTCACCAGGCCATGCAGGTCGCCGTCGGTCCGACGCACCTGGTCGATGACCGCGGCGATGCCGTCGTCGGTGGACGCGTCGGCCGCGACGGGGATGACGGTGAGGCCGTCGGCCGCCAGTGGGGCAACGTGCTGGTCGAGATTCGCCTGCGAACGGCTGACGGCGATGACCGTCGCTCCGGCTTCGGCGGCCATCCGGGTCACAGTGGTGCCGATGCCCCCACCGCCAGCACCGGAGACGACAACGACGCGGCCGTCCAACCTCAGGAGTTCTGTGGCCGGCATGCTAATTGTCCGGACAACATAGGGTGTTCTGCATATTGGAGAACACTATTCCGCAGGGTGAATCGGCTCGTCAAGAGGTTCAGCGCGATGAGGTCGGCCTATTGTCTGGACTACTGCGGCTTGATAGCGTCGCCGCTCATGAGCCGCTACATCGCGACCCGACCGAGCGTTGCGCAGGGCTGGCGTCTGGACCGGGTGACCGCGCCGAGTCGGCTGTTCGGCGCCAACGGATTGCGCACGGGTCCCGATGGGCGCATCTACGTCGCGCAGGTGACAGGCAGTCAGATCGGTGCGCTGGATCCGGTCACCGGAGAGCTGCAGACCGTGGCCGCGAAGGGCGGCGAGATCGTCGCGCCCGACGACGTCGCGTTCGACGGAGCCGGGAATCTGTATGCCACCGAGGTCATGGACGGCCGGGTCAGCGTGCTCGATACCACGGGCCGGACCCGGGTGCTCCGGGACGACCTGCCCAGCGCGAACGGCATCACCGTGCACCAGGACCGGTTGTTCGTCAACGAATGTCGAGATGGCGGCCGACTGATGGAGCTCGACCGGGACGGGGGAGCGCCGCGGATCCTGTTGGCGGACTTGCCGTCGCCCAATGCCATGGAAGTCGGCCCCGACGGGATGTTGTACTTTCCGGTGTTGACGGCTAACGAGATCTGGCGCGTGGACCCGAATGGTGGTGAGCCGCAGCGAGTTGCGACGGGGCTCGGAGTACCTGATGCCGTCAAGTTCGACGCCGAGGGTTTCCTGGTCTCGACGCAGGTGGCCAGCGGACAGGTCGTCCGCATCGACCCACGCAACGGCGAGCAGCGCGTACTGGCGCAGCTGACCCCCGGTCTGGACAACCTGACCTTCGTCGGAAATCGTTTGTTCGCTTCGAATTTCACCGGCGAGATCACCGAGATCCTCGCCGACGGATCGACGCGTGCCCTGCTGGCGGGCGGGCTGAACTGGCCGCTGGACCTCGCCGTCGGGGATGACGGGACGCTGTACGTCGCGGACGGCACGTACTTCTATGCGGTCGGCGCCGACGGCGCGTTGCAGACGGTGGGGATGTTGTTCTCGCCGGGCTACCCCGGCTTCTTGCGGGGGCTGGCGTCATGCGGAGCGGGACAGTTCGTGGTGACCACCTCCGGCGGCCAGATCAGCCGGTATGCGCCCGGCCGCGCCGAAACCGAGATACTGGCTGACGGGTTCGACCAGCTGTACGGCGTGGCGGTCGACGGAGACGCCGTCGTCGCCGCCGAACTCGGCACCGGTCGCGTGCTGGCCGTGCGGGCCGGTGTGGTGGAGGTACTTGCCTCCGGCTTGCTCGACCCGGTCGGGGTGGCGATCGCGCCCGACGGTGGGGTCCTCGTCGCGGAGTCGGCTGCCGGCCGGGTGGTGAAACTGACGGGAGCAACCGTAGCGGTGGTGGCTGACGGGCTCGGATGTCCGCAGGGCATCGTCGTCGCCGGCGGGCAGCTCTACATCGTCGACGCCGGCGCCAAGGAAGTGGTGATGGTCGATCTGAACAGCAAGGCCCGCAACATCATTGCCGCAGATCTGCCCGTCGGTGCGCCACCCGGCGTCGAACCGAAACCTCTCAAAGGGTTACCACCGTTCTCCGGGCCGCAGGGCCCGTTCGCGGGCATCGCCGTCGGGCCCGGCGGCACGCTTTACGTCTCGGCAGACGGCGACGGCAGCGTGCTGGCCCTGTCCCGGGACCGCTCATGACCGCGGCGGCCACCGAACACCGCTATCTGCAGGTGGCGCGCACCCTACGAAAGGAAATCGTCGACGGCGTGTACCCCGTCGGCTCTCAGCTGCCCACCGAATACGAGCTCTGTGAACGATTCGCGGTGTCCCGCTACACCGTTCGGGAGGCACTGCGACGACTCCGCGATGACAACCTGGTCGAGTCGAGGCCGCGCGCCGGCACCTTGGTGGTGCCCAGGTCGACGGCGAGCGCCTATGCGCAGGACGTGATGTCGATCGACGATCTGCTGGCCTTCGCCGAGGGCGCTCAGTTCGAGATCACGTCTACCGCCATGGTCACCATCGACGCTGACCTCGCGAACAGGACGGGCCTGGTGGCAGGTGCGCAGTGGCTCGCCGTCGACGGTTTCCGCAGCGGGCATGACGCGCCGATCTGCCGCACCGAGTACTTCATCAACCGGGAATTCGCCTCGGTGGGCCGACTGCTGCACCGGCACTCGGGTCCGATCTTCCCGCTGATCGAGGATCTGTTCGGGGTGAGTATTGCCGAAGTGCACCAGGAGATTTCGGCGGTGGTCGTCACGCCGGAGCTGGCAGCGGACCTCAAGGTGGAGGCCGGGACTGCTGCCTTACAGATGCGGCGCACCTACCGGACGTCGGACGGCGACGTCGCTCAGGTCACCGTCAACACGCATCCGGCAGCACGGTACCGGCATTCGATGACGATGCGGCGGGTCAAGAGCTGAGGCGGTGATGCGCACAATCATCGATGGGCTCCGCGAACTCGCGGCTGACAACCGCACCGTCCTGGTCGACGGCGCGCACCGCGTCGCCGGTGCCACGTTGCACGACGAGGCCCGTGCGCTCGCGACTCACCTTGCCGGATGTCTGCCGCGCGGCAGTGTGGTGTCGTTCATGCTGCCGAACTGGTCTGAGGCCGCCGTCGTCTACCTTGGTGCGTTGCTCGCAGGGATGGTGGTGAACCCGATCCTGCCGTCGCTGCGCGAGCGGGAGCTGACGTTCATCCTCGCCGACGCGAACTGCCGGATGCTCTTCATCCCCAAAGAGTTTCGCGGCCACGACTATGCGGCCATGCTGGCTCGGGTGGCGGCGGCGATGGACACACCGCCCGAGACCGTGGTGGTGCGGGGCGATGCACCGCCGATGCTCGGTGCGGCACCAGGGAATTTCTCGGCCGTCGCACCCGACGACCCTGCTCTGCTGCTCTACACCTCGGGTACCAGCGGACGAGCCAAAGGTGTGCTGCACAGCCACAACTCGATCGGTGCGCTGATCGCGCAACTGCGCGACCACTGGCTGATCGAGCCCGGCGACACATTTCTCGTCCCCTCGCCGATCGCCCACATCGGTGGCTCCATCTACGCGTTCGAGTGCCCACTGCTACTCGGCACCACTGCGGTGCTGATGGAGCGCTGGAACGCCGACGACGCCGTGGCACTCATGGTCGCCGAGCGATGCACCCACATGGCCGGTGCGACGCCGTTCCTCGAGCAGATTCTGGACGCCGCGGAGCGCGCCGGCACGCGCCTGCCCGATCTGAAGGTCTTCATCTGCGGGGGCGCATCCGTGCCGCCATCGCTGATCCGCAGGGCCACCGCCTATTTCGACCGCGCCAAAGTCAGCCGCGTCTACGGTTCCACCGAGGTTCCGGTTACCACTGTCGGGGCACTCGACGATGCCGATGCCGCCGCGGACACCGACGGTCGCCCGGGAATCGCCGACATCAGACTGGTCGAGGGCGAGATCCGGGTGCGAGGGCCCCAGATGCTCTTGGGCTATCGGCATGCCGAGGACGAATCCCACGATAGCGAGGGCTATTTCCGGACCGGGGACCTCGGCCGCTGGGCGGGTGACTGCCTGGTGGTGACGGGGCGGGTGAAAGACATCATCGTCCGTAACGGGGAGAACATCGCCCCGAAAGAAGTCGAGGACATCTTGATCGGGCATCCCGGGATCGCGGAGATCGCCATCGTCGGGTTGCCGGACGAACGGACGGGGGAGCGGGCCTGCGCGGTCATCGTGCCGTCGTCGGGTCCGCGACCGGGGCTCGATCAAATGCGAATCTTCCTGACGCAGAAGGGGATCGCCCGGTTCAAAATTCCCGAGCAGGTCGAGATATGGGATGCGCTGCCGAAGAACGACGCGGGCAAGATCCTCAAGCACCAGATCAGAGCGAGGCTGACATGCAGGTAGCGATAGTCACGGGCGCCAGCAGCGGGATCGGATTCGGTTGCGCGACAACGCTTGCCGCGGCCGGTATGGCCGTCCTCGGCACCGGCCGGGATGAAACCCGCCTGGCGGAGCTGCGACAGCGCAATCCCGACCGCATCGCCACCCTCGCCGTGAACCTCACCGACGACGATGCCCCGTCCCGCATCGTCGAGGCTGCGCTGAGCCGGTGGGGCCGCATCGACTTTCTGGTGAACAACGCCGGGATCGGCAGCCCGAAACCACTGCACGAAACCGACGACGACGCGCTGGACTACGCGCTCGGCCTGATGTTGCGCGCCCCGTTCCGCCTGGCCCGTGACGTGATCCCGCACCTGGCCCCCGGATCGGCGATCATCAACGTCACATCGACGTTCGCCGTCGTCGGTGGGCTGCGCGGCGGCGCGTACTCGGCGGCCAAAGGCGGGCTGACGGCGTTGACCACACACATCGCATGTCAGTATGGCGCGCAAGGGATCCGGTGCAACGCAGTGGCTCCCGGAGTGACGGTGACGCCGATGGTCGCCCACCGGTTGGACGACGAGCGGTTCCGCAAGATCAATGTCGAGATGACACCGCACCAGCGGCTCGGCCGGGTCGATGATATCGCCGGCACCGTGGCGTTCCTGTGTTCGGAGGCAGGCAGTTTCATCAACGGCCAGACCATCGTCGTCGACGGCGGGTGGAGTTCCACCAAGTACCTGTCGGACCACGCACTGGATTCGGAGTGGGTCCCGCGGTGAACATGTTCGCCGTCCTCGACGCCGCTGCCAGCCGATTCGGCGACCGCGGCGCGGTATATCGCGGGCAGTCTCAGCTACACAGCTGGAGGGAGTTGCGGGAGCGGGCATTACGCCTGGCCGCCGGCCTCGGACCACCCGGCGCGCGGATCGCGATCGCCAGCGAGAACCGACCCGAGATCGTCGAGCTGCTGTTCGCGATCTGGGCCGCGCAGTGCGTGGCGGTACCGATCAACTACAAGCTGCACGCCCGCGAGATGGCGCAGATTCTCGACGACAGCGGCGCATCGCTGCTGTTCGCGTCACCGACCATCGCGGCTCGCCTCGAGCGACCCGCTGAAGTCATTGGCGCCGAACCATATTCGCAGCGTCTGACCGCACCGCCCGTCAGTCCACCGGACACCGACCCGGCAGCGCTGGCCTGGTTGTTCTACACCAGCGGCACGACGGGACGTTCGAAAGGTGCAATGCTGTCGCATCGCAACCTGATGGCGATGACGCTCGCCCACCTGGCCGATCTCGACGATCCCGACGAGAACTGCAGCCTGCTGCACGGGGCGCCGATGTCGCACGGTTCCGGGCTCTACATTCCGCCGTACGTGTTGCGCGGGGCGCGTCAGGTCGTACCCGACTCCGGCACGTTCAACCCGGACGAGTTCCTCGATCTCTGCGACCACCACCCCGGCAGCAGTGCGTTTCTCGCTCCGACCATGGTGGCGCGTCTCGTCGACACCGGCCGCGCCCGGCCCAGCAATCTGCGGGCCGTGATCTACGGGGGCGGGCCGATGTACCTCGACGGCCTGAAGAAGGCGATGGCCGCGTTCGGCTCGGTGTTCGCGCAGTTGTACGGCCAGGGGGAGGCGCCGATGACCATCACGGGTTTGCGCCGCGCCGACCACGAATCCGGTGACGACGCGATTCTCGGCTCCGTCGGCTATGCCCGCTGCGGTGTCGAGGTGGCGGTGCTGCGGCCGGACGGCACCCGCGTCGGTACCGGAGAGATCGGCGAAATCGTCTGTCGCGGAGACGTTGTCATGGCCGGCTACTGGAACAACCCCGCCGCGACCGCCGACACCTTGCGGGGCGGTTGGCTGTATACCGGCGACATGGGGTCCTTCGACGATCGCGGCTATCTGACGCTGCGCGATCGGTCGAAGGACGTCGTGATCAGTGGCGGCAGCAATATCTATCCGCGGGAAGTCGAGGAAATGCTGCTCGAGCACCCCGGCGTCGCAGAGGCCGCCGTGGTCGGGGCGCCCGATGCAGAGTGGGGCGAGATCGTCGTCGCGTTCATCGTCGGTGCCGCACCGGCCGACGAGTTGGATGTTCATCTGCTCGACCGCATCGCACGTTTCAAGCGGCCCAAGCGGTATGTGTACCTCGACGAGATGCCCAAGAACAGCTACGGCAAGGTCCTCAAACGCGAACTACGTGCGCGACTGGCCGAATCGGCTCAGTAACTCGACCACTTCTTCTCGTACGGCACCCAGGTCCGCGTCTCCGGCGGCTGCATCCAGTTGCAGACCACCAGGTGGTTGTCGGGCGTGGCCGAGAATTCGAACGGCTGCACGCCGTCGTCGTCGCCGCACGGGGAACCCAGCGCGTGTACCCCCTGCGGCGGTTGACCCATGCGGGTCCACACGTTGCCGTCGCACAGGATCGCGCCGATGACCGTGCCGACATCGGTGTCGTCCCACGCGAGCTTGTTGCGGTCGTTGCAGGCGTTGCCCCACCGTGGCACCCCATTGGCCGCAGCGGTCGTCTGATCGCAGCCCATCGGGACCATGTAACCCGTGATGATGCAGCCGGTGGGGGCCGGCGGCGGCGCGGCGGCGGCCGAGGACGCGAAGCCCAGCGCCGCGGCGCCGGCCGTCGTTGCGGCAAGCAGCAGACGAATCACGAATGCTCCCTTCAGGCTGAGCGTCCTGCGTCAAAACTCTGCACCGGTTTGGTGCGGTTGTCGACAGCCGTCCAGTGCTCGTCGGAAACCCAGTGCCGGGCAAAGGCGTCGACGGCGTCGGCAGGCGGCAGTCCCCGGACGACGCGTTTGATGTCGCGCACCGGCGCCGCCGTCAGCGCCTGGGCCACCTGCCGCCAGCCGTCCTCGAAGCGCGATCGTTCGAACACCTTGTCCACCAGTCCGATTCGCTCGGCATCGACGGCGGTCAGGATCTCCCCGGTACCCGCGAGCAGGAGCGCCCTGCCGGGGCCCACGAGGGCGGCCAGGCGTTCGGCGCCGCCCCACGCCGGCATGATCTGCAGCGTCACCTGGTTGAAGCCGATCTTGATGTCGTCGGCCGCCAGCCGGATGTCGGCGGCGGTGGCGAACTCGGCACCCCCGCCGAGCGCGTGGCCGTTCAGAGCTGCGATCACCGGCCCCTCGAAATTCACCAGCCGGTCGCAGATCGCGCGCATCCGCGATGCCATCTCGGCAGCACCCTCGTGAGTGGTGATGGCGGCCAGCTCCTTGAGGTCGCCGCCCGAGACGAAGGCACGGTCGCCAGCGCCCTTGACCACCAGCACTCGGGCCTCGGCGACGGTGTCGAGCGCGGCGTTCAACTGGTCCATCGTGTCCAGGGAGATGGCATTCCGGGCGTGCGGCCGGTCGATGGTCAGCACAGCCAATCCACCGTCGAACTCGACGTCCACGGACCTGTCGCTGCGCTCGCCCTGCATTCGCTACCTAACTGATAGTGGCATTCTCCGTTTGCGAGAATAGCATCACCACACGGTGGGCCAAGGGTGGATACCGGGACTCAGGAGTCCCGGACGGCGATGCCCCGCACCATGGTGTCGCGCGCGGTGACGAGCGCCGCACGTTTGCCCTCGGCGGCGACGATGTTCTGCGGCATCCACAGGACGTCCATGACGCAGCGGGCCAGCAGTTCGCGATTCGGGCTCTCGATGCGGATGTCCCCGGAGCGCAGCCCTTCCGACACGAGGCTCTTCAGTTGCCGCATGCGGGTGGTGAACGCGAGGCCGATCGCGGGCGTGTCCGGGGGTGATTGCCGCATCCAGGCCAGCTGAATCTTCCACTCGTCCGGGAACCGGTCCAGCGCGTTGATGTTGATCCAGCTCAGCGCGTCGAGCTTCTGCACCGGAGTCGCCTCCGTACTCAGGACGCGCTCGAACCCGTCGCCCACCTTCGTGCCGAACGACGCCATGATCGAAGCCAGCAGCTCTTCCTTCGACCCGATCAAGCGGTACACGGTCCCGATCCCCATGCCGGCCGCCGACGCGATGTCCCGGATCGTCGTGACTTCGTAACCGCGACGGCCGAACTCGGCGCGCGCCACCGCGCGCACGTGGATGGCCCGGTCACTGCCTTCGGAAACCACGTCGTCCGACCAGGTTTCGATGGCCGCCTCGGCGACAGCGAGGGCAGGGGAGCTGTCGAGCTCGGTATCGGTGGGCAGGTGGCCGGCCAGGCCGCCGAGCATGATCCGGCACATGACGGTGGCGAGCTGGTCGGGCTATGCGTTGTTCCGGATCACGTCGAGGCCGACGTGCATCATCGGTGGGCGGAGGCGGTCGGCCAGCGTGGGCAAGTCGGAGATCGC
>Ga0105239_10008960_pt1 | contig 11322 bp, 11 predicted proteins | sample KBSC44metaG_FD_92761 | JGI IMG/M metagenome (GOLD analysis project Ga0105239, IMG submission 92761) | Corn rhizosphere microbial communities from Kellogg Biological Station, Michigan, USA - KBS C4-4 metaG | ecosystem: Host-associated > Plants > Roots > Rhizosphere > Soil | place: Michigan, USA...
CACCACCACCACCACCACCACCACCACCGAGGGCTACAGCATACCATATCTCTTGTGAAGGTTGTAAGTGTATTCCGTACTGGTACCACGCATATCGAGGAACCATATCCAAGCACCGGTCAGTGCAGCACCCAATGGACCTGGGACACTCGAAAGAGGTGTTACGAAGAGCCTGCGTACGACAATCGCGGCGATGGTCAGACTCAAGCAGCATAATGCCGCCAGGTACGTCTGCGGATTGACAAAGGGCAAAGCCATGGTTGATCAGGAAGGGATTTGTCGACGCTGAGAGTACCCAGTCTGGTCGCCGCGGTTGAGGTGATGCAGCCAAGTGCTATAGACGGATAGATTTGTGTAAATATGACATTGGGCTGACACAGTGCCTCAGATACCTACCTATGTAGGTACCCCGTTGTTTAAGGCGTCCACGGACAACGAGCCTTCCTGTCGGCCTAAGTCACGGGATCGGCCGAGCTAAAGCGCCGCTGGAAGTTGAGAAGAGAGTGTCAGTTGAGATTGAAGGTCGTCTTGTTCCATTACCTTATAATTTAAACTCATCGACGATGTTGCGGTCGTGGGAAAGGGGAGAAGCCGCAAAAAAATGGAGATGTATATTGGGTTGGTTCCAGCTGGACCAATGACTCCGAGTGACGCTACATATTGGTCGCATCGCGAATTGTATTAACATTACTGTATTCTTCGTAAAGCGCTGTACATATGATTCAGAGAATCCATATGTATGTACAGTCCAGTCGACCCTCGATACTCTACCGCACATAGTTCACGACCAGAGTAATAGGGCTGTAGCCTCCTTCATCTTCTCCTTCGTGCAAAGTGGCACCGATAGCTAGGTAATCGTTTGCCCGAATCTGATAGATGTCGATGTCATTGCCTGCGGTACAGTGCAAGGTGAAGGTGCTGCCAACAGTGCCAGTACCGCAGACCAACAGCTGTTCCTCGGGAAGGACGTCGTATGGCTCCTCGAGGAAGATGCCCCCGAATTCCTCCCCGTACACGTATGCCTTTCTGTCGTTGGAAACCTGGACCAAATTGCAATCGTCATTAAAAGTAAGAATCCCAGGAGCAGTGCCATTGAACCAGATCACGCCGAAATCTGGGCCATTCTCGATGTACGCTGGGGTCCCATCTGGCACGGCATTGTTGTCGGCTGCAGTCAAGGAAAATGTCGGCTGGGGTCCGCCTGGATTGCAATCTGTTGGAGCAGGGCTAGTGGTGCTGGTGGTGGGTTTGGTTGTCTCTGGCTTTGATGTCCGAGTAGTGTAGGGCTTGGTGACGGAATATGTGGTCGTAGAGTGTACCGTATGGCTCGTGACGGTAGCACTGGAGCCAGAGAACTTGGTATTGCTGTGACCTGATTTATGTGTTGCTGTTGAAGTCGGATGCGCTGACAGCTTGTCTTGCAAGGACAAACAACATGGGTGTTGGTTCTTGTCACGGTAATTATGACATCGTCGGATTCCTTCCATCCACTGACACCAAGAAAGAAGGATGCAATGACACCATACGAGACGAACTGCGCAAAGAGCGTATTAAAGAGGCTGATATACTTGAAGGAGTGACACGAGTTGGTCAAAGAAAGGGAGGTGTATTGATAGAAGTTGAGACAGATGAGCTGCACTGAAGAAGGTTTTTGTGCTTCATTTGATTCCCACAGTTACCACGCCGGCTTGTCGAGGACGGGCTGTCATGCTGAGAAAGTGATTGCTTGGCAAAAAGTACACCATACCAAGGTAAGGTGACAATTTCATAGGCGAGTGCCTCATATGAGATACCTCAAGCCTGGGACGGAGTACATGCACCCAGCCTATTGAGATCTATCAACAAGGATCGCTATCTGGTTGGTTGAAATGCCAGGTCTTCAGAAACACCCCTTACGACTGGGCAAGCTGTCAGGGCGGCGATATTCGGGTCGAATATCGATCATCTATGCCACCCTCATCGATTCGAAAGACTGTTGACAACTAGAATACATAGTATGATAGTTCTGGGTAGGAATTATGATGCTGAATTCGTTGATCTGGTGTGCGCTGTTTCGTATGTACCCCGTACTGAGATAAGGAGGCGTTCGAGCATGAGGCTGACGTGGAAGGGGATGTCTGCCACCAATCTCGCTTTTCCATTATAGCGTCGATGATTGGCTAGCCCTCAGTTCATCGGCATGGGAAATTCTAGATGGGATATCTTGGATGTGCGAAAGTGACATCGCTTTCTTCAACACTTCCCCGTGCTCGAGCTAGTGTGTTATCGATGCCTTGTTGTCAATTTACTCGTGCACCAAATAGCGCATTATGATCTGTACCTCGATACCCTGTTCCGAGAGGTGGGTTCACATGATTCGGGCAACGGCGCTCATGTTGGCACGTTACCTTACCTGATTGGTTATACTGCAAACAAGATGCATCATTCCTGTATGGCTGAGGACCAGGCTTCGATCTCAATACGCTGCCGAGATCATGGGTGATGTGTCCCTTCGTGGCGAGAGTAGAAGGCGTTCTCATAGAGCCCTTCGTACCAAAATCTGTCTACAGCAAATAGTCCATGCTGCGGCTTGCAGGGTGCTCTACCAAGTTCTCCAGAGAACAGGTTCCCTAACAGTGTGGTATGCTCAGCGGTTTGCTGTCATCCTTCGGCCAGTCCAGTGCCAAAGTACGGATGGATGGCTCATGTGAGCTCAGGAGACTTCCAGATCTCCTCGCATTTGATCCGCAAGAAGAGCATGGTGAGGCAGGTTCAGGCCCATAGCTTAGCTTCTATCCACCTCTTATTCAGCCCTTTGATTCACGCTCAATGCTTTGGATTTGGAAAAGCTTCTGCTGTTGTTCGGGGTTGGATCTCATTCCAAGAGCGGTTTCAATTTGGTCGGAGAAGAACAACATAGCAGAGGCATTGACAATGAGAGCAACGCCAATAATGCCACGGGTCTTAGGAGGTAAGGATTTGTAGGAGCTACGGAACGTTAGGAGGAGCGCACAGATACTCGTGGTTGATTGAAGATGCTTACGACCAAAGCGTCATCGTGAAGGTAAGCTGGAGGCTGGTATGGACGGGGACGAGAAGACAAGGTGGTGGAGGATATGAACACTGGTCTGAGTGTAGTAGATAGAGCACAAATAGTTGCGAAGGTATTAGAGTAGTTAGAGTCGCAGAGAAGGCATGAGCATTCATTCGATATTCTAAGTAATAGTTACTCAGTACCTACGTAGGTATTAGGTATGGAGTAGCTTTAGAAATATCGAGGTGGAGAATTGAAGAACGGATCCCCAAATATTTAAGCAGGTCTGCCGAGTTGAATACGGAGGATCATAGGTAGGTACCACGGCGTACCCACGTCATCCTGGAGAAAGCCACTGGGACTCGGTATTACGGTTGAGCTCAGGTGAGAAAGGTGCAAAATCACGCCATCAACTTGGGCCAATTACCATCCACCGACGAAGTTAAGGTGGCTGGATTAGCTCAATATCATGGTATTGCAGTGGAGAATGATCCTGAGATGTTCAGCCTCGTTAAGAATAGGGGTGTTGTGTCTCAATAGTGATGGAAAACACCTAACGAGATGAAAAGATTCACACACAAGGTCAAGAGGAAGAAACGAGGACAGGAACAGGATGCCCCGCACTTTCCACCGCTGCTCACCGTATTGGGTGAGGCGCTCTCGCAGAAGCCCGTCGGTACCCGTACTAACTGGTAGATGCTGGGCCAAATCCCAGTGTGCTGTACAACCCCTCCCTCCTCACGCACTTCATCTTCCTCTGTAACAGATATCTGGATATCATCTGCCTTGATAGTAGTCCATTGGATAGAACAAACGGTTGACAGCGATTGTCTAGCCATCAGGAGGGACCGATCAAGATGCCCATCGTGAGTCAATGGGACGTTTTCTGCAACTCATTCAGCGCTGATAGCCGACTGTAGGAGAAAGTCTGCGTTCATGACGATGGAACGGTCGAAAAACCGATCAACCGTGAGCCATACATGATCGATTTGGTCTCAAGGTGAACGCAATCGATGCTGCTTGACTGTTATGATTATCTCACGTGAGAATAGTTTCATTACCAAGAGTGACAATTACGACCGCAACCATGGTCCAATTCAGCACAAAATCGGGTGTGACCACACAGTCAGAGTAGATGGTCTCGTCTCCAAACCGCTCACTCTTACGGCCGCCCAACTCGCGAACGACTTTCCTCAGCATCGAGTCACCTGCACGTTGCAGTGTGCCGGGAATCGAAGGCACACGATGCGGACTCGCATCAAGGAGGTTCTGGGGGTCGATTGGTTTGATGGCGCTGTAATGAACTGCACCTGGGAAGGGCCCCGGGTTCGAGACATCTTGCTCGCTGCAGGAGTTAAAGAGGACCAGGTCGTGCATGATGGCGTATCACCAATGCACGTTCATTTCGCCAATTATGGTGGGAAGACTCAACATGATGAGTGGTACGGCGGTAGCATACCGTTTGATCGAGCCATGGACCCAGACATGGAAGTGATCCTAGCCGTCAAGGTAGGGGCACAGGCGGTCCCAGTTCCCGTTTTGGGGTTCATGCTGCTAACGAGGATTAGATGAACGGAAAACCCTTGCCTGCACGCCACGGCTTCCCAGTGCGGTCGGTGGTTCCAGGCGTACTTGGGGCTCGCTCCGTCAAATGGCTAGACAGGATTTCCCTCTCGGACAAGGAATCACCCTGCTTTTATCAGCAGCGTGACTACAAGATCTTACCACCAGAAGCAGTCGATGCGGCTGCTGCAGAGAAATATTGGAGCCTCTGTCCTTCAATGCTGGATATGCCCATTAATTCGTGTGTTGCGTATCCAACTTCGGGATCGACGATTGCGCTCCCCTCCAGTGGACTGATCGAGGTTCTTGGATATGCGGTGCCACAAGGTCACCACGGTCCAGTGATAAGAGTTCAGGTCTCAGGCGACGAAGGCAAGACGTGGGTAGATGCACAACTCCAAGATGGTGGCGAAGCTGGTAGTCGATGGAGCTGGGTGCTGTGGAACGCAAAAGTCAAGATGGAGAGAGGGAAAGGCAAGAAGATTTTTGCGAGGGCGACCGATGCTGGAGGAAATTCGCAGACACAGGAGAGATCGACATGGAATCTTCGTGGAGTTGCGTATAACGGTTACGAGGCTGCATTTGATCTCACGGTGGTCTAGCGTGATAGTGATCACCAACAAACTGCCAGGTTTCTGAATATAACGAGGAAGCAGAATTTGCTGGGCGTGGGTGCTGTTGGATAATGCGTATCATTGTGACCCGTGCTGCACAGCAGCTTGACGAGGAGATGACTAGTTCTACAGGTGCAATGTCAGTGAAATCAGCATATTATTTCTCGTCATTGGGACTCGGTCGTCAGTTAATTGAAGCTCGGGTTGGGCATCGAGATCGGCCGTTACACAGGATTTGGTAGATCGATCAGACGAGGACACTATGGGTTGAATGATGGCACGCTGATCTCGCACCATATCTGCTTGTTGTTAGATGTTTGGGCATCAACAGACACAAATAGCATATTTCCTCTCGTTCCTGAAGTTGGGATCGACCACATCTGCGCCAGCTGGATGACAAGCGATGTTGTGTATGAGTAGTCTGGAAGATGCTTCAGCTCACCAAGGCATGTGTCCGACGAACTCCGTCCGGAGCATGGAGCAACAGCACTGGTACTCCGTACTCCGTACACGGGAGGGTTGGTGTTCTTGGTCGGTTGATCCCTTTTCGACAGGACGCAGGGCATGTGGTTTGACACTGGCCGTTTGGGCTGACGCTTACCGATTGGGTGGGCACTGGCTCTATCCGGGTCCAGACGACCTAGTTGGGGAGACTTAGATTTGGTACCGAGCGGATATCCGGGAGCATGCGTGGTAGGCTGGCCTCCCTGCTGGTAGCAGCTTGACCCAGGGTGGGATCATCCTTAGGGAGTCGAAGTTGGGGGGAGAGACACTGCAGAATGCAGGGAGCATTGTGCAGAGTCCAGACTAACTAAATTCCAGGGTTAGAAGGGCGGCACGGTGCCTCTGAGCAGGCCGGGATGTTCGTGCATGGGCCGAGGGGGCGCTGGGGGGCATGGGTCGAGCCATGGGTATAGGCATGGGTGCAGACATTGGCCAACACTTGGTATGTCTGGCTGAACCATGCGCAGGGTCAGGGTGAGGGTCAGGATAAGAGCAGCATGGCGTGACAATGCCAGTGGTTGTCATTCTTGGTTCAACTTGTCAATCTGTGCGATGCCGTCAACACACCACAACGGAGATGAACTGTGACACATCCACCCGCGCGATGCATGGATGTCTCGACCTCGATGTTTGCTCTGACTCTCCGAGGCATCACAAAGGCCACCACAGCTACGGTGTTCGGGGCCCGTGAATCTCCTCGTTTACCTCGATGGTGGAACGCGAGGTTGCCTGTGCTTGTTCGGTTGTTCCCTTGTGGCCCAAAGAGCCATGGCTCAACTAATTAGGTTCCCTCCAGGCAAGGCAAAGGTGGCGACCCGAGGGCGGATTGCCGCCAGACCAGCGAGAAATCCCACGTTTCCAGAAATCCATTCAGCCTACGAGTCTGACTGGAACCGAGTCCCGAGGCTCGAGGGGTGTTCTGGTGCTTCTAGTTAAGGTCCAAGGACGCGTGGTTGCCCACTGCTGCATGGTGCTAGGCGGCTCGAGGGGTAGCCGCTCGGGTAAGCGAAGCCATGAAACAAGCCACGCCATTCTGGCAATGACACTCTCGGTACCTGGTGGGCGCCTGCCGCCTGGGTAGCTTTGGGGGGGGCACGCCCCCAGCGCCCATGGCGCCCACGGCGCCCACGGCACCCTCGGATAGCTGCACGAGTCTCTGGCTGTCAGGCTGCAGATATCCAGACAGCAAGGTAAAAACAAACCTCGCCCGAACAATTGTTTGTATTTAAGAGTACCGGCGGTGCCTTTCGTGATTGAGAGTCGATTGAGCCGCTCTCGAGGACTCGACAAGGACTGCGACATATTCATAATGTAATGTGCATGTTGGAATTGCCTAGGGTGCGACCCCAACTGGAAGCGCAGAGTAACGGCTAGACCCTCGCCCTGGAAATGGGCCCGAGGCCTGGGTAACTCGTTCCCCTTGGGCCATGGCTCTCAGCACCGCACCCCCCGCCGCGGTCTCCAACAATCTTCTAGGCTTGGGAGACCTCGTCGATGAGTGTTCGAGCGGCAAGACCACCGACACAGGCCAGGAATATAGCATTTGACGAGCGTCTAAGTACGGAGGACTGGTATCGAGACACAGGCGTTGGTGGGACGGTCAGGGGCCCCGCGACTCTCCCAGCCCTCCCTCTGCGCCGTGTTCGTAGGAGCCCAAGCTACTCCGTATAGGTATGTATGTACCTGGTAACCTGGGTACCTAGTTAGGTAGGTCTGGCAGTTGTCGCGGTCTCCTGCTAGCCAGGCTGTTAGCCTAAGGGTGTTTATTTCCGCCAGAAAGTCGATTGTCTGGTCTCCATTTTTTTTGTTCGGACCATTCCACATCCACTCCCACATCCACCACATCCACGACCACGACGACTGCTACTGGGCCGCGGGCACGTCCACTTCCACTTCCACGAGTCCTCGAACCGCACTGACCATTGGGCCACTCCTACGGAGGACTCGCTGGGCTACTCCTACTCAGTACTGGCATTTCTTCCGCTACTCCTCTTCCCGAAACTGCAACGTTCAAGACCTTGGACAACTTTGAATCTCGATTTTCTGTGCCCGTCTCTCGGTCTTGTCTTTTTGTCGTCCGCAGTCATCCATCACTCCCCCATCTTCCCATCTCGCACCTCGCATCTGCCAGATCTCATCGGCCATCTCTCTTTCGTCCGTCCCATATATTTGTCGTTTCCGGGTCCAGGAAGACGTTCATTGCTATATTCTGGGGGTTCTCGTTTTGCACATTTGCACGCCATCCCCCCCGATCTCCTGGAGTTGGTCGGGTCTCTGCTATTTTCTGACCTCAAGTTCGTTCGTAGTCCTTCTCCTTCTCTCTACCATCCTCCTGCATCGCTTCCCGCTCGAACTCTTGTCGTTCTTTGCCATCTGAATGACGAGCCTGACTGACGAATCTGTCCTCGATAGGAAACGTCCACCTAGGCCTCGCCGCATAATCTCACCAACCCTCGCTTCACATTCATAGCTCATCCACTCGAACTGACCTTGCAATTCGATCCAATATGGCCACCGCTGCTCCTCCCGTTCCCAAGCTCGACCGCTATGTCGTCATCCATGTGGCCACCACCTGCGATGAGCATGGCGTTTATGTCACCAAAGATTCGGCCGAAGTGATCGAGCTCGGATGGATTTTGCTCGACGCAAAGACCTGCGATGAGGTATGTCTCGGACCACAGAGAGCAAAATCTGCTACACCACCACCGTATTGACATTCGTCGGATTCAGATATATCGGGAGAGCGTGCTCGTCAAGCCTGTCAACACCCCCATCACCCCACTGTGCAGTGAGTACAGACATTGGGAAAATATCACGGGACAATTTGTACTGACTCTGGAATCACAGCCAGCCTCACCACCTTGACATGGGAGCACGTCCGCAACGCCGGCTCCTTCCGCGATGCAGTGGCTCGTTTTGACCATTTTGCTCAAGAGCACCTTATATCCAAGAATCTCGAGTTCTCCTTTGTCACACTGGATGCTTGGGACCTGCGGGTCCAGTTGCCCCGAGAAGCTCGAGACAAATCGGTCGTCCTACCCGCTTACCTGCAACATTCCCGGACCTTCGACCTGCGCTCAGAATACGCCCGTTGGCAACAGCACCATCCAGAGTCCCTACCATTCGGCCCCAGCTCGCTAGCAAACATTTGTGCTGCCCTGGAAGTGGAACCTGTGCAATCATCCGCCCCAATCAAGCACAACCTACCCTTCCACCTCCAGGCCCTGGCGCCTGCCTCTCCCCGCCGCGCTATGGAAGAGGCAGTCACTCTTGCCAGGGTTCTCAGAGGCCTCATCCGGAAGTCACAGCCTGCCCATGACCACCCAGAAATCTTGACCCGCCCCATGGATGCAAGGGCCGACGTTAATGCCTTCTTAAAGGAACGCAGCAAAGTCCTGCACATGAATGGTCTGCCGCACGACACAACCCAGTCTGAACTCGAAAGCTGGTTCACACAATTCGGTGGTAGACCAATCGCCTTCTGGACTCTTCGCACTCCTGATCAGCACAAGCCCACCGGCTCAGGTTTCGCCGTCTTTTCTTCACATGAAGAGGTAATTCCCACCCCGTCCTGTTCTCACCGTCTTCACCGTTCTTCCCTATCTCACCTCCTGACCCTCACCTTCACCTTCTACTTGACTTTAGCCTTCGATCCCTCTACGAGTTCGGTTTTACTGACATGGCTTCGCTACAGGCAGCTGAGAGTCTCTGCATGAACGGCCGCGCTCTCAACGAGAAGGCCATTGAGGTCTCGCCTTCCTCTAGCCGAGTCCTTGATCGTGCCGCCGAGATTCTGACTCCCTTCCCCCCAAGCAAGAATCGTCCAAGGCCTGGTGACTGGAATTGCCCATCATGTGGTTTCTCCAACTTCCAACGTCGCACTGCTTGCTTCAGATGTTCATTCCCGGCAGCAGGCTCAGGCGCGGGCGATCCCTACAATAATGCATTCCCCTACCATCACGGCGGATATCCTCCATATGGAGGTCAACCTCCACACATGAACCACCACGGCCACCACGGCCACCATCCCAGAGGTGGAGCCGGCGTTGTCCCCTTCCGTGCTGGTGATTGGCGTTGCGGTGCCGAGGGATGTCAATACCACAACTTTGCAAAGAATATTAATTGCCTTCGTTGCGGTGCACCACGTTCAGGTGCTGCTGTGGTGGTTGACTCTTCCTTCCCCTCGCCTATGGGCCCTCCATCAGAATTTACAATGGGACCCGGGTCAATGGGAGGCACTCCTGGACCAGCTCCCTACGGAGCAGGCGCTGCTGCCTTCGGCTCCGGCGCCGCTTTTGCTCAGCCACCAACCCAATACGGAATGCCCTCGGCCATGGGTGCCCCTGGAGCTGCTTTCCCCCAGATGGGTGGCATGACTCCCGGCTACGCATCAAGCACCATGTCTCACTCTTCATTTGGTCCGGCAGCTCAGGCAGCATTCAGTGGAGCAGCTGACACCACCGCTCATACCATGCCTGGCAATGCCCCTCAAAATGGCTTCTACGGGAACGAGCCCAATGCTGATCCTTTTGCTTTCCTCTCTGCTGGTCTCGGCAACCTCAGTGTGGGCGATGAGAACCAGCCTCCACGACGAAACGGCGGACCACAAAGCGCCAAAAGCCCTGCCTAAGTCTTGACCCCCTAAATGGGCTCGCCGGGTTTCCACTCGACATCACTGAAGTTTTTAATCCACAGTAACGACTTCCGACGACATATTTCATGTTGAGCAAAGGTGTTTGCTTGTTTTTTCAACTTCATGTATTTGGCCATTGCAGGTTCATGCACATCTGTTTCCCTACTTTGTATCGTGGATATTGGCGGGTGGTGCTGGAGGTTGGCTGGCTGGGGCTTCTTGTTGATCGATAACCATGGGACAATCTTTGCATATGATTGATGGATGACCTAGACCTTTGGCTTGTGTTTTTCGTTCCTCGTCTGGTCTGCGTGAGCTTTGGTTTGTCAACAACAAAAAGGGCTCGCTCATTGTGAAATATTCTCAGTAACAACAAAATTGAGAAAATACTGGGAGCAAGGGATAGAGGGGGAATGAAACGGAGCATGCAGGGTCTAGAGAAACAAAAAGTATTGATACAGGAATCAGGATGAATCTGGAGGACTGTGGGCCTTTGGTACGTACCTATGTGTGTGTCTCTGAACAGCTATTGCCAGCATAGCGAAGGAGCGAAAACCGGGAAAGGGGAAAGGGGAACCAATAACTTGAAACTATGGACACTATGGACAAATCGCAAACAATCATTATTCTTTCTACTTACTATGAGACGGAACAGAAATCTCACCAATTTCAACCAACCACTACAACTATCACCAGGGGAAAAGGAAAGGGCCGAAATTGTCTATTACTACCTAGGTTATTAATTTTCCATCTCAAGTCATACGGTTTCTCTCCTTATTTTTTCTTCTACTTGTCTACTCGGGAATGAAGCGGCGGAGGTTCAACCAGATTGTAAGGCTACCAAAGCACTTAGGTATGAATACTGCTATATATATCGCAGCAGATATGTGGGTATGTTTGTAAGTATGTGTGTGTGTGTGTGTGTGTGTGTGTGTGTGTGTGTGTGTGTGTGTGTGTGTGTGTGTGTGTGTGTGTGTGTGTGTGTGTGTGTGTAC
>Ga0105239_10008962_pt1 | contig 11322 bp, 7 predicted proteins | sample KBSC44metaG_FD_92761 | JGI IMG/M metagenome (GOLD analysis project Ga0105239, IMG submission 92761) | Corn rhizosphere microbial communities from Kellogg Biological Station, Michigan, USA - KBS C4-4 metaG | ecosystem: Host-associated > Plants > Roots > Rhizosphere > Soil | place: Michigan, USA...
CGCGACGTCTCTGTGGAACTCTGCACGTTACATGCGGACCAGAAGGATTTTCTCGCCCACGCTTTTTCCTACGAGGCGCAACAGGCCCGTGGCACATGGGAACTGGCGGACGAGACGAGCGTGAACGTAGGAGCCGTACTGATTCCCTACCTGTTCCAACGCAATCCCCGGTTCGCGCTTACCGCTGCCAGCGAGATGAGAGGGCGGGTCAATCTATCCTCGTCGTGTGACGCCTTGTGCCTGTGGGCCTTGCTCGAACCGCTGGCCGACGAACTGTTCCGCCCGCTCAACTTACGGGGCCCGGACGCGCCCAGCCGTAGCAAGAGTGCGGACGGGAGAGCCCCGTGGGAAGAATGCGACAGGTTCTACGCCGCCCTGGGATTGGAGGTGACGGCCCCGCTTGCTCGGATGCGGTATGGCAGCGGATGGAGCAAACTGCGTGCCGCCGAACAGCAACAGGCCCGTCTGGCCTTCCTGCAGGCTGTCCAGGCGGCCGACACGGCTCTGGGCTCTAGCCTGCGCGCGGTGCTGTGCCAGAGGCTGGCACGGGCGTACTGGGCAAAATCGCGTGCGGGAACCGTACCTGCCAAGCGGAAATCGGTGCTGACCAAAGAGCGCGAGCGGCTGTTATCGGGCCTGTTCGGCGGCGACTGGATGGCCTTTCTATCGTACGTGGACGCGGTCCCGCACCCGGACGAGCAAGTTGTGACCTCGCTCCCCGAACCGCGCCTCTTCGTGCGGGGGGACGAGGCGAAGCTGGCGGCCATCGCGGAGCAGCAAGGCCTTCCCCTGGACGCGGTGCGGGAAATCCTGGGAACGTTCTGGCAAGGAACCAGTTCGCCTGTTGAGGAGCGCCTGGATACCTTGCGCCACTACTGGAGATCGTTCGACGACCTTCACGCGCGCCAGACGGTAGGAATGCGCTCGCTCTGGGGACTGGTAGAAGAGGGCAACACGGTTCCAGTGGCATCTGTGCTTTTCCCTGGCATGTACGGTCCGCCAGGGCTGCATACGCCGGGCTTATACCGTGACCTCTTGTCTGCGAAGGTACTTGCCGGCGTGCAAAGCCATTGGGGAACCACGTTTCTGCCGATCGCACCCCACCGCGTCGTTACGGAAGTGTTTCCGCATCGCGCCATGGCCTCGGCGTTTGGCCCTGCGTTGACATTCTGGCACGGGGCGGCGCTGACGGCCTGGTTCCTCTGCGAAGGCCCGATGTCGCGCACCGACATGGCGGGCCTGGCACACTACCACCGCAAGGCCTTGGCCGAACTGGAGGCGCTCGGCACGCCGATTCCTGAAACGCTCTTCGCGGAACTCATCAAAGGCGAAGCGCGCCTTGGCCCGTCCATACCAGTGGTAAGGGAGGAATCTACCTACGAAGTTGCCTCCGGCATATCGGTGACGATGAGCATCCACTCAGGAAGCCGGCGTGAGGGATTCGAACGGCTGCGAGACATACTGACGCGCCATCGCCGTGCGTGGGCGACGCAGTATCTTGAAGAGTTCCTGAACAGAAGGTGGGAAAGCGAGTTGAAGGAGGCGGCGCGCCAGTATTCCGTGCACATGAGCGCTAAGGGCAAGCCTCCGACTTCCAGGCAACTGGCGCAGATCGGAGGAGAAGCGTCCCGCCGATGGTTCGGAGGCGACCTGGCCCTCCTGTGCGCAGCGATCGGAGAGCCATGTCCGCTGGTTCCGGAGCGCTGCTCGCTTCTACCTGAAGATCCGCTGCGCTTCGCCATCGCCGTTTATGATGCGCTGGGTGGAAGGAGAGCGGAAGCAGATAGGGCGCGTCTTGCCCTGGCTCAATTCGCTGTCTCCGTAGTTCAGTGCCAGGAGGCTTTGGGAGCGGACATCACCTACCGCCAGGTAGGAAGGGAAGACTTTCGGTACTCTCATAAGGCAATCCATGCCGATCCGGACAAGGCGTGGAGACTCTATACCGATCTGGTAGAAAAGGTACGTTTGGCAGGTGTTACTCAACAAGGCATCGCTATATCACCGGCTATCGTACAGCCCATCATACCCGTATCCATATCTGTATCTGATGATCAGGCCGTTCTGCCCATACAACCGCAGGCATCTATCCAAGAATCGCAAGTTGAAGCTCCGCGGGAGGCAGAGGCATGTCGAACGGCTCCATTAAAAACAGAAGCGAACTTGGTGGCAGAAAAGAGGCGACCGTGGTGGAAGCGTCTCTTCAAGGCCGAATAGGAGCCCAGTAGGATGACACGTGACGATTTCAGCGAAACAGTAAAGAGGAATGTTGCTGAGCGTGTCGGCCGTCAGTGCTCCAACCCGTACTGTCGCGCATTGACGAGCGGTCCTCACACCGATCCTGAGAAATCGGTCAACGTTGGAGTAGCCGGCCATATAACCGCTGCGGCCTCTGGTGGCCCCCGTTACGATGCGACGCTTACGCGAGACCAGCGCCGGAACGCAGAGAACGCAATCTGGCTGTGCCAAACCTGCGGCAAACTGGTTGACAGCGATGATTCGGAACACACGGTCGCCGAACTACGCCAGTGGAAAGAGAAAGCGGAACTTCGTGCAAAGGGGGCACTCGGCAGAACGCAGTCGCAGCGGGATTGGACTCCCGCGCAAGAGTGGTTGACACAAAATTGCCTGACGTTTGTACGTCCTGCTCAGTGGGCAGAAGCCTGCAATAAGCTCGCTCAACATAATTTGCTGATCGTGACGGGACCTCCCCACGTCGGTAAAACGGAAACCGCGCTGGCGCTTCTCGTCCAAGCAGTTCGAGACAAACAACTCGGTCCTATTCAGGTGTTGCGCAATCCAGCCGAATTCGATGAGATTGCACGGCTGCGAGGTCATGCCATTTTGCTGGACGATCTTTTTGGAGGCAGTCGTCTCGACTACCCCGGCTTGGCAGACCGCTTTGACGACGTTCGGCGACTAGCCCACCACAATACCGTTATTCTCACTACTCGCCAGGACATCCTGGAGGAGGCTCGTACCAAACGGCGGATTGGTTCGTCGAGCCTGCTGGACATAGTAATAGTCGAGTTGGCGCAGGAAGGTTCCTATGCGGATACGGACCTGCAGGCGGTACTTGAAAAGCATGTCGCGTTCATGCTGAATGTTTACCAACCAGAGGAGCGGCGCCTCATATCCGAACAGGCGGATATTCTGACACGTAACGCCCGCTTGATAGTATCCAGGCTTCGTTTCCCACACAATATAGAACGCCTGGTCACTTATCATGTTCGTGCGCTCCGATCTGAAGAGGATCTTGATTTCCTCATTCGGGAGGCACGCGAGATAGAACGCGCGGCGGGGCAATGGTTCGACAACCTGGAGGAGCCGCATCGGGTGCTTGCGGCTGTCCTGACCTTGTTCCCTGGTCATGACAGAGTGGCCAGCAAATCTATCTATGCCAACGCCTGCGCTGCGTTGAACATACCTGCTGGAAACGTGCAACGGCTTGTAGCGCTGTCAGGCGGCTATATTCGGCAGGGCAGCTCCCTTGAGATGGCGCACCCGAGTTACGTTAAGGGTATTTTTAATGCCCTCTTGGATCACGAGCTAGACCTAGCCTGGCAACTGGTACGCCAACGTGCTGCGCAGGCAGCGTACGAGCCGGTGTTGGAACTGGCGCAATGTGCAAGTGTCGTGCTCATGTTGCGAGGCCAGGATATGATGGAACGGCGGCTTCCTTCCCCTCCCACACAGCTTCAGACCTGGCAGTCATATTTCACACGGCGTGCGACGATTTATAACGAGCTAATCAGGGATAACTTTCCTGCCCTTCGAAGCGCATTGTACCCAGGGGGAGACTACGCAGCAGCAATTCATGTCTCGACCTCACCGGATGAAGCTCTACTGTCCTGGGCATACATACGACGACTTCCTGCCGAGCCGATTGTCACAGATTCTGCCGAAGCACATTTCATGTTCAATCGGAAGATATCTGAGTTTCAACTGACAACCAGAGAGAAGACAGGGCAAACAGACTTTAGGTGGTCCGGCGTACCGGACACGGCAGTGGCAATTCCAGAAATAGATGCCTTTGAGGATGTCGTCGGGCAACTTGCCGATATGTTTGGACCAAGATCGACGTGGGCGTGGCAACGCTTGGCTGAAACCTGGCATCTGGTGAGCGAGAGGCTCTATAGGCAGTTGCGCGCTGCTCACTATCCCGTCCATGATATCTCTTCAGCGAACCCGTTTACGGAAGCCCGCCTCAAAGATTGGATAGAAAGTGTGCCGTGGAAACCCACGAAGGTATTGGAACAGACGGTCAACCCGGCCGAATTCTTGAAACAGTGGCCGCCCACGATGACGCTGAACAACATGTATATTCCGACAGTGGTATCGGATCTAAAGATCCTGGAGAGCGCCGGTCATCCGCTTATTGGGCCTCTATTGATGCAACCGGACATAGACATACGCGATGTCGCGTGGAGACAGGGCGGAGTTTCATTGTCAGATGCCTATAGCGATGAGCATCTTATCCGGTCAGCCGAGCACGCAATTCGAATGTTGTACGAGGCCTACCGCGCGTCGGTCGAGCTGAACTTCCCGACCTTGTGCCGTCATATGAGAGTTTACAGGCATCTGCCTGTTCGTGTCGTCTGCGTCATAGATAGGAGATCCCCGCATGCTTTTGATCGTCCTTGGGTTACGACAGGTGTGATGTCTACGGCGTTGGAAGATCGTTCGAACGCGACCGTTATCCCAGAGATCCACCTGATCTCCGAGAGAACTTTGGCAACAGACATTCTGTGCGCAGAGCAGACGCGCGACCGAATTCGCAAGTGGGAAGATGAATATCTATGGACAGGCAGCGTTGGTGCAGGAACGCTCATCGATGGAGAAGGGTGGCGCAAGAGCGTGTTCGATCTGCTAATTGCGGACTTGGATGATTTGCTTGGAGGATTGAGGTGGCGAAGGTAATCGAGCCTGTTGCCGCGCAATATATAAGCATAACAGATTTCGTCTCGTAGGGTCAACACAGACGTCACATAAAGCAGGTTGGCAACCGGGCGTAAATCATAGAGGGCGATGTACACTGACGGCGCTTGAGAAACTGACCATGGTTCTCCTCCTGCGCAAGTCCAGATTTTGACACGCCGTTAGTATAGTTTCCTGCATAGGTCAAAACATAAAGCATATCGGTCGTTTCCACACGGAGGGAGTGCCTAGAAGGCATGGGATCGAAGACTCGCAGGAACTCAACTCCCCCGCTATCATGCGGGCAATCGGCGTTGCCAGCTATGACGGATACGTTGGCCATGAGTTCAGTCCGGTGAAGGACGTCTCGATAAGTTTGGAGATGGCCGACCGCCTCTGCGAGGGTAGGTGTGCCTCGATGCACTGTCGAATTGTTCAGGAGGCAAGAAATTTAGTCGCCTCCGATGGTTCATGGCAGTACGGTTTATGTGTTGATCATCGATAAAGGATTAAAGCGGTGGCCCGTTCAATCAGCAAAGAAGAATTCGACAAATTGAAGCAGCAAGTACGCGTCCTGATTGTAACGGCCATGCAGGTGGAGGCCGATTCTGTCAATGGCGTGCTTGACGCCCAGCCTTTTGTAGAAGGGTTAATTCCTCTTTATCAGCAGTTTCGTTTTGGATATTTCGGAAAATTTCTGGCAGCGCATATAACTTGCGGTCAAGCGGGACTCAGGTCGTCTGTAGAAGTCACGGCTGCACTTGCAGAACTACGCGGAACCGATCCCTCTCGTTCATTCTACGTGCTAATGCCAGGAATCTGCTGTGGGTTGAAGCGTAGCGTTTTAGACACCACTACTGTCGCCTGTAGCGAGCTGAAGAAGTACCTGAACCCGAGTAAAAAAAAGAAGCTTCCTGAGGCAATTGCAACGCAACTGGGGCTAACATTGGATACCATGGCAGAGTGTATATTGCTTCCGGCATACCTCACTCCGGAGACGAATAATCGCTCAGGTAACCAGTTCATAGGCGACATTTTAGTTGCATCCAGCCTCTGGCAGCATAACTACCAGGCAGTAAAGCCTGATCGGACTGAAGATAGAGGAGGAAGGTTTAATGCCAGCGCCAGTCTGTTGCAACTTCTACTTGAGCACGCAAAAGAGTGGCAGGAGACATCACCGTATGCGGATTATGGTACTCGCCGTTGCAAGGTGCATAATGGGCTGATTCTTTCTGGCGACTTGTTGCTCAACAACTTTAATCGACGTGAAGAGTTGCTTGCAGAATATAAAGACGCAATTGGATTGGACATGGAAGGACATGGACTGGGAGCTAGTGTCCTAACATACACGTCAAGGGAACGTGAGGGACAGGCTTGGTTTCTCTTCGCAAAGGGAATCTGTGACTGGGGCGTAGGTAAGGCAGACGGGTGGCAACAGAAGGCCGCTATTGCCTCTGTGAGTCTGCTTCACCATTGTTTGGAGAACCCCAACTTCTTTTTTGAGTTGATTCGGACAGCAGACAAAAAGGCAGTCAACGAGATATTTGCAAATTCGAGTATGGGAACAGAGGTTCCATCGCATTCTCGGGTTGAAGCCTCACCAAGTCTGCATGCCCTCTCTACCAGAACCAACCTCCCAATGTCGCGACATGGAAATGAGTTCATAAGAGAAGTGGGTGATCCTGCAACCATATTCATTGGGCATAGTCCAAAGGATAAGATGTTCTTCGACAGGGTGAAAACTAAACTTGAACCTCTTGTGGCCAAGCAGCAGATAAAGCCTTGGGACGTCACGTGCATTCAACCTGGTCAACATCGGCAAGAGGAGATTGAAGTCGCTATCGTACGAGCAAAGATAGCAGTACTTCTCATCAGTGCCGATTTTAAGGCGGAATTCAGCGCAAATGAAAAACAAATGCTGATAGACGGGGCAAACGGAAAACAACTGACTGTAGTTCCTGTCATACTTGGGCCAGACGGGTTCGATGGTATACAAGATCTCGCATCATTTCAACCAGTCAATGAGATCCAAAAACCGCTATATCAAATGCGTCATGATGAGCAGGAGACCATATGGAACGATCTTTATAATCGCGTGTCCCGTCTCGTGAATTTAGGCAAGCCTAACAATAAGGTGTTCTTGTCGATGCAAATGTCGGATCTAGACGCCGCCGAATACACGTCATCACGCCAAAAGATCATAAACGTGCTGTTACGCCTGAGGCAAAATTGCGATGTGTATTTTCTGAACGAGTATATACCTGACCAGGATAAATTCTGCGATGCTGATCTGGATCTAAATGATTATCTATCGCGGATTCGTGCCTGTACCCTATTCGTTGCAGTAATGAGGAAAAAAGTAGTGAGCAGCATCTATTTTGAGGTGGGTTACGCATTGGCTCACGCGAAGCGTGTGATTCTATTTGTAGAAAACCGCAACGTACTTCCGCTAGTCATGCGGGAATTACCAAATGTCGATAATCTCGTAGAGATTATTGAAACTACCGATTTGTCAGCCATAGAGACAATAGTCTTAAACTCGTTTAGCGCTTACTGAACCCATGATCCGTTGGGTTCTGAATTCTGTACCCGTAGATCATGGAGGACGATATAATTTCCTTTATACGTCAGAGCATCAAACACATCGGCCGATTCTACACGGCGGGCGTGTCCGGAAGACACGACATCGACGATTGCAGGAGCTTATACTACTTGGTGACCATGCGGGCAATCGTTGCCACGTCTTATGACGATATGTGGGCCAACTCTGCGACGTTTAGTTGAGCCAGGAAGTAGGAAAGTTCCTCAGGCTATCAGACTCGTCAGACTAACTGAGGAACTTCCATTGCATGGTATCAATTGGGCCAATTGCAAAATGCGCTTTCAGTTGGCTCGAAGCTGGGTAAAGTCGCTTTTCCTGGATTACTTCAGCACGATCATGGTTGGCCAACGCATCTGAGCCCATTTCATAAGAGCCTCAACATCACGGCCAGCAGTCTCTCCGGAATTTATGCTGATTCTGTGTAAGGTTGCAGTCCAGTTCGGTAGGATGAGCGTTGCGCTGGGGGCATGTTTAGCAAGGTCCGCTAAAGCCAGCAGGACTAGGCAGCGGTAACCAGAGCTGGAATAGCTGGATCCGTTTAACTCGTATGCCGTCATACTTGCCAACAGGTTTGCCGCCCGATACGCTTTGCCACATGTGATCTGTTGGGTTACCTTAAAAAATGCTAAGCCGAGCGAACTTGTGGTAGAGATTTTAGTGGTATCGATATGTACTGGTTCCATTGTATTCCTCCTGCGGTCAGGATACGGCCAAAAGAGGTAAACTGAAAAGGTAACATGAACATCATTGGAGCAAGTTGGAAATATTGGTGAGGGCTTTAAAGTTGCGCTTAGGAGGTGCCTATAGTGGAGGTAAAATCTCGCCAAAGAGGAAAGAGCGTTCGGCTTACAGAATCCGGGAGATCGCGGGTTCAACCTAAATTGCCACCAAATAAAGTAGGTGATCCTCTTTACAAAGCGGTCGCAGAACTAGGTGGAATTTCTCGAAATACGGTTGCCCGTATTCTGGATCCATTGCCGCAGCATGGAGTTAACCATAGCACGTTGGTTCTGTTCTTCGAGGCGTTCGGGCTGCAAATCACCGATACCGACTGGACACCATTAGTTGTTGCACTACCTGATGTAAGCGTTGATTTGATTATCCCTTCACCCGGAGTACGGTCAGAATTAGCTATACACAAGAGATTGGCGCGGATCCTTGATTTGCCAACAAATGGAGAGAATTTTCCCAGTTATAGTAACGCTTCTGAAAATCTCTTGGATGAAGAGCTGCGACGGGCTGGGCGTGCTTTTAAGTTGGGACATAAACAAGAAGCACTAAATGTCGTTTCAATGATGTGGATCCAACTTTCCCGTTTCACACCAGTGGGCCGGTATTGGGCGGGGAAGACAGGTCTTTTGGCGGGGAAATTACTGCGCGAGACAGGCCAGTACGAGAGAAGCGCAGAACTATATCAGGATGTGAGTGATATTTGTAGCGATAGTGAACCTGGCATTCATGTCGAGGCGTTAAATGGGATCTTGCTGACCGAAGCCATGCGTTGCTCTGGTAAACTATCCCACCTCAGGACGATACAGAGTCGAGTTGAGGCGGCGATTGACGGCTATTATCCTCAAAACATGGTTTATCGCCGTTCCAATCGCCTCATTCGGCTTAATGCCCTATGTACCCTTTATCGAGATGCTGTCACCCTGGAGTTAACGGATGGTCCAATTGGTATATCCACTAAATTGGTGTTGACCGATACAATGAAGAAGTTCCTTTCTATGAAGGAGGAAATTTACGATCCATACATTCGAGCGAGAAACGCCGAAGTGAGTGCCCGATTGTATACATATGCTGGAATGCTTCAAAAGGCTCAGGAGCAATTAGAAGAATCTGAACGGCACATAATTAATCTTGTAGGGGAGGTATATACGGTCGACGCTGTGCGATTTCAAAGGGTTAGAGCAATGATGCTAGCTCGTGAGGGACAGTACGATGAAGCAAATGCGATAGCACATAATAGCCTTCTGAGCTGCAGAAAACACGGCTTCGTAAACTTTGAGAACAAAATGATAGGCTTCAGTGCAAGGCTTCCATACTTGTTTCGTACTCCCTAAAACCGCTGTGACCGGTAATTTGAGCTTATGAACTACACGTACGATGTGGAGCTTCTCGGTTGAAATTCTTTGTCGTTACTTATTATGGAGCCATGTGTCTAGCGGTCGATAAGATATCGTCGAATCGTGCAGTCTTTCATAAACCACTTTGGTGACGATATCCGTTAGATATGGCGCCTCGGTCATTTTTCCAGGCAAACAACAAAGATGATTAGGCAATGGTTCAATAAGGTAAACGTCTAAATCCCTGAACGTTTTCTGGTTATCTAAGATGTCAGTTTTTATACATGCGACAGGCATGTATTTGTCGCCCAACGCAGTATGGGTCAGCCGGGACATGGCACTTTTTACATTGTCGACTTTCTCCTCTATTAATTCGTAATTGGGTTCCCCACACAGTATTGCGTCTTCGTTAAGGTGAATGATGCTGTAATTTCCATGATTCATCATGCCAGATTCGCCAGGATCTAAGAAAAACGCCATGCACTGTGAAAATTTCGGAACCATAAGCAAATGGCTCTTCCAAAAGCGTACTGCCAATTCTATATTGTGATGCCTTTGAAAAATTTCCTTTATAGAGTAACCAGCGGCATATATGTAAAGGTTGGCCTCAATAATAATCGTTTCATCATCAGGCATTTGAATGCTTAGCGTGGATCGGTCCAAAAAACTGAATTGAGCAGAAGTAAACACCTCGCAGGTGTTTTTTTGGCATTCAAACAGAAGTTTTCGATATAGTATCCGAGTATTAATACTGAGGTCGCGTACGATGAATGCATGCGATATATGCACTGTATTGATTTCCGGATATTTAGATTTCAGTTGCGCGATTTCGATCGGATAGTGCGGTACCTCGCATTCTTTCCACCGTTCAATTACATCCTGAACTCTTGAGTGATCGTGTAAAAGCGCTATCGACTCCACGAAGAAATCTTCGACAGCTTCCGGCGCAAAACCAATGATCTGGTTATAGCCATAAATACATCTTTTAGAAACCTGTATCGCTGCATCCCTATTTACTATTGAAGTAGCATGATAAGTGCCTCTGTGAAGCCAACCCTGATTTCTTGTAGATGGGCCGCCTGATAAATGTTCTTCCCGTTCAATGAGAATAACTTTTATGCCTAGCCCAGAGAGTTTCTTTGCGAGCATAAGGCCCGCAACACCGCTGCCAATTATGACTACATCAGATTTCTTCGCTAACATTTTCGACCTCCTTATCAAACGCGCCTGGAAGGCTTGAGCCTATCGCATAAAGACGTCCTTATCGACAAAAAATGTCGCGTAGGCAGTCCGGATTGGATTGATTACCCACCCTTTTAGATTGTCCAGAGCATGAGTTTATACTCGGATCAGCAGACCATCAGCTTCGAACCATTCGCAACAACTACATTTGTTCGATGGGTATCTCATAATTGGTCAAGGATACATTGTTTCCCTTTGTTTCATTATGAAATTCTCTGCAATTTATCATCTGTCATCGCCAAACTGTTTCTAAACGTTCGATGCTAAGGCGGCGTCTTTAGTGCTCTGGTTAAGTTATGTCGCAAAACACTGTTGCTTGGCCGAATTTTGAAACCGCCATCTGAAATTACGCTTATACATCGGTATTGCATTAAGTTAACCCAAGTTGCTACCCTGTCGGGTAGCGCGTTTGTCCGTTCATGAAAAGCATGGCTGATCTTTTGGTATAGTTTAAGCGCCAACCCAAACTATCCCGGAGATCCGCCATGCAAGATAAGA
>Ga0105239_10008963_pt1 | contig 11321 bp, 10 predicted proteins | sample KBSC44metaG_FD_92761 | JGI IMG/M metagenome (GOLD analysis project Ga0105239, IMG submission 92761) | Corn rhizosphere microbial communities from Kellogg Biological Station, Michigan, USA - KBS C4-4 metaG | ecosystem: Host-associated > Plants > Roots > Rhizosphere > Soil | place: Michigan, USA...
AATGGCATCGCACTGCGGCTTCAGGTCGTCGTAGGATCCGCGCTTGACGGCATACTTGCCCTTGGTATGGATGATCATCGCGCACTGCTCGGCCTGCTCCTGCGAATGGCCGCAGACTTCCATAAGAGTCTCGATCACCCACTCGAATGTATTGACCTCATCATTCCATACGATCAGGCTGTAAGGAGACTCGTATTCCGTCATCACATCCACATCTTCCAACTCGACTGTCCGCGGGTTATTCAATAGCTCGGGCATTTGGTCCAATCTTTTTCCAAAGGTAATCAAATCGCCTGGCCCTACAAGGAGAGGGCGTTCCCCTTTCGGAAAGAACGCCCTTAAATATTGGTCGCTAATGTTTTATATATGCGATAATTAGTTTGATTTCTTTTTGTTGAACAACCCGTCCAGCAGACTTTTTCCCGCCGACTGCAGCCTCTTCTTCCCGCTCGTATCCGACCCTCCCGCAGCCGCCACACCCGAATCCTTCTGACCCGTCAGCCGCCGCCTCAACTCCTCTCCCGCATCCTTAACCACTTGCTGCCCCACTGCTTTGGCGGTATCCCGCAGCTGCTGCCTGGCACTGTCGACCTTGGCCTTTACCAGATCGGTCGCCTGCTGCTTTATTCCCGCCGCCGCACCCGCAAGCGCCCCCTTTATATCGGCCCTGATCACCGGTTTCGTCGCCGTCCCGCCTATACCTACCGGCAGATCGATCTTATCCTTCATATTGATATTCATCCCGTGTGTCGCAGCCTGCGACGCGACACTGTTCATCAGACCATTGGCATCGCCGCCCAGCATCGCCCGGGGGACTTTCATAGCGATGGAATAATCCAGCGTCTGGTCAAAGCCGTGGGTACCCCCGACCTCCATATCGATATCTTTCAGTTTGACAGGGAACGGATCCACGATGACCCGGCCATTCCGGAACGCAAAACTGGTCTTGATATCTTTCAGATTGATGTCCTTCAGCTCATCCAGACGCAGCACCTGCGCCAGCTGGTCCGTCGGCGCAAAGCCCTTCAACACCCCATTCGCCAGCAACAACCGCCCCCCTCCGGTCAAAGAACCCATATCCGGTTTCATATCGGCGCCCAGCCTGCCTTTCATCGTCAGCTGCGAACTGAACTTGCCCGCGATATATTTTGCCGCCGGCATCAGCTGCTGCATGCTGACGAACGCACCATAGGTCTTTTGAACATCCAGCTGCTGTACGTCATAGGAAAAAGCGATATCCGGGTGCTGAACACCGTTCTTTGTCGAATATAATCCGCTGATCGAAAGGGTGCCATCCAGCCCCCGGGCCTTTACATTCTGCAGGGTCACGGTCTCGTCGGCGATGACGATACTGCCGGTCACCTGCTCCAGCAGCAGACGGTCGTACAACACCCGGTCGACCGCAGCCGTAAATGTGAAGTTAATATTAGCCGGTACCGCAAAAGCCGTCATAGGCTTAGCCGCAGCAGTATCCGCCGCTTTAACCGCGGCGGAGTCGACCCTGCCGGCAGACACACCCATCAGCTCGCTGAGATTGACCTCGTCCGCCTGCACCGCCAGCTCCCCATCCAGCGGCTTGTGTTTTAATATATAGACCGGTAAATTGTTCAGCGTACCATGCGCGCTGAAATGCGTCTTCCCGTAAACCCCCTTCAGCTCGCTGAGGGTGATATTTTTGGGATTGAAGTTCATTAGCAGCCGGTCCAGACCGATACCCGAAGGATACGACGCCGAAGCATAAACGAAATCCGTCAACCCCAGCGAACCAGCCGCGTCGAACTGCCCGATCTTTTGATTCTGCATCGCAGACAGATTTCCCTTCATATTCACATCCGCATTGAGGAGTCCCGCAAGACGGGTCCCCGCATCCAGCTTGACAAAGCGCGTGACCTTGCCAAGGTCCAGCTGCCCTTTCGCCGCCATGTCGAGCCAGGGGTCGCTCACCGGCGTCTTTAGCAGCAGACGGAAGTCCAGCGGCGCACCGCCCAGTTCGATATGGCCTTTGGTGATATCGACAACGGTATGATCGGGCACCCCGTCCGGGTTATCGGCCAGCAACGAGAGATTTATGTTTTTCACCGGCAGCGGCAGATCAGGATACTGGAAACTACCATTGCTCACCCCAAGCGCTACATGATAGGCCGGGATATGCCTGCTGTCATAGCGCCCCCTCACATAGCCGTCCAGACTGGCCTGCCCGCTGGTCTTTACTCCGGCGAAATTCTTGCTGTACATGGAAGGCACCATCGACAGGATATGCCTGAAATCCAGCGACGGACCCTTAAAGGAAATATCTATATCATAGGTGCTGTCATTGACCAGCTGGAACCATCCCTCGGTATGCAGCTGCAGGTCGTTCAGCGACAGATCATCGGTCTTGAAACTATATTTGGCAATCTTGTTGTCCACCTGAAAATCCACCGACATTTTGGTCTTTACCTTCACCAGATACGGGATCAGACCGTAGCTGAAACTCAGCGACTCCACAGTGGTATTGGTATTCAGGACAAAGGCATCCGACGAGAAATCCCCGCCGCCCGAGTGGTTGATACCAGTGATCTCCGTACTAACCTTGCTGCTGTCGTCCCGGTATTCGAGATAGCCATTCGTGATGGCGTATTTCTGCAGCGCCATGGCAAAGGCGGAACCCTTCGCCCCCTGCTCCGGAGCCGCAGCCGCCGTATCGGGCTTCATGATAAGCCAGTTGACATGACCGTTGGGATGGATCAGCGCATGGATCCTCGGCTGGTCGATAGCGATGGAATGGATACGCAGCTGTTTACCGCCGATAGCGCTCCAAAAGTCGACCGCCACGTCGATCCGGTGGGCGGCAACCAGCGTATCGCTGGCGAATTCATCCGTGCCGACGACCCGCAGATCGTCCATGGCCACGGACAGACGCGGGAAATGCCGGAACAGCGAAAGGTCCACGTCCGAAAAATCGACCCTGGCGACTAGCCGCTGGTTGATCTGGTCCTTGATGATTGATTTGATCTTTCCTTTGAAGAGGAAGGGTAGGGCAATGGCAACGCAGAGCAATGCCAGCAAAATGAGCCCTGCAACTTTCAGCGCTTTTTTCATGGTACTTTTTTAAATGGCCAAAAGAATAACCAAAGAAAACTCATTTTTTTGGCCATTATACATAATGTCCGGACTGGACTTTCGTCCAGTCGGGGGGTTGGTTAGCAATATGTGAAAATAGGCAAAAATTCTTTGGTTACCTTTACGGCTTATTTATTGACTATGACCCCGGAAAGAGAACAAAGGATCACTTCCGTACTGGACAAAAGACAGGGTGATCTGATCATCGTACTGGAAAACGTCTTCGATCCCCACAACATATCGGCCGTTATGCGTACCTGCGACGCAGTCGGCGTCCAGGACGTCTACGTTCTAAATACCCGAATCCCACGGCACAAGAAATGGGGCGCCAAAAGCAGCAGCAGCGCGGCCGGCTGGCTGACGGTTCACCAGTACGCCGACGCAAAGGAATGTTTTGACCACCTCCGTTCCCGCGTAGACCATATCTTTACCACCCACCTCAGCACCGACGCGGTATCGCTCTATGACATGGACCTGACAGGAAAGGTCGCCCTCGTCTTCGGCAACGAACATTCGGGCGTAAGCGAAGAGATACTGGCGATGGCGGACGGCAATTTTATCATCCCGCAGGTAGGCATTATCCGGTCGCTGAATATTTCCGTTGCCTGCGCCGTTACGCTGTATGAAGCCTTCCGGCAAAAAAGCGTAGCGGGACATTACAACCGGCAGGGCCTCCCCGAAGGCCGCTACAATGAATTGTTAAAGGAATGGAGTAGGGGACAACTATAAACAAATACAACTATGCAAAAGACTTTTCTGATCCTTACGATCGCCCTCCTGACAGGCGGAGTTTCCTTCGGACAAAAGCCTGTCGAAAAAATAAAGATCACCGATCTGGAAAGCTATATCGCCAACAGCGACCATCCGCTGATCGTCAATTTCTGGGCAACCTTCTGCGTCCCCTGTAACCACGAGATACCGTATTTTCAGACGGGAGCAGATAGATACAAAGACCAGAAGGTAGAACTCATCCTCGTCAGCCTCGACCTGCCAACATACTATCCCGAAAAGATCGCAGACTTCGCGAAAAAGAGCGATTACAAAGCCCGCATCCTCTGGCTGAACGAGACCGACGCCGACTACTTCTGCCCGAAGGTCGACCAACGCTGGTCCGGCGGCATCCCCGCCTCGCTGTTCATCAACAACGCAACCCACTATCGACGGTTCTTCGACCGCCAGCTGACCGAGCCGCAGGTCGACCTTGAAATAAAGAAGATGCTCTAACTCCTGGAGATCGAACAGCCCACCGACCTCGTTTCTTTTACCGTCACCTCCCTGCCCGCGATCATCTCGTCGATGGCGCTCTGGAGATGACGCCTCCTGACACTGCCCGCATCACCGGGACTGTCGTCAATAGCGCCGTGATAGACCAGCTTCCCGTCCTTGTCGAACAGATAGCACTCTGGCGTCCTGCTCGCGCCGAAAGCATCCGCAAGCACGCTTTTATTGTCCATCGCATAGTACATCTGATAGTTCTGGGCCTTCGCATAGGACTGCATGGCCGCAAAGGAATTTCCATTCGCACGGTCACCCTCATTCGCATTCAGCAGGATCACGCCGATCTTCCGGTCGGCGGCATAGGCGCACACATCTCTCGTACGCGACTGGTTCATGATCACGTAGGGACAGGTATTGCAGCTGAACATCACCAGCAGTCCGCCGGATTTTTTGACCTCCTGGAGGGTGAGGTCTTTTCCCGAGACGTCCTTTACAGAGACCCCCGGTTTCGGTATGGGTGAGCCGATGGGAAGAACTTCGTCCCGTCTGGACGAGCCAACGAGCAACGATCCCGCAAGGGCGGCAAAAAGGATGAGCTTCATATTGCAAGGTTTTACCCTATAAAGTTACTTCTTTTTTTCGCCGGCCATCACCTTGAGGTGGTGGATGCTCACATTCAGCTCATAACCAATTAACAGCACCAATGAATTGAAATACACCAGCAGCATGAGGATCATCACCGTGCCGATGGAACCGTAGACTTTGTTGTAGTTGCCAAATCGGTTGACCCAGAAGGAAAACACCGCGGTGAAACCAATAGTCAGCAGCGTCGCCAGAAAAGTGCCGACCGAGAACAGCGTCCATCGTTTTTGGACAGCAGGGCCATATTTATAAATGCACGCGATCGCAAAATAGAAGAGGGGCAGAATGACGATCCATCGCAGGGTACGGAACAGGAAACGCGCCGTCTGGTCTCCCCTGGAGATATGGAGCCACTTGAAAAGGCTTCTTAAAAGGTCCGCCTGCGTTACCAGCATGATCACCGAAGCGATGACCATTACAAGGACCAGCGTGGTCAGCTTGATCGCCATCCAGCGGGCCTGGACGGCATTGCGCCGGGTGGTATATATCAGCGATTTGTTGAACGACCGCATGATACCCATCATAGCATTGGAAGAGTAGAACAGGGCCAGAACGAAACCAAACGACAACAGCCCCGCACGGGGCTTGTCGAGAAAGTCCGTCAGGAATTGACTGACGAGCAGATAGGTGTTCTGGTTGGGAGTAAGATCCCGCGTGAGCAGCAACAACTGCCTTTCGATCTGTCTGGATACCGGCATATACGGAACCAGCGTACAGATAAAGATGGTCGCCGCTGGAATGGCCGTAAGGAAGCTGAATGCGATAGACCGCGCCCGGTCATTGAGACCCACTTTCTTGACCTGGTTGTTGAAGAAGCGAACGACCTCGAACAAAGGAACACCCTGGAATCCGGGCAGAATGATCCGCTTGCTCCTGTTCACCAGGAACCGGAAAGGGGCGCTTTGGTAGATCTTTCTTTCGATTTTCAGCATAGTCCAGGTCACTTCTTCTTGATACTGTCGGCGGCTGCCTTTTTGGCCATCTCTTTGTCCAGGGCATCCCGGTAGGCCTTTGCATATTCCATATGCTCTTTATAGGTAGCCGCAAAATTGGAATAGCCGGAGAAGTCGGGCTTCGCCACAAAATACAGATAGTCCGTTTTGGGCGAATTCAGGACCGCCTCCAGCGTTGGAGCCGAGGGGGTACAGATCGGGCCCGGAGGCAGCCCTTCATGAAGATAGGTATTATAGGGCGACTCTGTCTTCAGGTATTTGTCGTAGATCCTTTTCAGCTCGAAATCCCGCATCGCGTACTTGACGGTCGGGTCGGCGGCGAGCCTGATCCCTTTCGCCATCCGGTTCAGATAGACGCTGGCGATCCTTCCCTTGTCGGCCTGCGCATTCGTTTCTTCTTCCACGATCGAGGCGAGTATCGTCGCTGTCACCGGCGTCAGCCCCCTTTCTTCGGCCCTGGCGACACGCTCCGGCGTCCACCAGGCCTTATAGGCCGAATACATCTTCTTCAGGATACCCGACGGCGGAGTATTCCAGAAATAGGTGTAGGTATTGGGAAGGACGATGGCCATAAAACTATTTGAGTCAACCCCGAATTGCTTTAGGGAATCGCCGTTGTGCAGGAAGGCCGCAAGCGCGGCGGAATCGCTTTCCATCTTCTTTCCCACCGCCCCCGCAAAGCCTTCCGGGGTCCGGAATTTGGTGATCACGATCTTTACGGGCGTCTGCCTGCCGTTGTGCAGCATACGCACGATATTCAGAATGCTCGTATTCTTTTTGATCTCGTACTTCCCCGCTTTTACACCGGAAGGATAACCCATCCGCCCCGCCACCCAGTTGAAGACCGTCGGACTCTTCACCACCGTGTCCTTCTTCAGCATGTCGAGCAGCTGTTCATAGGTCATGCCGGTATGGATATAAAGACTATAGCTGTCTTCGCCGAATCCCGTTCCCGGGCCCACGACCCGCCAGGCGACAAAGGACAAGACTGCGACAAGGATAATGATCACTACTGATATGATACGTTTCATAGGAAATCTGATTGGCAAATAGTTTGCCCCTTTTCGGCAAAAAATACCAAAAAAAAGTAATTTTTTGCCTCAAATATGATTTAATAATTGCAGCCTGAGGCTGCGAACTGGACTTCGTCCGGTTTTGGTATACAAAAAGGCCATCTCCATAAATATTATTTAAGAGATGGCCATGTTATCGTTATGCCCGGCAATCGCCGGTGCCAGATGCTATTTACCAGGCGTCGGAGCCGGGGTAGAAGGTACTTGCTGCGTAGGCGCAGTGACCTTTTCGATACCTTGCTGCGTACGACCCGAAGACGTATGAACGAAGATGGTAGAGAACAGGCAGAGGATCGCAACTACAGCCGCCAGCACCCAGGTCCCTTTTTCCAGTACGTCCGTGGTCTGCTTGACGCCCATCAGCTGATTGCTGAAGCCGCCGACATTACCCGCCAGTCCGCCCCCTTTGGGGTTTTGTACTAAGACGATCAGACCAAGTATCCCACAAGCCAGAACCAGCAAAATCACAAAGAAGATCATGTTAATGAGAGTTTAATTGTTCTATTTTGGTTGCAAAATAAGCCTTTTTATCAGGATCCAGCAAACTTAATTTCTCGTAAAGCGCCTTCGCCCTCTCCGGCATCCCCTGTTTTGCAAGGACTTCCGCCATCGTTTCCGTCACGACCTCCTTGCCGACCACGGAATGCGCCGCGATGGTCTGTATCGTCTGCTCCGCGACCTGGTCCGGCATCACTTCCCTTTCCTTTTGCGGAAGCCGGCGCATGGTCCTGAGCCATTCGGTAAAGCTCTTCAGCTGCTTGCCGAGCTGGTCGCTGGGGTTCTCCTCCAGGTGCAGCTTGATGCCCTGCGAGGCAAAATAGTCGATCGTATGGTAGGGCTCGAAGATATAGCCCTGTTCCGTCGGCTTCCCCTCCTCGTCTGCTTGTGCCTCCGCGCTTTGGGCGGGCTCCACAGACACCGGCACCGCAGCCTGCTGTTCAACTGCCGGAACCTCCGCAACCACCGGTTCCGTGTCGACGCCGGTTAACGGGCCCTCTGCTACAGCCTCTTCTTCCAGCACATACGGGACCTCTTCATCTTTTATCGGCTCTTCGACAGGTTGAGGCGTTTCGACCACCGCGGCCAGCGGCCGCTCCACACCAGTATCTTCGTTTATCTTTTGCAGGGACTCTCTTAGTCCTTTAGCTTCCTCGATGCTCTGCAGCAGCAGCTCCGCAGCCGTAGGCTCCGGCGTCGCCGCCAGCTTTTCCGCCATAGCCACCATCGAATCGGACTGGTCGGCGCCATCGGCCGCCGCCGCGGTTTCAGCAATGGACACCAAACTCGCCGGCCCCTCTTCCTGAACGGCAACCGGCGTCTCCTCCACAACCCGAGTCTCCTCCACGACCGTCGTCTCCTCCACGACCGGCTCTTCAACCACCGTCTCCGGCTCATACCCCGGCATGAGCGCCTCTTCCACCGCCGCATCCATCGTATCCTTTACCGGCGCAACCTCCCCGGACTCTGCCAGGGGCGTAACCTCCCCGGTCACCGCCAACGGCGTCTCCACCACTTGATGAACAGGCGCCGCGCTACGAACCACACCCCCCGCGACCCCCTCTTCGGGATTCTCCATCAGCCACTGCAGCCAGAACGGATTGGTAAAATACAAACTCGTCCGCTGCGTCTCTTCCATATAACTGTCCGCGCCCTCCGCAAGCAGCTTGCGCGACAGGAGATAGTGCCCGATGCCAAATGAAGGATATTCCGCTACAAAGCTCTCCAGGCGCTCCCGGGAGAGGTCTTCCAGGCTGGAGGCCCGGAAAAGATGCTGGATGATAGGCTGAATGGATGGGTTCATTAGACTTTCTTCTACCAGTTGGAGAATAGCTTATTAAAAATTTCGTCAGTCAGGTTGGTGACCACCGTCGCGATCTGCCCGGACTCGAACTCCTGGATCGTCTGCGACGCCGGGAAGTCGAAATTCCGCGTGACGTCCGCCTCAAAATCTGCCGGCGCCACCTTTCTTCCCGTCGGGTCCAGGTGGTTCTTGAAAATAATATGCACGGTAACACTCAGCCGGTTGCTCGACGCCTGCTGGTTCGAGATACCGGAAGTACTGTAGTTGTAGTCCGATACATAACCGCTGACGTCGTAGTCGGCGTCCGAGGTCTGTATCTGCGTTAACTTGGAAGCCTGGCTCGTTACCTTCTGGCGAAACTTGTCGTTCAACTGCGGCGCCAGCTGCGGGTTGACCAGACGGGCCCTGTTCTCGAGATAGGCGATATGGATGCTCTTTACCTCCGCCGGTATCGATACGTCCTTAAACGAATAGATCTTACAGGAGGAAAGGACGAGCGTAAAAGCTGCCAGTAATAAAATCGGTCTATTCATTAATGTCGTATTCTTTTAATTTGCGATATAAGGTTCTTTCGCTGATGCCCAGGTCCGAAGCCGCATCCTTACGTTTACCCTTATGTTTTTTCAGGGCCTTCACGATCAGCTCTTTTTCCTTGTCCATGATGTTCAGCGACTCCTCCACTTCCTCATGATGATGTATATCGTCATGCCCGTTGTTATTATTGTGTATGACCATGGGCTGGGCCGCCGTGATCGACGGCGCCTGAAAGACCTCGGCCGGCTTCAGCTCCTTCAGCTCGTTCAGAAACGCCGCGTGCTGCGTCGAAGCCATCGCAGGATTCTGAATGATCTCGAGGAACATCTTCTTCAGCTCGGTGACGTCCTTCTTCATATCAAAGAATAGCTTATAGAGTATCTCGCGTTCGTTGGAGAACTCCGGACTGTTGATCGTATTGACGGTATTACCGGGGACGACCATCGGCAGCCTGTTACCCGAGGTCTCGGGGATAAAACGTCGCAGCGTCGAAGCCGCGATCTGTTTGTCCTCCGAAAGAACGGATATTTGTTCTGCAATATTTTTCAATTCCCTGACATTACCCGGCCACGGATAATTTATTAACAGATTTTTCGCCTCTTCGTCCAATTGAACGGGGGCGGTCTTGTACCGCTCGGCGAAATCCACCGCAAATTTCCGGAACAACAGGGGAATGTCCTCCTTCCGGTCGCGCAGCGAAGGCACCCGGATGGGCACAGTGCTCAGACGATAGTACAGGTCTTCCCTGAACTTCCCCCTCTCGGTCAGCTCGAGCAGGTCCTTATTGGTGGCCGCGATCACCCTCACGTCCGTCTTCTGCACCTTGGAAGAACCTACCCGGATGAACTCACCCGCTTCCAGCACCCTTAACAGCCTGGCCTGCGTGCCCAGCGGCATCTCGCCGATCTCGTCAAGGAAGATGGTACCGCCATTGACCGTTTCGAAATAGCCCTTGCGGGAGTCGACGGCGCCGGTGAACGAGCCTTTCTCATGCCCGAACAGCTCGCTATCGATGGTCCCCTCGGGAATGGCCCCGCAGTTGACCGCGATAAATGAATTATGTTTACGCGCCGACAACGCGTGAATGATCATCGAAAATGCTTCCTTACCCACTCCGCTTTCTCCATTGATCAGTACGGTCAGGTCCGTACCAGCCACCTGCACAGCCACCTGAAGCGCAAAGTTCAATGCCGGAGAATTGCCGATAATGCCAAAGCGATTCTTAATTGATTGAATTTCCATAAAACCTCCCTATTAATTATTAACAACTGCGCCTATCAACGTAGCCTGTGTACAATCCGATATGCTGACCTCGACATAGTCTCCTTTTTTATAAGAGCCACCCGCCTTGGGGAAAACAACGACCTTGTTCTGACTGTTGCGGCCCCGCCAGTCTTCCGCGCTCTTCTTCGAATCCCCTTCGATCAGGACCCTGAATACCTTGCCCAAATCCTTTTTATTACTCTCCAGCGAAAGGCGGCCCTGCAATTTTACCACCTCATCCAGCCTCCTTTTCTTCACTTCTTCGGGGACGTCATCGGTGTAGCGGCGCGCAGCCAGAGTGCCCGGCCGTTCGCTGTAAAAGAACATATAGCTCATGTCATAGCGCGCATATTCCATTATACTGAGACTGTCCCGATGGTCCTCCTCCGTCTCTGTGCAAAAACCCGTGATCATATCCGTGCTCAGCCCGCAGTCGGGCATCACGGAGAGTATCCTGTCCACCTTGGCCATATACCACTCGCGGGTATAGGTGCGGTTCATCAACTGGAGGATACGCGTGCTCCCGCTCTGCACGGGCAGATGGATATATTTGCAGATATTTTCATACCGCGCCATCGTATGCAGCACCTCGTCGGTGATATCCTTCGGATGGGAGGTCGAGAAACGCACCCGCAGATCGGGATGGATCAGCGCGACTTTTTCCAGCAGCAGCGCAAAAGTTACGGTCTTGTCCGCCGCCTCGTCCAGCCAGTAATAACTGTCCACATTCTGGCC
>Ga0105239_10008964_pt1 | contig 11321 bp, 11 predicted proteins | sample KBSC44metaG_FD_92761 | JGI IMG/M metagenome (GOLD analysis project Ga0105239, IMG submission 92761) | Corn rhizosphere microbial communities from Kellogg Biological Station, Michigan, USA - KBS C4-4 metaG | ecosystem: Host-associated > Plants > Roots > Rhizosphere > Soil | place: Michigan, USA...
CCGGAGGGGTCGGCCAGGCCGGCGATGCCGTCCTCACGCATCTCGAAGCAACCGATCTCGTCGACGGCTCCGAAACGGTTCTTACTCGCCCGGATGATGCGCAGCGCCGAATGCCGATCGCCCTCGAAGTGCAGGACGACGTCGACCAGGTGCTCCAGGACCCGCGGTCCGGCGATCGAACCGTCCTTCGTGACATGACCGACCAGCACGGTGGCCAGTCCACGCCGTTTCGCCTCGGCGATCAGCGACGCGGCGACCGCGCGGATTTGCGGCACACCGCCGGCGGCTCCGTCGACCGCGGCGCTCGAGATGGTCTGGACGGAGTCCACGACGAGCAGCCCCGGCTCGACGGCGTCGACGTGAGACAGGACTGCGCCTAGGTCGTTCTCGGCCGCGAGATAGAGATTGTCGTGGACGGCCCGGGTGCGCTCGGCCCGCATCCGCACCTGTCCCGCCGACTCCTCACCGGTGACGATCAGCGCGGGTGCGCCGCCGGTCTCGGCGAAGCGGCATGCGACCGCGAGCAGCAGCGTCGACTTTCCGACGCCGGGCTCGCCGGCCAGCAACACAACCGATCCCGGGACGAGACCTCCGCCGAGGACCCGATCGAGTTCGCTGACGCCGGTGGGGCGCGCGGAGGCAAGAGTGGGGTCGAGTTCGCCGATCGGCTGGGCGGGCGCCGTCACCGCGGCCCGCGTCGTCACTATCTGCGTAGGTATGCCGACTTCGGCCACCGTGCCCCACGCCTGGCACTCGCCGCACCGTCCCTGCCAGCGCAGAGCGGTCGCCCCGCAGTCGGAGCAGCGGAAGGTCGGCGCGGTCTTCTTGGTGCTGGCCTTGGTCACGCGGCGACGTTAGCCCGAGGTCCTGACGGAATCGGTTGCCCCGCCGTGCGGGGGCTTATCCGGCGCTCGAGAGGTTGGTAGGCAACGTGGGCGCCGACACCGGGCTGGTCGGGACGTGGACGGCGATCGTCACCGTCACCCGGCCCGCATTCTTGAAGGTGAAGGTGATCGAGATCTGCGAAGCGCCTTGAAGCGGCTTCGCCAGGCCGACCAAGCGGATCACCGCGCCGCCGGACCCGCCGATCCTCACAAGCTTCCCGGCCGGGATGTCGAGGGTTCCCGTCGACGCCGGCGAGGCGCTGTCGTTCGTCGCGGCCGACGTGTCGGGCGTCGACGCGCTCGGGCTCGGCGGTGAGCTGGTCGCCGACGAGACCGCGGTCGAGCCGGTGGTGGAAGTCGACCTGGCGGTCGAGGAGGCCGCCGCTGACGCCGCTGACGCAGCGGCCGCTGACGCCGCCGCCGCAGCTGAGGATTGGGCGGCCGCGACGGCCGAGGACGACCGATCGGCGGCCGCCGACTCGTCGGCCGACGACTCGAAGATGGCGACAGACGCGGCGGACTCGGTGGTGACCGAGACGAGCTCGTCGTCTGTGCCGGAGTTGTTGATGATCGCGCCCAGCAGGGTGGCGCTCAGGTAGGCCGCGCCTCCGGATGGCGCCGCGACGGAGAGGTTGCGGATGTCGATCGGGCCGACCGAAGCTCCCACGCCGTCCACCGCGGGTGTCTCGATGGCCGTCTGGGCGCGTTGTCCGTCCGCGCAACCGGCCAGTGCCAGCGCGCCGGCGACGATCAGCGCGAGCGCCGCCAACCGGCGGCCGCGGAACTGCTCGCTGATTCGTGCGATCAAGACCGGATCCTCTCGGGCCAGCCGGACGTCGTGCGATCGGGTGCTGGATCGACGATGCTGGCGTCCGGAGTTGGTCCACAGCCTAGCGAGGCCCGTGCGAGCGGGTGCAGGGTGTCGAGCTTATTCCCGAACCGGACAAATCGCCGACGGGAGAGCCGCCCTCCGTGATATCCTGAGAAAGCGGAAAGGGGCGCGCTCATATGACATTTCAGGTCGGCGAGACCGTTGTCTACCCCCATCATGGGGCGGCCAAGATCGAAGCCATCGAACAACGCACGATCAAGGGCGAGACGCGGATGTACCTGCGGCTCAAGGTGGCGCAAGGCGACTTGACCGTCCTGGTGCCGGCTGACAACGCCGAGATCGTAGGCGTTCGCGACGTCGTCGGACAAGAAGGCCTTGACCGTGTCTTCGAAGTCCTGCGCGCGCCGCACACCGAAGAGCCGACCAACTGGTCCCGCCGGTACAAGGCGAACGGCGAGAAACTTGCCTCGGGCGATGTGAACAAGGTCGCCGAGGTGGTTCGCGACCTCTGGCGTCGCGACAAGGACCGCGGCCTGTCGGCGGGCGAGAAGCGCATGCTCGCGAAGGCTCGCCAGATCCTGGTCAGTGAGCTCGCACTCGCCGAGGGCACCAACGAGGACAAGGCCGAGCTCGTCTTGGACGAGGTCCTGCAAGAGGCGATCGTCGCCTAACCAGACTGCGGCACACGAAATGGCGGCTCACGGCCGCGGGACGTCGATCCCGCCTGTGGCCGCCATTCTCGTCGCCGCGGGGGCCGGGTCGCGTCTCGGCGCCGGTAAGCCGAAGGCGTTCTGCGAGGTCCGCGGGCGCACGTTGCTCGACCATTCGCTCGGCCGGTTCAGCGCCCACCCGGCCATTCGCGAGGTCGTCGCCGTGGTGCCGGCCGGGTTCGAGTCGGAGATCGACTCGACAGGCGCAGTGCGGGTGGTTGCGGGGGGAGCCGAGCGCCCGGACTCCGTTGCGGCCGGTTTGTCGGTGTTGTCCGCCGACATCCAGTACGTGCTGGTGCACGACGCCGCCCGGCCGTTCGTGCCCGCCGATGTCATCTCCCGAGTCGTCGAGGCGCTGCTGGCCGGCGCGGAGGCCGTGGTGCCGGTCGTCCCGGTTGTCGACACGATCAAGCGCGTGTTCGAGGACGTCGTCGTCGAGACAGTCGACCGCTCGGCGTTGCGCGCGATCCAGACGCCGCAAGGTTTTCTCCGCTCGGTCCTGGCTGCTGCGCATGACGCCGGCGGTCGACCGGTCACCGACGACGCCTCGATGGTCGAGCGGCTGGGGTCGGCCGTTGTGGTGGTGAACGGGTCCGAAGAGTCCTTCAAGATCACGACCGCGTGGGACCTGCGCGTGGCGGAGGCGATGACGTGAGGGTCGGCATCGGGACGGACGTCCATCCGATCGAGGCCGGACGGGACTGCTGGATCGCGGGATTGTGTTGGCCGGAAGCTGACGGGTGCGCCGGACATTCCGACGGCGACGTCGCCGCCCACGCGATCTGCGACGCGCTGCTCTCGGCCGCTGGACTGGGCGACCTCGGCTCGGTGTTCGGCACCTCCGATCCGCTCTGGTCGGGGGCCTCGGGCGCCGCGTTGCTCGGCGAGGTGGCCCGGTTGATCACCGATGCCGGTTGGCGGGTCGGCAACGTCGCCGTGCAGGTGATCGGCAACAGCCCGCGCGTCGGCCCGCGCCGGGACGAGGCGGAACGGACGCTGTCGGCCGCGGTCGGCGGCCCTGTGTCGGTGAGCGCGACCACCACCGACGGGCTCGGCTTGACCGGGCGTGGCGAAGGCCGCGCCGCGATAGCGACCGCGTTCCTGCTGAGCGATTCCCGCTGAGCGATTCCCGCTGAGCGATCCCCGCTGAGCGCCTAGTACTCGAGGGCCTGGGCGAGGTCAGCCCACAGGTCGTCGACATGTTCGATGCCGACCGACAGCCGCAACAGATCTTCGGGCGTACCGGCCGCGCGGTCGAGGGCATGCATGGCCCGGCGCTCGATCAGCGACTCCACGCCACCGAAGGACGTCGCGTGGCTGATCAAGCGCACGCGCCGGCAGACCTCGTCGGCGAGTTCGGGCGAGCCGACTTCGAACGAGATCATCGCGCCGTAACCCTCGTACAGCTCGCCCGCTCGCGCGTGCCACGGATCGGACGGCAAGCCCGGGTAACGCACCCGAGTCACCCGCCTATGGGCGGCGAGCCGACTGGCCAGGTCGAGGGCGTTCGCCTGCGCGCGGTCCCATCGGACGGCGAGCGTTCGCAGGCCGCGCAGCGCCAGGTACGCCTCGAGCGCGCCGGGCACGCCTCCGGTGATGTCGCGCCGGGCTCGCAGCACCGAGCCGAGTTCTCGGTCCCGGGTCACCAGCGCGCCCATGAGCAGGTCGGAGTGCCCCGAGAGGTACTTCGTGCCGGAGTGCATGACGACGTCGGCCCCCTGATCGAGCGGTCGCGACGACAGCGGCGTCGAGAAGGTCGCGTCGACGCAGACCAGGGCGCCGTGTCGGCGGGCGGCGGCCGCCAGCGTCGGGACGTCCACCACGCCGAGCAGCGGATTCGTCGTCGTCTCCAGCCAGAGCAACGAGGCTCCGGGCAGCGCGGCCAGAACCGCGTCGTTGTCGGTGATGTCGACGGCCCGCATCTCCATACGGCCGAGCAGGCCCTGGTTGGCGAACAGCGCGATGGTTCCGGCGTAGCCCGATCGTGGGACGACCGCCACGGCCCCGGTCGGCCGTCCCTCGACGATCGCGGTGCTGGCCGCCATGCCGGAGGCGAAAACGAGGGCGTCGCCTCCGTCCAGCGTGCCGATCGCGGCCTCTAGCGCGCGGACGGTATCGGTGCTGTCCTGGCGGGCGTAATGGTTGTCGTCCGGACCGTGATGCAACGGCGCTGTCAGGACGATGGGCGTGTTGACCGGCGCGCGAGGCTCCCGGTTCGGGCGTCCGGCGGCGACGATCAGGGACTCGGGACGCAGCGGCGACGGTTGCATCGTGTGACGTTAGCGCCGCGGCGAGCGGGCAAGGAACGGCGCTCGCCCGGCCCCGGCTCCGTAGACTGGCGCGGTGACGCTGCACCTGCACGACTCCATGACTCGCTCGCTGCGGCCGTTCGAGCCGCTCGTGGCCGGCAAGGTGTCGATGTATCTTTGCGGAGCCACGGTGCAGGCGCCGCCGCACATCGGCCACATCCGCAGCGGCGTCAACTTCGACATCCTGCGGCGCTGGCTCGAGTTCGAGGGGTCGGAAGTGACGTTCGTCCGCAACGTCACCGATATCGACGACAAGATCCTGGCCAAGTCCGCGGAGAACGGCCGCGAGTGGTGGGCGTGGGCCGCGCTCAATGAAGCAGCCTTCAGCCGCGCTTACGCCGCCCTGGGCTGCCTGCCGCCGACCTACGAGCCACGAGCTACCGGACACGTTCCCGAGATGATCGAGTTGATGCGACGGCTGATCGACTCCGGTCACGCGTATGCCGCCGACGGCGACGTCTACTTCGACGTGCGATCCTTCGCGGCCTACGGCGAGCTGTCCGGTCAGAAACTGAGCCAGATGCATCCCGCGGCCGACACCGACGTCGAGACCAGCAAGCGAGATCATCTCGACTTCGCGTTGTGGAAGCGGGTCAAGGCGTCAGAACCGGCAACTGCGTCGTGGGACACGCCTTGGGGTCGCGGGCGCCCCGGCTGGCACCTGGAGTGCTCGGCGATGGCCACCCGCTACCTGGGCGCCGAGTTCGACATTCACGGCGGCGGACTCGACCTGATCTTCCCGCACCACGAGAACGAGATCGCGCAGTCCGTCGCGGCCGGCGACCGGTTCGCGCGCTTCTGGCTGCACAACGCCTGGTTGACCGTCGGCGGCGAGAAGATGTCGAAGTCACTGGGCAACTCGCTGCTGGTCGACGAGATCGTGAAGCGGTGGCGGCCGATCGAAGTCCGGTACTACCTGGGCTCCGCGCACTATCGCTCGCATGTCGAGTTCAGCGACGCCGCGCTCGACGAGGCGGCGGCGGCGTACGGCCGGATCGAGCATTTCCTGCGCGAAGAAGGCGGCGACCGCGTCGACGTTCCGGCCGCCTTCCGCGCGGCCATGGACGACGACCTGGCTGTCCCGGCCGCGCTCGCGGTGGTCTTCTCGACGATTCGGCAGGGCAATGCCGCATTCGACGACGGAGACCGGGCCGTCGGCGCCCGCGCGGTCGCCGAGGTCGCCGCGATGATGCGGGTGCTCGGCCTGCACCCCGAGCAGTGGAGCGCTCAGGGCCTCGATCAGACGCCGGTCATCGACGCGCTGGTGCAGGTCGTACTGGAGCAGCGCGCGGCCGCCCGCGCCCGGAAGGACTTCGGCGCCTCCGACGCGATTCGCGACCAGTTGGCGGCGGTGGGTGTGATCATCGAAGACACCCCGTCGGGTGCCCGTTGGACGCTGAAAGGCTGATATGGCAGGGAATTCTCGTCGTCAAGGGGCCATCCGAAAGTCCAAGAAGGGCCCCCAGGTCGGTTCCGGCGGTCAGCGCGGGCAGAAACTCGAAGGGCGCGGCCCGACCCCGCGCGCCGAGGACCGCACCGGCCACCCGGCCAAACGGCGGGCGGCGTCCGCGGCCAAGCGGACCCCGTCGAACGCGGGCCGTGCGCCCCGATCAGCCAAACCGCGCGACGCCAAAGAGCTGCTGGTCGGACGCAACCCGGTGGCCGAGGCGTTGCGGGCGAGTATTCCGGCCACCGCGCTCTACGTCGCGATCGGCATCGAATCCGACGAGCGGGTCACCGAGTCGGTGCGCGCCGCGGCCGATCGCGGGCTGGCGATTCTCGAGGTCAGCCGCTCCGAACTCGACCGGATGACGGGCGGACTACTGCATCAAGGCCTGGCCCTGCAGGTTCCGCCGTTCCAGTACACCGATCTGGACGACCTGCTGGCCGACGCGACGCAGGCGCCGGCAGGTGGGCTGCTCGTCGCCCTCGACGGCGTGACCGATCCGCGCAATCTCGGCGCGATCGTCCGCTCAGCCGTGGCGTTCGGGGCGCAGGGCGTCCTCGTGCCGGAGCGGCGGGCGGCGGGCATGAACGCGGCCGCCTGGCGCACCTCGGCCGGAACCGCGGCGAACACCTCGATCGCACAGGTCACCAACCTCACCCGGGCGCTCAAATCGTGCCAACAGGCCGGGCTGCTGGTCGTGGGTCTGGCCGCCGACGGCGACACCCCGCTCTACGAACTCGACGCGGCCGACGATCCACTCGTCGTCGTCGTGGGATCGGAAGGCAAGGGCTTGTCCCGACTGGTGGCGGCGACCTGCGACCTCACGGTGTCGATCCCGATGGCCAGAGGAGCCGAGTCGCTGAACGCGTCCGTGGCGGCCGCGGTGACTCTCAGCGAGATCGCCCGCCGCCGGTCGGCCTGAAGAAGGCCGTCGGCGCCGGCTCGCCCCGCACGATCGAGACCTGCTCACGCACGGCCGACATGATGATGTCGGTGATCTCGCGGAGGTTCTCCGCGCCCGGTTCCTGACCGGCGAAGCGACTCAGATCCAGCGGTTCCCCGACGCAGGCGGCCACCCGCCGGCGACGCAGCCAGGCCGACCGCCGCGCCGGCGGCTGCGCCCCCCACTGGCCGATGGGCACCACCGGGATCTCCGGGGCGAGCAGCACCAGGCGGGCGACGCCGGTCTTGCCGGCCATCGGCCAGCCGGCCGGATCCTTTGTGGTGGTTCCTTCGGGGTAGATGAGGACCGACTCGCCGCGCCGCAGCGCGACCGTCGCCGCCTGCAGGCTCTTCGCCGCGTCGTCGGTGCCGCGGAAGACCGGAATCTGGCGGGCGCCATGGAGGATGCGACCGAGCACGGGCACGTCGAGCACTGTGCTCTTGACCAGAAATCGCGGGATGCGGCCGCTTTGCCACACGAGGCGGGCCATCAACAGAGTGTCGATGTAGCTGATGTGATTCGCGACCAGGATGACTCCGCGGCCAGGCGGCGGAATCCGGTCCAACTCGCGCCAGCGGATGCGGAAGAGAAGCGAGTCGACCGGGTAGACGACAAGCACGCACAACCGGATCCAGAACCCGGCCCGGGGCTTGTGCAGCCGGCTCACGTTTGCTCCCTCGTCGCGCCTCGGGACGGATTTTGACAGCTGGCGGATAAACTGGCGGATAAGTCCGTCCCGAGCTTGCTGGCTAAGATTCTTGCTTGCCAGACCGGGTCGCCGGCGCGGCCGACGTGGCGCAATCGGTAGCGCAGCGCTCTTGTAAAGCGAAGGTTGCGGGTTCGAGTCCCGCCGTCGGCTCGGGTGCTCTGTTGGTGTTCTGTGGCTTCTGGGTGGTCGGGGGCCGCGGGAGCGCCGTGAGCGACTGGGGTCCGTCAGTCGTCGAACGGCGAGTCGGTGACGCGTTGCGACCAGCCCTCCGCCGGTTCGTCGATCAACCCCGCCTCCCGCGCCGCCGTGGTCGCCGGGTGTTCGGCGACGAGGCCGGCGGCCACCCGTTCGCGGCACAGTTCCGCCAGCTTGTCGTAGGCCGGCTGGCCGAGCAGCGCGACGAGTTCAGGCCCGTACGAGCGGTACATCTCCTCCGTGCCGACGTGCGCGTCCGGTGACGACGTGCAGTACCAGTGCAGGTCGTGTCCGCCCTCGCCCCAGCCGCGGCGGTCGAACTCGCTCACCGTCGAGACGAGCAAGCGGGTTCCGTCGGGTCGATCCACCCACTCCTGCGCGCGGCGCACTGGCAGCTGCCAGCACACTTCCGGCTTCGTCTCCAACGGGTGCCTGCCGGTGCGCAGCGCCATTGCGTGCAGCGCGCAGCCCATTCCCGCCGGGAAGCCAGGACGGTTCAGGAAGATGCAGGCGCCGTCGACGGTGCGGGTGCGCCGGCTGGGCCCGTCCTCGCCAAGCGGATCCTTCTCGACGATCGCCAGCTTTCCGTTCTTGCGGGTGGCCTTGCTCCGCAACTGCCAGTCCTCGTCGGTCAGCTGGTCGGCGTACTTCCGGACCCGCTTCTCGTCGTCCTTGTCGGAGAAGAACGCCCCGTGGCTGCAACAGCCGTCGTCGGCTCGGCCGGCGATGACGCCCTGGCAACCGTTGGCGAAAATGCAGGTCCAGCGCGACAGCAGCCACGTCAGGTCCACGCGCACCAGGTGACTGGTATCCGCGGGATCGAAGAACTCGACCCATTCCCGGGTGAAGTCGAGCGGGACTTCGGGGTGGATCACCGGCAGCTGACGCGTCACGATCCGAGCCTAGGTGAGACGGCCCGACCTGGAGGGCACGTCGCGCGGATCGTTAGGCTGATTACATGCGGCTGGGAGTGCTCGACGTCGGCTCCAACTCGGTCCATCTGCTGGTTGTCGACGCCCATCGCGGCGCCCAGCCGACGCCTCAGTTGAGCCGCAAGAGCGTCCTGAGGCTGGCCGAGCACATCGACAAGCGCGGCAATCTGGCCATGGAAGGCGCGGACGCCCTGGTCGGGGCGGCGATCGGCGCGAAGCGGCAGGCCAGCGAACTGGGTTGCGACGAGATCATCGCCTTTGCCACCTCGGCGGTTCGCGACGCCGGTAATTCGGCTGAAGTTCTGGACCGGGTGCGCGTCGAATCAGGGCTTGATCTGGAGGTTCTGGCCGGCGACGACGAGGCCCGGCTGACCTTCCTGGCGGTCCGGCGCTGGTTCGGTTGGAGCGCCGGACGGCTGCTCTGCCTCGACATCGGGGGCGGCTCGCTCGAGTTGGCCAGCGGATCAGACGAGACGCCCGACGTCGCGCTGTCGGCGCCGTTGGGCGCTGCCCGGCTCACGCGCGAGCGACTGGACGGCGATCCGCCGAGCAAAGCGGCCGTTGCGGCGCTGCGCGAGCACGTCACGTCCGAGCTGGCCCCGGCCGCCAAGCAGCTGCTGGCCGCTGGTCGCCCGGACCGTGTCGTCGCCAGCAGCAAGACCTTCCGCACGCTGGCGCGCCTCGCTGGCGCGGCGCCTTCGTCGGCGGGACCGCGAGTCCGGCGCACGCTGACCCGCACCGGGCTGTCGCAGGTCAGCTCTTTCCTGGCGCGCATGCCGTACGCCGACGTCGCTGATCTCGACGGTGTGAGTGCCGCGCGCGCCCACCAGACGTTGGCCGGGTCGATCGTGGCGTCCGTGGCCATGGACGCGCTCGACGTCGACGTCTTCGAGCTCTGCCCGTGGGCGTTGCGCGAGGGCATGATCCTGAGCCGGCTCGACCAGCTGGCCGGCGACGCTCCGCACGGTCTCGCCTAGGCAATCGTGAGCATCGCGCCGGGCCGCGCCTTGCGGGCGTCGGCTGCCCGTGTCGGGCTGTCGAGCGCGTCGGTGTTTCCCGAATCGACCGAGGCGGCTTTCGACATCGCCGCAAAGCTTGGTTACGACGGCGTCGAGGTGATGGTCTGGACCGATCCGGTAAGCCAGGACGCGCATGCGCTGCGCGAGCTGTCCGACCGCTACCAGGTGCCGATCCTGGCCGTGCATGCTCCGTGCCTGATCATCACCCAACGCGTCTGGACCACCGACCCGTGGGAGAAGTTGCGCCGGGCGCAGGCGGCTGCTGAGCTGCTGGGCGCGGAGACGGTCGTGGTCCACCCGCCGTTTCGCTGGCAGCGCGACTACGCGCGCCGCTTCGCCTCCGGCGTTCGCGCCATGGCCGAGCAGACCGCGGTTCGCTTCGCCGTCGAGAACATGTTCCCGCTCAACATCCGCGGCCGGGAGATCTCGGCCTATGAGCCCAGCTGGGACGTCGCCTACGACGGCGAGCCGTACTCCGACTACACCCTTGACCTCTCGCACACGTCCGTCTCGCACTCGGACGCCCTGGCGATGCTGGCGACGATGGGCTCGCGGCTGACCCATGTGCACCTCGCCGACGGGTCCGGCCAGAACCGCGACGAGCACCTCATCCCCGGCCGGGGCGGGGAGCCGTGCGCGGAGGTCCTCGAACAACTCGCGACGCGCGGCTTCGCGGGCCATGTGGTCGTCGAGGTGAACACCCGCCGAGCGCTCGATCGCCACGAGCGCGAAGCCGATCTGGCCGAAGCCCTGGCGTTCTGCCGCTTGCACCTGGTCGCACCGCCAGGCACTTAGCCGCTTAGCCCCTCAGGCGGATCGAAGGTGGCCGATTTCGGAGCCGTCCGGTGGGCTAAGCGCGGACAGGCACGCACAGCGTTTAGCCTCGGGGAATGCTCCGATCAGCGATCCTGGCCGCGTCGCGCAGCAGAGGGCTGGAGCGAGCAGTCTCCAACTCGCCCATCTCGCGGGGGGTCGTGCGTCGCTTCGTCGGCGGTCCGGACACCGCGAGCGTCGTCGGGGCGGCGTCCTCACTGGTAGAGCGGGGCCTGCTCGTCTCGCTGGACCATCTCGGCGAGGACACGACAGACGCCGCGCAGGCGGCCGCCGTCGTCGACGCGTACCTCAAGCTGCTCGACGCGCTGAGCCACGCGGGGTTGACGCAGCGGGTCGCCCCCCTAGCCGCACGGGCGGAGGTGAGCGTCAAGCTGAGCGCCGTGGGTCAGGCGCTGCCCGGCGACGGTGCTCGCATCGCGCTCGACAACGCCCGCCGCATCGCGACCGCGGCCCGGGCGGTGGGCGCGACGGTCACACTCGACGCCGAGGACCACACCACGACCGACG
>Ga0105239_10008965_pt1 | contig 11320 bp, 11 predicted proteins | sample KBSC44metaG_FD_92761 | JGI IMG/M metagenome (GOLD analysis project Ga0105239, IMG submission 92761) | Corn rhizosphere microbial communities from Kellogg Biological Station, Michigan, USA - KBS C4-4 metaG | ecosystem: Host-associated > Plants > Roots > Rhizosphere > Soil | place: Michigan, USA...
CCGACGCTTGAGCAAGGGCTCGCCAAGTTAAACGAGTGGGTCGCGTACTGTCACAATGCTCAGCCGTCATGTAATGAAAACGATAGAGCCGTTGTCGGTGGACCGAACGACAACTTCGGTTGCCTCAGTCTATTGAAGAGTTGTCTGAATGATTGTGCCGGAATCGGCAACGCCTGGAAGGTTCCTGGCAACATGATTCAGCAAATCTGCCCACCATTCATGCCGCCATTCGCCCATTAAGAGTTCATGAAACCTAGTTGGTTTTTAGATGGCCGCACGTAACATGCGCAAAGAACGTTGCGGTTTGTCTATGTCATAGCCAATGCTTTTGCAGATAGCATTCGCGCGAGCCAGCGCTATTTTGCCATCTTGTTCTTCATCTTTGCTCCAGGCTAAATAGGGCGTTTGGTCTTTTATCGCTGTAAACGTTTTCACGTCTTCGATATTGACGGAGTCGAGGCTGTTTTGGCCGAACACCGATTGAGAGAGCAAAATCGTTATCGTCGCAATTAAGATTTTCGTCATATGTACTCCTGAATAATGATGGCCATGTGTATCAGATTGCCGGGCCGATGGTTGTGGTATTTTTTCAATGCGATCCTATGTCCTTGGCGAGTTCGAAATCAGCAACTAAATAGTAAACATCATCGATATAGGGGGTTTTATTTGAAAACTACGACTTTAGTGATCTTGCTCGTTGCGGTTATCTCCGCACTCGCCGCACAGAATGTGAAATTTGAAACAGTGATTGCTGCAGTTGAAAAGTTGGGTGGTCTCAAGTTTGAAATTCATTCCACTTTGGAAAAAGCGGAAGCCGATGAGTTGGCGCATATCCTCAGCACGGCAAAATCGATGTTTGAGATGCAAATGGCTAAGGAGCCGCAGTCTCGCGATGCTCATGCAAAAGGGCATGGATGTGCGGAGGCGCAGTTTATCGTTAACGCGAATCTGCCTCCCGAATTGCGTGCTGGCGTATTTCAGCCAGGACAAACGCTCGACGCCATCATTCGTTTTTCGAATGGAGAAGGCACAACGACAACCGATGGTCTTCCGCAAGGCCACGGCATGGCGATTAAGTTGATCGATGGTGCAAAAAACGGAAATATTTTGGGGACGGGAACGACTCAAGATTTCATGTTGGTCGATAATCCTCGCTTTGCGGTTCGATCCGTCAAAGACTATGACCTCTTAGAAAAACTCACTTTGCAAAAACAGAAACCGGTTTGGGTTTTGACTCGAGCGATTCGTGAAGCGCTGGCTGAGGCCGGCCGCCAAGACGCCGAAGAAATTCCAGATGAAAAAATCAGTCAAATCGTGGCGGCCGTCATAACACTCGAAAAGGCGCCGCAAAATTTGAACAATGCCTTAAGCGAAATTTTTGGCGAACAGGCGGCTCCTATTCAGGCGGCGATTCTGGCAAAATTGGGACAGATGAAAGCGGGCCAAGCGCCGCTCGAGTTAGTGATTGGCACTGAACTCAGCAAGGTGATTGGTTCGTCACTGACGGCTTCGTACTATTCGATGACGAGCTATCTATTTCGCGCCAATGGTTTCTCTGACAATGCGGTTAAGTACTCCGCTCATCCCGTGGATTGCGGAACAGGAGAGAAGCTCGCGCCGGAAGCAGTCCCTCAGGGAGCCGGAGAAAATTATTTATCTGAAGGTTTGGTGCAATCTCTTAACAAGACTCAGGCTTGCTTTGATTTTTCAGTGCAACCGTTGGCTGCGAGCATGAGCGTAGAAACGAAGCAAAAGCTCGTCGAAGACGCGCGTTTAAATTATGAAACTCCTGAGGTCGTCGTCGCGCGCATCGTGATTCCTGTTCAAGACGTTTCACTTGCGGCCAAAAAAGATTACTGCGCAAATCTCAGCTATAATCCATGGCAGGCGAGTCAGGAGCTGCAGCCACTCGGAGCGCTCAATCGCGCTCGTAAAGTGGCCGTGACTGCAAGTTCGATCCGTCGCCATTTGTATCTGGGCAAAGATCGTAACGAGCCCGCAAGTATCATGGAATATCGAAATCTAAAATAGGACGTTCCCTAATTTGCCACAACGCTAAAGTTGTCGGCATAAACATAAGAACTACCGGCTCCTTTATAGACGTAAATGAGCGCCGATTTGACTCCTGCTGGGAACTTGAACGAGAAACTGAATTTACTCCATGCACTTGAAATCGGCTTAACGTGCTGATCAAAGATAACGTTGCCATTGGCGTCCAGGTATTCGATTCCAATTTCTGCTGCCTGATCCTTTGAGGAACCCAATTTGGCTTCCACTGAGAGAGTGTAAGTTGAGCCTGCGATCAGTTTCGCCGTAATGTCCTGGTAAACGCCACTCGCTTTTCCGCTCACCCGCAAAGAATATGCGCCCGCGTAAACCGGAGAAGTAACGGCTTTGCTATTGGCCCAAACATTCCAGCCCGAGAGTTTGCTCTCGTACCCCGGATTCGTGACGAGATTGCCTGAAGCCGCTGGCGGAGGCGGCGCGGGAGTCGGACTTGGAGACGGGCTCGGCGTTGGAGTCGGAGTCGGACTTGGTGTTGGACTTGGGCTCGGGGTTGCGACCGATGCACTGTTGTGAACCGCGATGACCGTTTGCAGATCTGGAAGGCCGCTGAGAGGATATTGAATGTCCGAGACACTCCAACTGTAGGCGTAATCAAACAGCGGGTTAGGAACCAGAGAGGCCCAAGTGTCGATTGTCTGTTGCAGCTCCGCGGCCGTTGGAACAAAGGTGTATCCGTTGTTATCATCACCGCAACCCGACGCGGCCTTGGCGCTTGCGCATCCGAATGCTTGATAAACGGGGACGATCTGATTGATCGACACGCCCACCGCTTGTGCGGCTGCGACAGCTTTTCCGATGAGATCAAATCGACAAGTTCCGTACTCACTCAAACATGGATAGTAGTCGATCCCAAATAAGTCGATATCGGTATTGCTCGGACTATAATACTTCCCGTTGTAAACATAAGAAGGCGACGCGTTGGTACCAAGATTCATCATCACAAAAAAAGTTTTGGCGCCTGGAACATGAGCATGAATCCAGTCAGATTCAGCTTTGAGATTCGCAGGCGTACACAATGGATTCCAGATACCAGTCGGGTCCGGCTCGTCCATTAGATAAAATCCAAAGAGTTTCGGATTGCCGATGAAGGGCGTGACGGCATTTACGAAAGCCGTGTCGGCACCACCACACATGCCCAGCCAAACTAATCCCATTTGCCCTGAGGGAAGTGCGTTGAGTTCATCAACAGAGCTGATGTCTGCTAGGTTGAATCCTAAGTTTCCTCCCGCTAATCCGGAAGAGAAATGAAGAGATGTGCCGGCGAAAACGGAAGAGCAGAAAAACGTCACCAAAAGCAAAAGACATCTTTTATAGGATTGCATTGCGAATACTCCCCTTTGAGTCGTCCCGAAGGCAGTATTTGCAAGCTGAGATCCATGTCTCAGAATGAGTGGTTGAGTAAGCTGTTGATGTCTAACGGAAAGTGAGTGGTTCAAAATCGTACGATGCATTCCATCGTCAATTCTTGGTCAGTGATTAGGAAATGATCGCATTTTAAATAAGTGGCAAATTTTCAATTCGATTACGGCCGCTTGGCGCGCTTTCAGCCAAAGCGTAAGAGTTGAAACTCATTTAACTAGGGGTGGGAAATGAATCTTAAAAGTTTGTTCATTTTAGCGATTGCGATGGGTTTGTCGGTCAGCGCGACGGCGCAACCGGAATCACCAATTAACTGCACGTCAAAAAAAGGCTTTGAGGTTACGACTTTAAATATTGAAGTCATCGGCAGTGGTCCTGAGTATCGGGCGAAAATGTATGAATACGGCGAAATCAATCACATGGCCCCGCAACTGATCGGTGACTTTGTTGTTTCTCGCATCAGCCAGACAAAGCATGTGTTCAATCGTCCAATTGAAGTCATATTCTATGCGGACGAGAATGGCGAATTCCGTTTTGATCCAAAAACCAAAGACGAGTCAGCAAAACTTTTTGCTAAACTCAAAAAGCCACTCGGCAGCTTTTACGCTGAAAATCTTAAGTGTAGTAAAGAGTAAGAAGAGTTGCCTTTCGGGAAACAAGTGTTTCCATTTAAAGTGTTTACATACAGCTTCGGCGGCTCTAGGGTTTACTTGGAGGTATTTATGAAAACGGTTTTGTCTCTCGTAGCTTTTATATTCTTGTCGCTCGCAGGACATGCGGAATCCAATTCCATTTATGGTTCTTATCGTCCGGTAAAGTCCGCGGCGTGCAGGGCGCTGAACATTACACGAAAAGTCTATGTTTCGAGACCATCACCGCAAGTGCCTCCAGCAGCGACTTCACCGGGATGCTTTAAATTCGGAAGGAACGATTGCGAGCCCGGGCAAAGCGGTTCGTTTCAATATGGCGAGTTTCTGTTTCAATTCGCAGACGGCTCTCTTGCTACAATCACCACAGGTGGAGTCGCATTGAGCGGGCAATCGTATACAGTCTCTATTTCACCTAATTATGTTTTGACGATCGTGGCATATCTAACCGACCAACCGATCTCTTGTTCCGCCGTCAAAATTTAATCCGAGCTGTCATTCACATTTTTTCAACTCCACCGCTGGTTCTTGGATCGGATCGGGGCGATCAGTTAGAAGATAAACATCTTCAAATGGGGGAGTAATAAATGAAATTCTTGATCGCAACTTCTGCAATGGCATTGAGTCTGTCGGCGTTCGCAAAAGGTCCTCGCTTGGTCACCTATGTTTGTGAGCCGATGCATCCACACGATGGCCGTGTTTTGAACGAATGGCCCGAGCGAGTGAAGCACTATCGTGTTTCATTTGATCGTCAAAATGCTTATTTGAGCTATTCTTCGACCGCGGAGCCAGCGACTCCGGCGAAACTCATGACACGGGTAAATACTGGCATTACCGGACATGGTGGATCGTTCGTTCTTGACGATATCACTGTGACCGTCGGAGACGGTGTGACGGTTTCGTTGACCGATGATCCAGATGTTTCTGGTGACTGCCAGACTCGCTGAAACAGGACGGCTGCTCGTATTCTTTACGGGCGCGACTGACTGGGGTTGGCTTTGTCTTCGACTTATTTTAGGAAACTCAGCGAAATTATTCAGCGGTTGAAATACATTTGAATTTTATGCCGAGGATATCGGCCCCAATTGGCTGATTATTCATATCAACCGAGATATCGAGCGATGCCGAAGCCGGTAATCCAACTACGACTTCAGGAATATCAGTCAACGTGTTCTGAAAGTTCAAAACATAGTGCCCAGGAGAAGTCTCCGGCTTCGAGTGAGTTGTGGAACTGAACCTTGGCTTCACCCAAACTAAGGCTGCAAGCCCATGTTGAGCAGGGCGGGGTAAAGTGAGTTTCGTTTCTCCAAGGTAAATGTAGGTTTCATCGCCAGGGTTAATTCCCCAGCGAAGGAAATAGTCGTAAGTTCCGCCGGTGTTCCCGTCTTTCTGCGCCAGGCATTCCCGTTTACCGAGCACTATTGGAACTCCGGTTGCTGAAACGCATTGCTTAGAAGTGCTGCCGAACGTGAGGCACACAGAGCTAGTGTCCTCTACATTTTTCCAAGGAACATCTGCAAAGACAAAACTTGATTTTAGAAGAACAAATAAAAAATAAACAGTTACCATTTTCATATTCAGCTCCTTAAATGAGTCTGTCAGTGCGGACTATCTGATCTCTATCGGATTCGCCTCTCGCCAGCCATCCCGATTTTCGACATAATCCCATGATCCCTTCTGACTTTTTTGATCATAATCACGTCGTAACATCCAATCACGAATTGTCGCCCAGGATAGATTTACGTTATTACCCCGACCAAATACTTTCCCATCAGTACGAGAGATTAAAAGTTCCATTGAATAAGAGGTATCCGGAATTGAACTCGGGTAACGAAGACGTATTGTCAAAATCTCATCCGGCTTTTGGGAAGTATCACCATGTAAGTATTGGAGAAGAAACGGCACATTTTGAAAGCCGCTGGTCAGCACGTCCTTTATCCCGCACTCGAGCGGTTTTTCTCCAAAAAGTAGGCGATAAAAAGAGCCTGGCCAGAACCGTTTAGGATTATAAGAGAGGTAAAAATCAATAACGTTGGGCACCTCTCCATCATCGGTTGGTCCTTGGAGGATCCACAGGCTAAGTCCATCAATCTTCAGATGAAATCGAGGCAAAGCTACAAGTGCCGCCTGGCAACTTTTTTTCATTCGAACGCGTCTGACGGGTGACTCAGCGGCAGAGGCACAGTGATTGGCTAAAATAAAAATAAATATGTTCAGTACGATAAACTTCATCATTTTGGGTAACGGATATCTCACGTCTATGAAACAATCAAGGCTCGCATGAGCAGACCAAGTCGAAATTGACTAAGTTCGAGATTGGTGTGGCGTTCACAAAAGATGCGGTCATTAATGGTCAGGATCGAAATCTCTTTATTCGGCAGATCAGTATCGCACCAAAATAAATCAGAGTGAGAGCGCGGCATTCACATTTTTTCAAGCCCCTCACCAGTTCTTGGATCGGCTCGCGCCGATCAGTTAAAAGATAAACATCATCTTCAGTGGGCATATCGAAAAATGAGCAGAGATTCCCGTAACGTCGCGCTCGATCGAGTGCGTACATTTCTAACACTGGTCGTGCTGCTGCATCACTCGGTCATTCCGTACACGCATTTTGGCCATACCGATTCAACCTCTTGGCTCGGGTTTGATGTGATCGTGCTTGCGACGGATTCGTTTTTCATGGCGATGTTTTTCTTTTTGTCTGGGTTATTTGTGTGGCGCGGGCTAGAGCGGAAATCTCCAAGTTCATTTTTGCGTGAGCGGCTACTGAGACTGGCTTTGCCTGGAGCTGTCGCCGCGATTTTTTTGATTCCAATTGGCTACTACGCACTGGCTGTTCGACAAACACCGGATCTTCAATTCTTAAGTTTCTGGTGGAAAACGGTGACAGTGGGTCCGTGGCCGAGCGGTCCGATTTGGTTTATTTGGCTGCTCTTGGTGTTTGATACGATCGCGACGGTTCTTTATCGGCTTTCGCCAGCGCTCCTCGCGCCGATTGGTCAAATCTCACGCTTAGGGTTTGAAGCGCCCGCTCGCTTCTGGCTGTTTTTTGTCGTCTCCAGTGAGGTCGCTTATCTTCCGTTGATTCTTTTTTTTGGAGGTAGTCACTGGCTTACGTTCGGACCATTCGCTGTGCAAACAAGTCGTATTCTGCTCTACCTTTGCTATTTTTTAATCGGAGCTGGAGTGGGAGCGTCGGATTTTTCGACCGGCACCTTAAGTCGTGATGGACGACTGCCGAAGAACCGGTGGTCTTGGGCATCGGCTTCGCTGATTTTTTACGCCGCGATGTGGGTCATGATTTTCATCAAGCGGCAAGTGCTGAATAATCCGGCATCATTGCCGCTCTGGTACCCTCCCATCTACGCCACTTGCTTTGTGCTTTTCTCTGTTTCGATTTTGTTTGCGATCTTTGCTTTCGGTTTAAATTCAAAGTCTGACCGGCGGACAGTTCTCGACATAATGCAAGCCGATGCCTACGGCATATTTCTTGTGCATTATCCCATCACACTTTGGCTCCAATACTTTCTCCTCGATCAGCCCTTGCCCGCGATCGTCAAAGCGATGACCGTCTTCATTCTGACCATTCTCTTAAGTTGGGGAGTGATTGTAAGATTAAGAAAGATTCCTGGAGCCAATCGGGTGCTGTGAGCAAATTTTTCAAATTGCATCCCTGATTTGATATTTGGGACGGCGGAAATCAAAAATGATGACAAGGGGGATCTCATGTCTGTTCATTTGCCGCCCAAGGGCCGCGATCTGCGGCTAGATGTTTTTCGAGGCTTCGCGAATTGGACCATTTTTATCAACCATTTCCCGCATAACTTTGTCGCACTTTTTACTTTCCGGAATATTGGATTTAGTGACGACGCCGATTTGTTTATTTTTATCTCTGGCTACACGGCCGCATTTGTCTACGCTCGCTTCATCATGGAAAAAGGGATGGCAGCTGCCACGGCTAAGATTCTTCGCAGGGCTTGGCAAATCTACGCCACTTATATTTTCATTCTTGTGATCTCCCTTGTGTTGATTGGCACCTGTGCCGTGCACTACGGAATTCCTCCGCTGGAGGGGGGCGGCGGCGTTGACTACAATGTCGGAGTTTTTTTTCTGAAGCCAGTTGAGACGTTGTGGGGAGCGCTGAGCCTCCAATACAAACCGGTGAATCTCGACATTCTGCCGATGTATGTCGTCTACATGGTTTTGTTTCCTGTGGTTTTGTGGACGATGCTTCGTAATCCCGATACAACGATGCTGTTCTCCATCGTTCTTTATTTTACTGCACGAACATTGAAATGGAATTTGCCGAGTTTCGGTGCTGGGACTTGGTATTTCAATCCGTTTGCATGGCAGCTGCTTTTTGTTTTTGGTTCCTGGTGTGCCATGGGTGGTGCGACCCGTTTGAGTGGATTGGTAAAATCACGAGCGTTCTTGATTGGTGGAAGTCTTTATCTTTTGTTTGCTCTGGTGATGAGAACGGCTGAGCGTTATCCTGAATTCGCCGCTCTTATGCCACACGATCTTGTGCAAGTTTTTGTTCCAAACGACAAAACGAATCTTCCGCCTTACCGGTTTCTTCACTTTGCAATTCTGGCCGCGTTTGTCGTGCGGGTGATTCCGCGTGGGTTTGCGCCGTTCGAATCTCGATATTTTAAGCCCGCTGTACTCTGCGGACAGAAGTCGCTCGAAGTTTTTGCGCTCGGGACGGTTTTGTCTTTCGTGGCGCATTTTTATCTTGAGTATGTTTCAGGCTCATTACTGTCCCAAGTGTTGGTCAGTTTTGCTGGCGTTGGAATTATGAGTTTGTTCGCCTATGTGATCACCGAATGGAAGAGCGTCGAGGCGGGCAAGCTTCGAGTCCAGTCTGCAGAGGTGAAGCAGGCGGTGATGGAGCTGCGAGTGTCGGAGGGGAAATAAATGAAGATATTTTGGGGTGGCATTCATCAAGATATTATTGAAGCTTCTGGGCCGATGTTTTGGGGATGGCTCCTGTTCTCGCTTCTTGTTGGCATTGTGTACTACAAGGTCAAATATCCTCGCTCGTCGCTCAAAGCGGCACTTCAATTTGTAGTTCCGGCTCGCACGTATCTCTCGAAGTCTGCGTTTCAGGATCTTTTTATTTACATAAATAATATTTATTTAGTAACTGCGATCGCTTGGTGGACGGGCATGGTCCAGTTCTCGAGCGCCAAGGATTCTACCGAAACCTGGCTGGCTAATCATTTTGGATTTTCTTCAGCGCCCGTTGCGAGCAATCTGACCGTTAATATTCTTTATTCGATCGGCAATATCGTGGCTTTTGACGTTGCCTGGTTTCTTTCCCATTGGGCGTTTCATAAAATTCCTGTGCTGTGGGCCTTTCATAAAGTTCATCACTCTGCGACTCAGCTCAATCCAATGACCCGTAGCCGGTTTCATATTCTTGAGAATGTTCCTCTCTACACCTTGTTAGGCATCGCCGCGGCATCGAACGCTTACGTGTTTAAAGCGCTCGGGTATCATCCCTCGCTTGTGACGGTGATGAACGGATTCCCGCTGTTTATGATTGTCTTTAGTATGTTTGGAATTTTACGGCACACGGAAGTTCCAATTTCGTTTGGACCGCTGGATTATATTTTTAGCAGTCCGGTCTTGCACCAAATTCACCACAGCTGCAAGCCTGAGCACATCGACAAGAATTATGCGATGAACTTATCCGTCTTAGATTGGATGATTGGCGCCTTGGTTTTGCCTGAGAAGAACAGTGCTCCGTTGAAGTTCGGCTTGTCGGAAAAGCAAGAGGACGTAAATATCTTTCAGCTCTATTTCACTCGGCCGTTCACGGATCTTTGGGGATATCTCAGACGCGGCGAAATCTTTCAGCACGCGGCCAATGCGGATCATTCAGCTACGGCACCCGCTGACCGAACGCATGCAGGAGTTGCAGATAAGCCAAGTGAGCTTGAGACGTCCCTTGAATCGCGAGAATTTCAGCTTCCGTCACGCGCCTGACATCCAAATTGATTTCGTTGGCATCCGCTCGTCCCATTTTAAATCGAGCGGTGTCTTGATCCAAAATATGCTGAGCGGTTTCAAGATTTTTTGTGCGTGATTTAAATTGGGCAACACTGATTTTGAAATTGGCCTGAGCGGCGGTGATGGTACTTCGCACATCCCGCTCCACCTGTCTTAAGCGAAACTCCGCCGCATGACGAGCTTCTTCTTGTACCCGGAATGCCGAATAGTCTTTAAGCCCGCTCCACAGAGGAATCGTCAACACGGCAACCGTCGACCAACCCGAGAATGCCGTGTCAGGCCGATTGTACCGACTCCAAGAATAGCTGAAATCCACCGTCGGTAACATGGATCGAAACAGAGCGCGCTCGCGATAATCCTCGGTTTCCATGCTGGCTTGGGCCGCACGCCAATCGGGTCGCGATCTGGCGGCGCTGCTTGATGGCGACTCGTCGAGGAGTCGTGATACATCGGCCATGGAAAAATTTTTGGTCCAAGGCCACTCCGTCTTGACGTTGGAATGTCTCAAGATGGATTCGACGGCCGCTTTTGCAAGGTTCAGTTGAACTTCTGCATCGGCACGGCGTGCTTCTGCGTTGCCCGCATCCAATGTGACTTTTTGCGTTTCTTCGCGTGGCAGAAGTCCTTTATCAAATCTCGCCTCGGCGATTTTTAAAAATCCATGCAAACTCTCTTCGCTTCGGCGCAGAGCCTCGACGGTTTGTTTTTTCTCGATCAACTGCAAGAGATTGGTGACGGCCTGAGCTTCGGACTGAAGGTAGCTGTCATCAAGTTGAAAACTTTGATAGTCGAGATTGCGATGCGCGGCTTTGAGTCCTGCGAGGTCAGCGCCCGAGCGAAACAAATTCCAAGTGGCGTTGGCAGAATAGGTTCGTAAGACCGTGTAATCCGATTTTGTGGGATCCCAATTGCTTTGCCCATTGTCTTGTTCGCCTTTTAAGAAAACGCTTGGCGAGAAGTTTCCCCAGGCCGCATCCAATTGGAATCGTGAAGCCGAAAGATTCGTCTGCTGAACCAAGACGGATAAATTCTCAGACGTCATCTTTTGTGTCGCTTCACTAAAAGAGATTTCCTGCGCTTGAGCGGGATGTAAGGCTACTAGAGAAAAGAAAAAACTTAAAAAACTCATCATGTTTTTAGCCGCCAATCCAAATAGCTCACTTGCAGGCTCGGTACGATAAACAGAGTCGTTAACATCGAAAACGAAAGACCACCAATCACGGCGATGCCGA
>Ga0105239_10008968_pt1 | contig 11319 bp, 9 predicted proteins | sample KBSC44metaG_FD_92761 | JGI IMG/M metagenome (GOLD analysis project Ga0105239, IMG submission 92761) | Corn rhizosphere microbial communities from Kellogg Biological Station, Michigan, USA - KBS C4-4 metaG | ecosystem: Host-associated > Plants > Roots > Rhizosphere > Soil | place: Michigan, USA...
TCACCCGGAACGCGGCGGACACGACTTTGCCGATTGGACGACCTTCTACAATGAAGGTGATGAAAAGCGAGCGATCTAAGACCTTCTCCTATTCGGTCTTCTACGAACAGGCTCCTGAAGGCGGATACGTGGCATTCGTTCCGGCATTGCCAGGTTGCCACACCCAAGGCGAGACCTTGGAAGATACGGAGCGCAACGTCAAAGAGGCCATCGCTGTTTATCTGGAGAGCCTGGCAGCCCACGGCGATGCCATTCCCGTAGAGGGGCCCTCGTTCCAGGGCCGCGTGACGGTTCCCGCCTGATGAATGTCTAAGCTGCCGTCTCTGACCGCGCGACAAGTTGTCCGGGCGTTAAAGCGCGGTGGATTCGTTGAGGATCGGCAAAAAGGCAGCCAGCTGATATTGATCCAGCCCGCCACAAAAGCTAGAACCGTGGTTCCGATTCACCGAGGGAAGATCATCAAGGAACCCTTGCTCCGAGGCATCCTTAGGGATGCGAACTTATCGACGGACGAGTTTATCGAATTACTGTAGACAACTTCTAGATCTGCGGAGCAAGACCAACAGGGGAGCAGGAGCGGTCCGCTCCGTTACGACTTCGGGGTAGGTCGCTAGAGCCGGGGAGAGATCCCAGGCCAAGAGGAATGGCTGCCGCTCTTCGGTAACGAAGGGTACAGAAACCGGCTTATAGTCCGGCAGGCCCGTCACGGTTTCCGGATACCCGATCTGAGATCAGGGTTCACGCGCTCGATCAATACTCCATGCAGAAGATCGACGATCTAAGACGCAATTCGTCCGGATGCGTCTGCGGTCTTCTAACTGGCGAGCGGTTCCCAGCCTCGCAGTCGACGCACGGTCTTAGTTGGAGCATTATTAAGCGCGGTTCCCCCTGTGGTGGCATAGCGAAGCTTCTTTATGGGCGAAGTTGTCGCGGTGCGCACCAAGCGGCGTCGGTGGCACATCTTCGGCTAGTAGCGCAGCACTGCTGCGATTGCGCCGAATCCCGGTAGTTCGGTGCCAGGGTACGCGAAAACTTCCGCGCCGGTCCGCAAGCCCTCCACCACTGCGGCGTTCAACTCTTCCTTCGGGGTGCCCTCTTCTGCCACGAAGATTTGCCGCGCACGACCCTCGGTCGCGGCTTTCAAGACTGCGCCTGGATCTCCGGCGAGTTTGTCGCGAATTTCTGGCAACGTCCCTAACGCGCGGTCGGCCGCCAGACGGTATTCGCGCAGGGCCCCAGCGGCCGCATGTTTCGCCACTTGATCCAGTGACGAATGTTCCGCGTTGCCGTGGCACTCAGACTCGAAAATGTGCGGATACTTGGCGGTCTTGCGGTATAACGACAACTCCTCCCGCACTCCCGCCAGGAATAGCGGCTCTCCGTTTAGCGTCTCTTTGAGCCCCCGATCCACGAGCCCGAAGAAATGCCGCAGGTAGACTGCGTTGGAGTCTTGATCGCCTGAACTGGCGAACCGCACACCGCGCAAGCTGCCCACCGAGGGGCCGGCTGGGGAGTGGCTATCCATGGTGTGTTCGGGCTCGTCGAACGCGCCCGCCGCTTCCAGGCTGACTGGTACGCCTGCGGGCAGAGCCAGTTCTTCGGCGCGCCCGTGTGAGTAATGGAATAGTCGAAGCTGGTTCTTGCTGATACCGAGGACGAAAAATCGGCTGGGGGTCTGTGCTGCGGCCACCAGAGGCAATAGATCGAATCGGTCGCCAACAGTCACGTTATCGGGGTGCACGCCGGGAGTCTCGTAGGATGCCGTAAAGCCCGGCGCGCAGAACAAAGTGACGCCTGGCCCGCCGTGTCCATCGTCGAGCGTAGCTGCGAGCAGTTCGAGAGCGCTCGCCACGTTGTCACCGGCTTCCGGAGCCTCCGGACGGTTCAAATGGCCCAGTTGCTCCGCCGCGGTTTGCGTCAAGTTCCGCAGATGCGCATGCCGAGTGCCACTGCCCGTTCCCGGCTGGTATGCGGGAATGCTTATAGTTACACACGGTCCGGTGTGCCGCGACAGAAGCTTAAGGTCGTCGATATTCAGGAGCTTGGAGGTGATGTTGATCACGGGAGCCATATTATTTTCCCCTTGCCCCGCGACAGTGCAATAGAAGGGCCGTTCGCCTGAGGTAAGGACGTTTGTGAGTTTGTTTAGTTCGCGGCGACTATGCTGCGCCGCATGGTTGCTGCCCAGGAAACCTCACAAAAGCCGGCCGAAGTGAAGCGTTCTGTTGCGCTTCCTGCCACGGGCTGAACTTCAAAGGCAAAAGGGCCCGTCTCGCTCAAAGTTCTACCTTGCGGACCTGCGGCACATTGCTACCTGCAACAAGATGCGGTTCCCATAATGCGCGGAAAAAATCGTCGCGGCGAGGAACCGACACCCGCGGGAGCTCCGTGAGGCCTCCGACCCGCGATGGATCGTGGATCGGAGGGCCGAACAGAAGCGTTCTAGGGTGCCGGGACGGCAACTCGATTCGCCGGGACGATCTGAGGCTGATACGCGAACACTTCGCGGCTGCCCGGGTCCACCAAGACCTTCAGCCAGTTCACGTCGTTGGTGCCGAAATCCTGGTTATCGCCGAAGGTTTCCACTCGCGTGAAGTTCTCCAGGCGCCTTCCCATCGAGTCCAGGAACGGTTTGTCGATTCTGAAGTAGTGCGAGTCGCCGTGAACATAGGCGACGGGCCGCTCAAAGTCAATCACCGCATCCCGCAGGGCGACCAGGAAGTCATGAAAGCCATCGGGATCGGGGTCGGTTTCTACAAGTGTCTTCGGGTCGCGCAGGGGTCCACCCTGCGACGAATCCTGGTTGAATCCGGGATCGGCTTGCGAAATGAACATCACGGCAGCGGAGCCGTTCGCTTTTGCCTCGGCGAAGGTGTCTTGCATCCAGGCGATGTCGGCCAGGTTGCGGTAGTGATACTCGTTCTCATCCGGCGCGGTGCTGCAGCGGTTGTTGCAGGAACCTTGGATATTGAGCGTTGCGTAGGTGACGCGGTTAACGGTCCAGCGGCGGTTCTCTACGCAGGGCACCAGGCCGTTGACGCCCAGGCATTGAGGCGTCGATTGCACCTCCTCGAGGAAACGCTTTTGTCCCAGCGTGAAGGGAGTGCTGAAGAAAAGGCTGCGTTCCTTATCGAGTTGAACCAGCGAATTGTACCCGGGCGTGCGATCGCAATCCACCCAATCGTTGTCGCCGGGGGTGAAGATGGCCGGTGCCTGCAGGGAGTTGAAGTACCCCAGGGCTTGGGTGTAGACCGAGTCCTTACATTCACTGGAGCCGCTCTTGATATCGCCGTCATGGGCGGTGAACGAGAGATGCTGAGAGTTCATGTCGGCGATCAGATTCGGCACGCCCACGGTGGCTTGGGTGCCGGAGTAAGGCAGGTCTCCCCAAAGCCCAAAGGCGTAAGGGGCGGACCCCTGGTCAGCTTGACCGCCGTTGCCGTTGCTCTGGAACGCTCTGGCTTGCGGCAGCCCAATGGCAACCGCTCCGCCAATCAGAATGGCCGCGGCCCGCACGAAATGGGTACGCCGCGCTTGTGCCATGCTGGGCGCGTGGCTGGTTGGATGTTTTTTCATATTTCTCCTGAGTAGGGGAATTTTGCTCACGATCGAATTGAGCGACTCAGGTAGTGTAAGGGAATGAGTCTTTCAGGCTGATGAATGACTGGCTACGTTTTGATGTTCCGAAGACGGCCGCAACTCACTACCAGCTTGCACGGCAGCCGAGGCTAGCGCGGGGCTAGTTGACCAGAGCCGACGCGGAATGGTCCCGTTCGCGCAACACCCGCGAAGGCGTGATGGCGTCCTGGCGCTGCGACTGCTTTTCCGAATACATGCGGCGGTCGGCCACCGAGAGCAGTTCGTCGGCGTTACTGCCGTCTTCGGGAAAATACGCGGCTCCGATGCTCACGCTCAGCATCTGACCCGAAAACATTTCATGCGAAACCTGCGAGATCACACTGCGGATCTGTTCGAACTTCGCGCTGATTTCTCCTGCCCGCGCTCCCGGAAGCACCAGTACAAACTCATCGCCGCCCATGCGTGCCACTTGGTCGTACTCGCGGCAAACCGACTTCAATCCAATGCCCACGGCGCGCAGCGCCCGGTTCCCCTCCAGATGTCCGCAGCGATCGTTCACCTGCTTGAATCCATTCAGATCCAGGGTAAGCACTGCGATCGGTTGCTCGCTTCGCCGGCTGCGCGACAGCTCGGCGTCGAACTGCAGGAATAGCGAGCGCGCATTCGGCAGTCCCGTCAGATAATCGGTCGTGGCCGAAGTTTCCGCTTGGCGGAAGCGTAGGGCGTTTTCAATCGAAAGCGCAATTTTCGCATTGATCGCCAGCAAAATGCGCAGATGGTCCTTCGTAAAGGCGTCGCGGTCGGAGTGATAGAGCGTCAGCACGCCTACCACGCCGCCGGTTCCCTCCAGCGGCACGGCCAGTGCGGAGCGCAACGCAGAGAACTTCGACGGGTCGTTCAAGTAACCCGACTCCACCGATGGATTGCCATTGAGGATCGCCTTGCGGTTTTCCGCCACCCATCCCGACAGCCCTTGTCCCACCGGAATTTGCAGCGAGGAGAACAAGCGGAAATCGTCGCCTGCCACGAATTCAGGTATCAGGATCCCGGCGCGCTGCACCCAGATCGCCAGCCCATGATGCGGCACGATGCGGCGCAGGCGCACGCCCAGCAAAGATAAGGTTTCATCCAGGCTTAGTGAATTGCCCAGGTCCTGCGAGATTTCAAACAGCGCCTGGACTTCCTGCCGGGCTGCCGCGATCAGACTGAGGAAGTCGGCTGCCTGAGCCCCAGATGTAGCCGCCCCGGCGTTGGGCGCCGCTGCTTCAAACCCGGCGGCGGGCGCGAGCCCCCGCTCCACCTTCACATCTTTTGAAAGCTTCATGGGGTCCGCCGCGCGCGATTCTTTCGCCATTTTTTCCAGAGCAACGTAGTGCTTTGTGAGCACCTCGACCACCCGCGGATCGAAGGAAGTCCCGGCTTCTTTCTGCACCACTTTCATAGCCTCATCGAGCGGCAGCGCGCGCCGGTATTGACGGTCCGTGGCGAGGGCATCCAGGCAGTCCACCGCAGCCAGAATCCGGGCGCCAATGGGGATTTCCTCGCCCTTCAGGCCGTGCGGATAGCCGCTGCCGTCCCATTTTTCGTGATGCGCCCGCACGATGGGAACCACTGGATAGGGGAACTGCACACGCTCCAGAATTTCGGCGCCCACGATGGGATGGATTTTCATTTTGTCGAACTCTTCCGGTGTCAGGCGGCCGGGCTTGGAGATAATGTGCTCGGGCACCGCGAGTTTGCCGATATCGTGCAAGATGGAAGCGGCCTGCAAAGCCTCCTGCTGTTCGCGGGAAAGACCGAGCTCGCGCGCGATTTCCCGCGCATAGACTTGCACTCGCGCCAAGTGGTCGTGGGTGGTGTCGTCCTTGGCTTCAATCGCCAAAGCCAGCGCTTCGATGGTGCGAAGGTGCAGCCCCGATACCGCCTCCGCGTGCTTTCGCTCATTTTCCAGTCTGCTGATATACAAGCGATAGGAGCGGAAGACCAGGTACAGCACCGGACCCGTCAAGAGCACCGTGGGCCAGCCCGCGAAATGCGCAGCGATGCTGGCGGCTTGCGCCACCGCGCCTCCACCCAAATAGTACGGCAACGACCAGAGGTAACTCTCGCGCCACACCGCCCAAGCGGAAAAGCCTTCGGCGATCCCCACCGCGAGGGCGACCGGTACGGTGTTCATCAGGAAAAACGCAACCGTGGCAAGTGCCAGACGGATGACTGCATTTTCTTGATTCTCCAGCATCCAGTGTGAATGATAGATCCCGGTTGCGGCCGCGGCCGCCAGTGTAATAGTCGAGATATTAAAGGCGATCTGCTGCAAGCCAGGCGGCTGTTTTTGGTTCCAGAAGCATTGCACAAGGGTGACCGTCGCGGCGAGTACTACGGTTTCCGAAGGGGTGAGTTCCGCAATTCCGAACAACACAAATAGCAGATTGAGCGAGAGTCCGCTGGAGATTCCGGGAGCGTCGAAATGGATTCCCGCGGATAAAGTGGCCAGGACCAGGAATCCCGCGAATTTGAGCAGATCGGGCGATTCCCAGCCGCTCACGGCAACGCCCAGCGCAATCGCGCTCATGAGCGCGAGGAATCCGATGTAGACACGAACTCTTCCGGGGAGTTGCTGTTCCGCGCCGGGCATAGTATTGACGTGAGATTGCACGCCGAAGGCCATTCGAGCTCGATATAAGAGGACATTCCTTCAATAACTTAGCTACGGCCCTCCGCACTTAAGGGGACAAGATGGCGCCCGCCGCGGCTTTATCATGCGACAAAGTGTCTCAATATCAGGGGTGGATTTCGAAGGGGACTAGGGTGTTTGGCGGAGGGCGCTACGGCGGCTTTGCTGGCTCAATGGTTACGGGGGCTATCGGGCCGCAATGATGACGGAACTCAACCAAACGCACGAAACCCAAGTCTTCCTGGGCATGGAGGCGGTGATTGCAAGCGAGCCGCTGCGCGCGCTGCTCTCCACCATCGAACGCGTGGCGCGCTCGCAGGCGACGGTTCTGATCACCGGGGAAAGCGGCAGCGGCAAGGAGCTGATCGCCCGCGCGGTGCATCACTATTCGCTACGCTCCCACAAACCCTGGGTGGATCTTAGTTGCGCGGCGCTCCCGGAGCACTTGATCGAGAGCGAATTATTCGGCCACGAAAGGGGCGCTTTCAGCGGTGCCGACGCCTCCAAGCCGGGCCTGTTCGAGATGGCCAGCGGCGGCACCATTTTTCTGGACGAGATCGGCGAACTCGATCCGCGCATGCAAGTGAAGCTGCTGCGGGTGCTGGATTCGGTAGCCTATTACCGCTTGGGCGGCGTCAAGAAAGTGTCGGTGGACGTGCGTGTCGTAGCGGCCACCAATCAGGATCTGGAACAGGCCGTAAGCGAAGGGCGTTTCCGCGGCGATCTTTATCACCGTCTGGCGCAGTTCACTTTGCGGGTCCCGCCGCTGCGGCAGCGAGTTGCCGATATCGCCCCGCTGGCGCGCCACTTCCTGGCGCAGCACGATCCCCGGCTGAGTCTTTCGCCTTCCGCGATCGCGTTGCTTGAATCCCAGCCCTGGCCGGGCAACATCCGGGAGTTGCGTAACGTGGTTACCAAGGCCGCGGTTCTCGCGCAAAACCACGAAATCTCCGCCGCCGACCTTCCCATCACCATCTCCTCGCGATACATCGCGGATTCGGCGGTCGCCGCAAATCTCGAATCGATCGAGAAGCGCGCCATCCTCGAGGCGCTCACGGCAAGCGGCGGCCATCAGCAGCGTGCAGCCGCGCAATTGGGGATCTCCCGCAGGACGCTCAACCGTAAGCTAAAGTTATACCGCCCGGAAGCGGTAGGAGCTCGGGCATGCTGACCCCGCTGATTGCGGAGCAGCGCCGCGAGACGCGCCGCCGGGGGCACGGAAACGTGCTGGTCCGCCCCGAGAGTCCCGGCTCACGCGACATCCAGGGCCGGCTGGTGGATGTGAGCGCCAGCGGATTTCGCATGGCGCACGACTGCTCGGCGCTTACAGCCGGACAATATGTCACGTTTGCGCACGTCGAAGCCAGGGGCCGGGCGCGCGTCGTATGGACGCGCATTCTCGATGATTCCGTCGAGAGCGGTTTTGTGGTCGCCGACTAATTGCGCGTCTGCTGCACTTTGGGAGCAGAAACGTAACCGCTGATCAGGTCCTTCTTGATGTCATTGACCACCAGCTCGTAGGGCTGCGTAGCCTTCGACAACAGGAACTGTACCGGCTCGTTGAGAGTCTTGTCTTTTTTCTCCACAGTCTTATCGTCGGCGATCACGCGGATGGTGTAACGATTGCGCTTGGGATCGCATTTCTCGAGCATCACCGCGATGTCGCCCACCTTCTGCGGCGCCTTGGTTTTGCCCAGCTTGAACTCGGTATAGTTGCGCTCGCCCAAAGCTTTCAGCGCCGCCAGCTCCTTGCCGTTAGTGGCAATCAGCCCGCTTTGAACACCCAAGTCGCCCTGTGTGGCTTTTAAGGTGGCGATGGTTTTTTCGAGTTCCGAGCGGGTGGCGGCCACATCCGTTTTGACATTGCCGACATCGGTTGAAACTTCGCCGATGCGCGTATTCGCGGTCACCGCCTGCTCTTTCACCTTGCCGACTTCGGTTGAGACGTCCGACACTCGCCGCGCCTGCTCCTGCTGCACCTTCTGCAGACTAGCCGCAATCTCGTCGGCATGTTTGTCGGCATCCAGCTTGGCCTGGCCGGCGAGTTGACTGGCCTGGCGGCGGGCGGCTGCGAGTTCGGCCTGCAGCGCCTCCACCGAACGGCGGCTGGTCTGGGTGGTCACTGCCGTGGTCTCATGGATCTTGGAGATCTCATCCAGCAACTGATCGCGCATCTGCGCCATCTCGGTGCGGGTCTGGTTCACCTGATAGAACAGATAGCCGGTTGCAGCAATCAGGATTACCACGAGAACCAAAACAACAGGTACCTTCGGGCCAGAGCTCTGGACCACGACAGGCGGCGGATTGGAATCGCTCATAGGTGAATCTCCTCGGATTGAAAACAAGGGGCTCTCCTTCCTCAAATCATCTTACATCGGATGCTGGCAATGCTTCCTGCTTATATAATGCTTCCTGCCTATATTATGACCGCGGCGGGGCAGAACGGGTTTCATACCTTAGGGGTCATGCAGCCCGGCAGGGCGCGCAAAGTCCAGCAGATCCTGCTTGGGAACGCCGGGCTCGAAACAGCGGCGGCAGCGCGCTTCATACATGCCGGCGGCTCCCACCACAATCAGATCTCCGGATTCGACCAGCCGCTGCGTATGCTTGGCGGGATTGCCGCAACGCATGCAAATCGCCAGCGTCTTGGTGATGGACTCGGCCAGGCTCAGCAGCTCCGGCATGGGCGGAAACGGGCGGCCCATGAAATCGGTGTCGAGCCCGGCGACAATCACCTGCCGGCCGGCATCGGCAAACTGGGCCGTCAATTCCACCAGGCCTGTTCCCAGGAAGTTGGCTTCGTCGATGCCAATCACCTGCGTGCGCGGGCTCAGTCTGGCGAGGATCTCGGGGGCGCTCGTGACTACTTCGGATTCCATTCGCTGGTCGCCATGCGAAACGATTTCGTCGGCCGAGTAGCGGTTGTCGAGCGCCGGCTTGAACACCTGCACCCGCTTGCGGGCAATGCGCGCGCGGCGCAGGCGGCGGATCAACTCTTCGCTCTTGCCCGAGAACATGGGCCCGCAGATGACTTCGATCCAGCCGATATGGCCTGTCACCAATTCCATAGGGAAAAGCTAGCATAGCAGACACAATTCGGCTGTGGCGATTTAATTTCGGATCGTCTCGCGGTGGGCTGCTTACGTAAGCAGTCCACCGGGGATGAAGAAAACAGGCGGCTGGGGTCTCAGAAAAGTGTCCGAATCAACCTTCAATCGCGCTCTCCTATTTCCTTTCGCGGTCACCTCGCGCCGCTCTCGCGACGTCCGTATCAACCAGAGAATCGATTCCCCTCCGTGTCCCGCCCTTTCCTCAATGTTTCCGGGGCGGCTAGCCTGTATTCTACACAGGCGCGGATTTACCAAACTACGACGATCGGCCCGGCCGGGCTTTACTGCTGGCTGGATTATGCGTGAGGGAGTGGTGGACGGCCGGGAGCTGCAGCGGGAAGTGGATGAAAGGAGTGGAAATGGAGGTGGGGGAGGGACGTGAATGCTAAAACCCCGAAGAGAATTGGCCCACAGATGGGAACCGATAAACACGGATAAGAGAAAATACTTCTCCCCGAACGACTACTGAGTGTGGACTTGAACTCCCTCACGGAAGCGGTCATTGGAGCGGCGTTTGAAGTCTCGAACACCTTGGGCGCGGGATTTTTGGAAAAGCTGTACGAGAGGGCCCTGGTAAACGAGTTGGCTCTTCGGGGCATCGCGGCGGTCACCCAGGTCTCCTATCCGGTTGTTTACAAGGGGCGGCTCATTGGAGAATTCCAGCCTGATCTGGTCGTTGAAAACATTCTCATCGTGGAGCTGAAATGCGTGGATCGCTTCGCACCCACCCATCTGGCCCAATGCCTCAGCTACCTGCAGGCATCCGGACTCACTCTGGCTTTGCTGCTCAACTTCCAGCACCCAAAAGTAGAATGTCGCCGGGTCGCCCGGTAGCCGGAGCTATCTGTGTTGATCTGTGTTCATCTGCGGGCCAATTCAGAATGGCGGCGGAACCGGCAATTGCTTCTGGTTTATGGCATCCTTCAATAAATCGATCATCTCTGTCTTGCTTTTACCTTCATATTTCTTCCTGAGGGGATCGTGATACTTGGGATCTGTATGTATGAGCCCGTCTTCTCCGACAAATAGCAGTCCGGACCATGCGGCAGTTACGTCATACCGCTTCAACCCCTCTACGGGAGGTAGAGCGTTACGATCATCTGGCGATAAAAAGAGGATGTACCGTTCATCCGGTTGGACAAGCGCGTACTGCGTTGGTTGGTCCGCTGCGTCTGCGACCCGTCCCCCCATTTGAGAAATTACGATTGTGGAGCCTCCAGCAGACCCCTTCAAAGTCTGAGCAATGCTGATAACAGAATCTGTTTCTATCCACGTTTGACCTGTTCCTCGTCGGGAGGGCATGACTTTCTTAACAACCCCCTCGACAATCAGACTCGACATATCGGTCAACTGCTTCAGCGATTGAGGCTCTGGCGCAACATCAACTATTAGCTGTCCGACTCCGTGCGGTTGTCCAGGCGGGTAGATAGGTCGCGACTTTGAAGTCTGGGACTGTGCACCTAAATTCAGTGAAGCGGCAATCAGTGCAATTTCCGGACAACGCGTTTTTATGAAACTGGTCCTTTTCATAAAGAACGCTAAAAAGGTCTTGGCAGAGGGATCGGGTGTTCCGGGATTCCTCTCCAGGGAGCATAAATCTTCTTGGGGACGTCGTTCAGAAATTTCGTTTCGGCCGCAATGCGATCTTTGACCGTCTGGTCTGTCGTGGCGGCTTGAAAAATATTCAACAATCGCACGGCGTCTTGCGGCTTCCTCGCGGCACCGCCCTGGATGTCCATTGGACTCGCGAATGCCTTGTGAATGATGTCCAGCGCAGTAAGCATCTGCGCGGCGGTGAAGGGCGGGCTTGTCATGAAACAGAACACAAAGAATGCGGCGTCATCGCCCAACGCGGCGAGGTACCGATCTCCTAGTTGTAGCGGACTAGGCATGCGCATGTACGCGCTGACCGATGCGAATCTCGCTTGAATTGCAGGATTGGGAAAGGTCCTCCCA
>Ga0105239_10008971_pt1 | contig 11317 bp, 11 predicted proteins | sample KBSC44metaG_FD_92761 | JGI IMG/M metagenome (GOLD analysis project Ga0105239, IMG submission 92761) | Corn rhizosphere microbial communities from Kellogg Biological Station, Michigan, USA - KBS C4-4 metaG | ecosystem: Host-associated > Plants > Roots > Rhizosphere > Soil | place: Michigan, USA...
TAATCAGAAACCCGGTGAGCCCAAAAAAAGCCAACCGGCGCACAAACTTATTTACCTGTAATTGTAGCGGTGTTTTTGGTGGCTGGTAGGTACCTACTGCTTTGCCCAACTTACCTAATACGGTATTGCTTCCTGTAGCAGTAATGCGGGCAACACATTTACCTGTATTAATGGTAGTGCCCTGGTATAATATATTGTTTCCTTCTGTTTCCAGTTTATCTGCAGCAACAGATTCACCGGTAATGATGGATTCATTTACCGTAAAATCATTTTCCTGTAAAACAATTGCATCGGCAGGAATATTCATCCCCTCATCAAGCCGTACAATATCTCCGGGAACAAGTTCTTCTGAAGGAATCACTACTTCTTTCTCATCCCGTATCACTTTCACTTTTGTTACTGCATATTGTTTTAAGGCCTTCAACGCTTTGGTGCTTTTAGCTTCCTGGTAAATTGAAATGGATGCTACCAAAAGCATGGCCACCAGCATCATCATGCCTTCGCTTGCTTCGCCTAAAATAAAATACAATGCACAGGCGATAATAAGCAGGATGAACATAGGTTCTTTTACAATATCCCAAACAATCTTAAGAAAGTTGCGGGAAGGTTCAGTCTCGAAAGTATTTTTTCCATACTTTTTTTGAAGTGCAGGAATTTCACCGGCGGATAATCCATGTATATCTTTTAAGTAAACTACCGTTGATGGCATTACTAAAATTTTTACTATTAAAATTCAATATTCTTTCAGTTGATTACTTCTTTCCTCCTGTTTAAAATTATGCAATGGTTATTTCTTTATCCATATACACATCCTGGATAGCATGTAGCAATGAAATGCCTTCTGAAAAGGATCGTTGAAATGCTTTTCTGCCGGAAATAAGCCCGGTTCCGCCGGCCCGCTTATTAATAATAGCAGTAATAACAGCATCTTTAAGATCGGCTTCGCCTGCAGAAGCACCACCGGAGTTTATCAACCCAATACGGCCCATATAACAATTTAATACCTGGTAGCGACATAAATCAATAGGATGTGCGGAAGACAACTTTGTGTACATGCGCTCATCATTTTTTCCATAGTCTCCTTTTTCTGCGTTTAAAGCTTTGTAGCCCCCATTATTTACAGGCAATTTTTGTTTAATGATATCTGCCTGTATTGTTGCCCCGAGATAATTTGCCTGCCCCGTAAGATCTGCGGATAAATGATAATCCGTATCGCGTCGTTTAAAAGCATTATTCCGTAAGTAACACCATAAAATGGTGACCATCCCAAGAGCGTGTGCTTCTTCAAACAGCCTCGACACTTCTGTTATTTGTCTTCCTGATTCTTCCGATCCGAAATAAATAGTGGCACCAATTGCAGTGGCGCCAAGGTTCCATGCATCTTTTGCGGAACCAAACAAAAGCTGATCGAATTTATTGGGGTAAGTAAGTAACTCATTATGATTAAGCTTTGCTATCAGCGGAATTTTGTGGGCGTATTTTTTTGACAATATGGCTAACCCGCCAATAGTGGTAGCTACCGCATTACACCCTCCTTCAATGGCAAGCTTTACAATATTTTCCGGATCGAAATAAATTGGATTTGCCGCAAATGATGCGCCAGCGCTATGTTCTACTCCCTGATCAACCGGCAGAATGGATAAATACCCCGTGCCTGAAAGTCTTCCATTTTTATAAAGGGAGGCAAGGTTACGAAGCGTTTGGGGACTTCTGTTGGATATGCTGAAAACTTCATCAATAAAACCCGGTGAAGGCAGGTGCAATTGTTCTTTCGATACAGTAGTACATGTATGTGTTAGCAATGTCTCATTTTCATTTCCGATCAATGCTATTATTTCATTGGCTGTCATGTGGTATCTTTTAAGTAAAGAACTATTGCTTAATCATTTTCAAACCGCCCTGTTTTCTCCTGTATCACGATACGATAAATAACTGCCCTGATATTGTGATAAGCAGCAATACCTTCTTTCTCAATATCCATTTCCGGAGGGATAGCCGTTTTACTTATTTTCATATACATCGTTCTTTCAGCAAAAAGTTTAAGGGCATAATACCTTTCCCATTCATCTGTTAACTCCTGGTACCTGCCCCATGTTATTACGCTTTTCCATTTTGTAAAGCTTTTCATATCATCAACTTCAAAACACACACCGGGATTCTTCCGCATCATTTGTATTTTCATTCCTTCGGCAGAATGGGCAATGATAAATCTGCCATCATATACATAATTAACAGGCACCACATAAATCCTGTTGCCATCATAACACCCAATGCGGCCAAGTACATTTTGTTTAAGCACTTCTTCAATTTGTTCATCTGTTAATTTGCCAACCATGGGAAGGTTTTTATAACTGAAGACAAGTATTAAGATTTTTCAATGCTAGGCATTCATCATTAAAGCTGCTTCTGCTTTGTTAATGTTGTCTATGCCCTTTAACAAAGCATCTGCATTAAAGGAAATACTATCTATGCCTTGCTTTACCAGGAACTGCGCAAACTCAGGAAAATCACTAGGCGCCTGCCCACACAAACCAATCTTCACACCTGCATCTTTGGCCTTGCTAATCATCATGGTAATCATATCTTTCACTGCTTCGTTTTGTTCACTGAATAAATTATTGATAATAGAAGAATCCCTGTCGATGCCTAGTGTCAGCTGAGTAAGATCGTTAGAGCCAATAGAAAATCCATCAAACACAGACGCAAATTTTTCAGCCAGTATAACATTGCTCGGTATTTCGGCCATCACATATATTTCGAGATTGTTTACCCCTTGTTCCAAACCATACTTCTTCATTACCGAGATTACTTTATTGCCTTCTTCAATAGTTCTGCAAAAAGGGATCATCACTTTCACGTTGGTTAACCCCATTGAGTTTCTTACTTTTTTTATCGCTTCACACTCAAGCCTGAAGCCATCTTTATAAAGGTCGTTATAATAACGTGAAGCGCCCCTGAAACCGATCATCGGGTTTTCTTCCACAGGTTCAAAGTCCTTACCGCCAATAAGGTTGGCATACTCATTGGTTTTGAAATCACTCATTCTAACGATAACATCTTTTGGATAAAAGGCTGCAGCTATGGTGGCAACACCTTCTGCAAGCTTATCTATAAAATATTTTTCTTTATCAGGATAATGGTGCGTTAAGGCTTCAATCTTTTGCCTTACCGCCTCATCTTTTAACCCGTTAAACCTTACCAATGCCATCGGGTGAATTTGTATGGAATGGGTAATAATAAATTCAATGCGCATTAAACCTACTCCATCGTTGGGATAAAATGACAACCCGAAAGCTTTACCGGGATCTCCGGCAATCAACATCACCTCCGTTCCTTCAGGCTTTTTTATGCTTGAAAAATCGAGTGCCGTTTCAACGAAATTCAATTTTCCTTTATATACAAAACCAGTTTTACCTTCACAGCAGGAGACGGTGATTACTTCGCCATCTGCTATTTTCTCCGTTGCATCGCCACAACCCACAATGGCCGGAACACCCAGTTCTCTTGCAACAATAGAAGCATGGCTGGTTCTTCCTCCTTTATTGGTAATAATAGCTCCTGCATTTTTTAATATGGGGTCCCAATCCGGGCTTGTTAAATCGGTTACAACAATTTCACCTGGTCTTAATTTGTATGAATCAGCGGGTGACTGTAATACCCTTGCTATACCACTAGCTATTTTTGAACCAACGGCTTCACCTGCTGTTGCGGCTTCCGGTTTATTCAATAATTTATACTCTACAACTTTTAAAGGATTCTTTTGTGAATGCACTGTTTCCGGCCTTGCCTGTATGATAAAGAGCTCATCCGTAATACCATCTTTGGCCCACTCAATATCCATGGGTTTGTTATAGTGCTCTTCAATAATCGGTGCCCACCTGGCAAGCTTTGTTACTTCATCATCATCTAACACAAACTGTTCCTGCTTTTCTTTTGGCGTAGGAATATTGACGATAGGTTCATTCTTATCCGGTCCATAAATCATTGTCTTTGCTTTCTCTCCCAGTTTTTTTTGAATGATGGCATTCTTATTCAATACTAGTGTTGGTTTAAAAACAAAAAATTCATCCGGCGTTACAGTGCCCTGTACAATATTTTCGCCCAGCCCCCACACAGCGCTTATATGAATGATATCACGAAAACCAGACTCAGGCTCAAGGGTAAAAATCACACCAGAAGAAGCCTTATCAGAACGAACCATCTTTTGTACACCTACAGACAAAGAAACTTTTTCATGTGCAAAGCCATTATCTTCCCGATACTTGATTGCCCTGTCTGTATATAATGAAGCAAAGCATTTTTTTACTGCTTTCAGTAAGCTTCCTTCCCCTTTAATATTTAGATAAGATTCATGCTGCCCCGCAAAGCTAGCCTGCGGCAAATCTTCAGCGGTGGCACTGCTTCGTACCGCCACTTCTATCAAATTATCATTGCCAAGACGCAGGTAAGCATTGGTAATTTCTTCTTTCAAATCATCGGGGAAAGCTGCATTTGACAAAAGTTCCCTGATGCGGCTACCAATATCTTTCAGGTTTGAAAAATTTGTTCTGTCAAGGTGCTGCAACAAGTCGTGCAATGGTTTATGCAAACCGTTAAAAGATAAAAACTTTTGAAAAGCAAAAGCAGTGGTTGCAAAACCGTCGGGTACCGGAATACCTTTTGATGAAAGCTTCGAAAACATTTCACCTAGAGACGCGTTTTTACCACCCACCGCAGAGACATCAGCGATGCTGATTTCTTTAAATTGTTTTATATAGGTTTCCATCGAAATAATATTTTAGCAATCAGGAAAAATATTCAACCCATGTTTATCTCACGCACTTGCCTGGTGCAACGCCATCACCGGAACGTGGCAATGCAATACAAATTGTTTGGTATGGCTCCGGTGAATCATCCTGTCCATCAGGCCATGTCTCCTGGGCAATATGATCAATAAGTCAATCTGGTTTTTCTCCGCAAAATCCATAATGCCTTCATCGGTATCATCATGGGTAATAAAATCATATTTGGGCTTAAGCTTCCCAATCATTTCCTGCAACAGGGCAGATTCAAAAATAACCTCAGGGCTAAACTCTGCTTTCTTACCTGTGTTGAGTATATGCAGTTCTGCATGAAAATCATTGATTAGTTTTTTTATTTCATCTACAGGTGTTGTATCTACAACATGTTCAAAATCGCAGGCAAGACCAATTTTTTTAAGAGAAGAGAACCTGGCTCCTGGTGGCACAGTAATTAAAGGCCACATCAGGTGCTTCATCGCATAAACGGTATGTCCTCCAAAGAGAATACGTTCCGCCGCTGTTTTACCCTGGCTGCCCATTATTACGGCATAAGGTTCTTCCAGTTCGCAGGCAATTTCAAGCTCTGTAAAAAATGTGCCCATCTGTACCTTGTACCGGATGTTTATTTTATCACCTGTTTTTAATAGCAGCTCATCTTTTAACTTAGCCAATTCATTTTCTGCATCAGTCATCATATCATCAACATTTATCTGCAGGGGCACTTCACTAACCACAGTGGGTATGCTGTACACATGTAGCAGTAACAGGTCTGCATGTATTGATACAGCCATTTCTGCGGCATAATGGGCGGCATTTAAAGCTGTAGCAGAAAAATCGGTTGGTACCAGTATTGTCTTCATTTTTTTGATTTTATTTTTTTAATACGATTAAATGTTATCAGCATCTTTCGGACTAATAGTATTGCAGCATCGCGATATGCTGGTAATCTTTTAATACATCTCTCTCCACAAACTCAACCTCTCCGCCGTTCTCCAGCACCTTCTCAATCACATCATCCACTGCATCTTTAATTGTAGAAAATTTATTATAGGGTTTAATAGCTTTGTAAATTATGTCGTCACTGCTTCCATGTTCTGCGGCATACAGGTAATCCTTTTCCAAAATAAGCAAGCGCCCATTATGGTTCACTGCCCTGCGCCACACATCCCTTATGCCAACCGCCAGTTTCTTTTTACCGGCAGCTTCTTCTATTTTGTTGAATAGTTCTTTTTGTTTCATACCCTTCCAGTCTGCCACGTGTGGCCCAAGAATTTCCTGCAGGTCTTTTTCTGTTGCGTCCTGGTAACTACCATACACATAATCAATAATTGAAGTATTGTGCTTTGTAATGTTTTTAAAATGCCCGACCATCCTTTCCGGCCCAAGTACAAAAAGAGGCAGTTGATAGGCATTAAGGATGATGGCCAGTCCATTATCAATATAGTGAAGGAATTTGTGCATTGTTTTTTCCCTGCGGCCGGCCAGGTCAGAAAAGTTTGCAACTTTTTCCGGTACTTCGTTTATATAAGCATAAACCGATTCAGGAGTAGTAGATACTATCCTGGTAAAACAATCTTCATCCGCAAGATAAATCCTGCTTTCTTTGCCGTTTAAAAGCAATACGAGGTATTTGTGCGCCTGTTTCCTGCATAATACCAGGTCGCGTATTTCAAAGGAATCATCTACAGTAATCCTTTCTTCCACAAGCATATCTAAGTATATCACTTTCTCAAAAACGGGGGAAACATAAATAGCAATACTCCTTTTATGGGTGCTATAATTCAGGCTGCTGATAATATCCCTTAGTTTTTGCATTACCAGTATAGAAACTTCATCCGGATAGTTTTCCAGCAGCTCTTTTTCCACTTTATCGGTGGCCGCCTGCAGGGAATGGGCTAATGCAGATTTGGCGCTCATTTTAGGTTCAAAAGGCATGATGATAGAAACTGCAGGGCGGTAATGAATCGTTTCCATCAGTTCATTTATTTCCGGCGAGATAATTGTTTTCATGGCAATGTTTTTATGTAATAAATCTACTTGCTCTTATTGCTGAAAAAGCTGACGCTTGTCATCCCGAGATCTGACTATTTTCATTCATTTATTATTGATGGGCAATAAAGACAGGCATTTGATGCATAGTTATTACATCACTAACAAAGCTCTTCTTCAATAGCTGTGACAAACCAGAACGACCGTAAGCCCCACTTACAAGTAGTGATGACTTCTTATCTGAAATCCAGGTGCTGAAGTATTTTTTTGGATTGATACTCAGCTTGAACATAGCCAAATCACTGAAGTGTCTTGCGACCAATTCTTCAATAAGTACTTTATCAGGAAAATCTTCTTCCATACTTTCATTAACATAAACCAGAAGGGTTGGCATTCCTGTTAGTTCCGGGAATAGGCAGGCGAATTGCTTAATGGCATAAACGGATTGCCTGCTGCCGTCAAAAGCCAGCACAATACTTTCCGGGAAATCAAATTTTTCCGGAACCAGTAGCAATGGGCAACCTACTGAATTCAGTACCCCTTGCAGATACTCATTTGGTGAATTAGCTCCTATGTTTTCATAAAATTTTTCGCTTCCTATAACAAGAAGATCAGCATAGGTACTTTCCTTTTCTAATTCGGGTATTGCTAAAGCATTAATATCTGTATGTACCCGGTAGTCAATGCCATTCCTGCAGCAAAGTTTTTCAAAACGTGCGGTAATTTGTTTTAAGACCTCTGTTTCGTTGTTCTCAATCACTGGAAGAAAGGGGCCGCCTAATCCACCGGCATAATTCCAAAAATCTGCTGACCTTGCATCCGACAAAAAAACACCGGTTAATAAAATAGGCTGTAGTTCATTCAGCCTTCGGACAAATTCAAAAGCGCCTTCAGAGAAATGGTTTCCGTCAAAAGCAATCACTACCTTTTTCATAAAATATTTTTTTCATCTTTTATGATTGGCGGTTGTAAAATTATTAACGGCCAATAATGAATAGGGTGATCGTTCCAAGTATAATCAACGCATCAACTATCCATGCAAGGAATAAGGCGGGTAATGTTATCCTTGTAGGTTGGGCTGCCAGGTTTAACGCAAGTGATGGTACATTTATAATACAGGCAACTATCCATAAACCAAAGTTGTTACCGCCAAAATTAACAATAGCGTAAAGCGTAACCGGCAATGCCAATCCCACTAGTCCAAATAACGTTATTGCAAGCCACATAAACCTATTGTCCTGCTGTGAAGCACACCAACTAAAAAAACGTGTAAAAACATTTGTGTTTACAATGATTGATTGATGGTGATCAGTGATAACCAGCCCTGGAACCCTTGTTGATGATATTACATTTTGCATAATAATTTTTTTGATGACTGCAAAGCTTTAAAAGAGAGAACATAAAAAACATGACTTAAAAAAGGCAAAAAACTGATTTTGATCATGCTCAAGGGATAAGGTAACAGGCAGACTGCAAAAAGCACAGAGTAGAAAAAATAAGATCCTGCTAAGAAGTAAATACAAATAAAATTTATTCATGAGCAATGTCAATTCACCACGTGACGGCAATCATTTATCCCACCTGTTGAACAGTATACTTTTATACTAAATGAAAACAACATGCTGGGGCAATTAAATAACACAGAAATAGAAGAGGTGCTAAAGAAGCAACTCATTGGCAGAATAGGCTGCCACACAAATGGAACTACTTATATTGTTCCTATAAGCTATGCCTATGATGGAACTTATATTTATGGCCATACTTATGAAGGCATGAAAATGCAAATGATGCGAAGCAATCCAATCGTTTGTTTTGAGGTCGACATTATGGAGAATATGGCCAACTGGAACAGTGTAATTTGCCAGGGTGAGTTTGAAGAAGTTACAGATAGGAAAGAACGCGAAAAAGGAATTAATCTTTTACTTAACCGTTCCCTTCCGTATATCACCAGTGAAACAGTACAGCTTACACCACACTGGCCTTTTCAGACAAACAACCTGGATAAAATTGATGGCATTATCTTTCGCATTAAGCTAAAAGAAAAAACCGGCAGGTATGAAGCGCAGGGTGAAGCAACATATTATGCAAGCTAAAACACTACTTAAACTGCTTTTTCATTTACCACTTCAAAAATCTTTTATGGAAAAAATATTATTTGTCACTGACGGTATTAATCTGAATATGACTGCGCTTGACTTTGCAGCTTATCTTGGAAGGTTAACTCATTCAAAACTAACAGGTATTTTTCTTGAAAATCTAGTAGATGAGCAAAGGCTTGTACTAAAAGAAACGCACAATTACAGTTATCTTAACTATGAAGTAGATGAAGGTTCTGCCGCATATGTGGAAAAAATGAATTTAATACAGCAGAATGTTGTGAAGTTCGAAGAAGCATGCCTTAAAAGAGATGTAAGATGTAATGTTCATTACAACAGATCTGTTCCCGCAGAGGAAATCATCAAAGAGAGTCGCTATGCGGATTTGATTGTTGCAGATGCAGCAGCTTCTTTTAACAAAAAGTATGAAGGGGCCCCTACTGACTTTATAAAAGATACTTTGGCAAATGCAGAATGCCCGGTTATAATAGCGCCTGAAAATTTTGAGGAAATAAATGAAATTGTGTTTGCTTATGATGACTCAGCTTCTTCAGTATTTGCCATTAAACAATTTACATACCTGTTCCCTGAACTTAACGATAAAAAATTAACCGTACTCCAGGTAAACGATAAAGATTTTACAGCAACAGCAGGTAAATATAATTTCAAGGAATGGCTGAAGAATCATTACGGTGCTATCGGTTTTGAAGTAATAACCGGTAACCCTGATTATGAAATATTTTCCTGTTTGCTTAAAAAGAAAAATACCATTATAGTAATGGGTGCTTATGGAAGAAGCGCCGTATCACGCTATTTTAAACACAGTCAGGCAGATTTGCTCATCAAAACATTAACACAGCCAATTTTTATAGCTCATCATTAAGAGGGTGTTATTGTTCATGAAACATGCTAAAGCCAAACACAGTACATAAAACAGTTTTTTAAAGTGACTTTTATCAGTTTTTCTGAACATTATCTAAAGTAGCTTTGAAGAACCCAGGTGGGAATTGACCTTTTAAACAATGACAATCATAAAAAAAGTGCAGGACAGGCTTATTATTGGAACTGAGTTTACATTTCAGGCATTGACTACCGTAGAACAGAAAAAGTCCGGTGACCTACACCTGAAATTTGAATTTATTAATATTGATTTACCTGAGATCCAGATTTTAGGTAGCTTGTTTACGCCGGGAGAATCCGTGAATATAAAGTCTGCCCTGCTTGAAAAGGAAAAGTGCAATATATCTGCATTGACAATTACCCGCATCTGCCTTGATAAAAAGGGTATGTTTTGGGAATGCCTTTGGACTAAGCCTGTTGTTACCAGTTACCCATCTGTTCAGGATTAATCCTCTCAGGTTCTTCTGCTTTGTGTTTGTCCCAATCCCTGTCATATTTAACAAACCAGCTTAACCACAGGGTCCTTGATAATCTCATGAGCACCGGTTGTATCAGCACAAGTAAAATAATATCCATTCCAAGGCACCAGAATATCCTGTTGTCATAGATATTGAACCCGATGAACACGTACCAGGCAATAAAAAAAGCGACAGTAAGGGCTACACACAAGGCATAACTCACATAGCCGGTTCCATAATAAAAACCCACCTCGATTTCAGTCGGTTGGCAGCAGACAGGACACCGGTCATACATTTTCATATAGGCGCTTTTTTTAAGCGCATACGGGTTATTTGTTTTAAAGATATCACCTTGCCTGCACCTTGGGCACTTATTACGCAATACAGCAGGCAGGTAAGCTGCTTTTTTGTGTTCTTTATTGATTGTATGCATCATTAATCTTTCAGGTGAGGATTTATGCTACTTTTTTTCTGAATATCCCCAGCCGGGCTGCCGCCCTTGCCAATTTTTCAACTGCTTCCTCTATCTGGCTGAAGGAATGCGTGGCCATAAGTGAAAACCTGATGAGGGATGCTTCCGGCGGCACTGCAGGGGACACGACAGGATTTACAAACACCCCATCCTCCTGTAATATTTTTGTAAGTAAAAAGGTCTTGTGATTATCCCTTATATACACTGGTATTATTGGGCTGTCTGTTTTGCCTGTATCAAAGCCAATTTCATGCAACAGTTCAAGAGCGTGCCATGTATTGGCCCACAACTGATCTATCCGTTCAGGTTCTGACTGTATGATGTCCAGCGCAGCAATAACGCTGGCAGCAGATGCCGGGGTCATGCTGGCACTAAAGATGAGTGAGCGTGCCTTGTGTTTCAGGCAGTCTATCACATCGCTGTCACCCGCCACAAAACCACCAAGGGAAGCCAGGGATTTACTGAAAGTACCCATAATTAAATCGACCTTATCGGTCAGGTTAAAATGAGATGCGGTACCCGCGCCCATTTCACCAATGACCCCCAAACCATGTGCATCATCCACCATAATATTCGCACCGTATTTGTCGGCAAGCTTTACAATGTCCGGAAGGTTAGCGA
>Ga0105239_10008973_pt1 | contig 11315 bp, 8 predicted proteins | sample KBSC44metaG_FD_92761 | JGI IMG/M metagenome (GOLD analysis project Ga0105239, IMG submission 92761) | Corn rhizosphere microbial communities from Kellogg Biological Station, Michigan, USA - KBS C4-4 metaG | ecosystem: Host-associated > Plants > Roots > Rhizosphere > Soil | place: Michigan, USA...
CTATGTCCGAAAGGCGCGGGCCTGATCGACTTCATCCACAGCAAGAGCCGTCTCACCCATCCGGAATACCGCGCGCCGGGTTCCGACAAATGGCAGCGCGTGTCCTGGGACGATGCGCTCGACAAGATCGCGAAGTTGATGAAGGCCGACCGCGACGCGAACTTCATCGAGAAAAACCAGGACGGCCTGACCGTCAACCGCTGGCTGTCGACCGGCATGCTCGCGGCTTCGGCCAGCAGCAACGAAGTGGGCTATCTGACCCACAAGGTGGTGCGCAGCCTCGGCATCCTGGCGTTCGACAACCAAGCCCGTGTCTGACACGGCCCGACGGTGGCAGGTCTTGCCCCGACGTTTGGCCGAGGAGCGATGACGAATCACTGGGTCGACATCAAGAATGCCGACATCGTTCTGATCATGGGCGGCAACGCCGCCGAAGCGCATCCGTGCGGCTTCAAGTGGGTGACCGAAGCCAAGGCGCACAACAAGGCGAAGCTGATCGTCGTCGATCCGCGCTTCACGCGCTCGGCATCGGTCGCCGACTATTACGCGCCGATCCGCACCGGCACCGACATCGCGTTCCTCGGCGGCGTCATCAATTACCTGCTGACGAACGACAAGATCCATCGCGATTACGTCGTCAATTACACCGACCTGCCGTTCCTCGTGAAGGACGACTACACGTTCACGAACGGCATCTTCTCCGGCTACAACGCCGACAAGCGCAGCTACGACAAGGCGAGCTGGGACTACCAGAAGGGCGATGACGGCTTCGTCAAGACCGACCCGACGCTGGCCAATCCGCGTTGCGTCTATCAGTTGCTGAAAACGCACTATGCGCGCTACACGCCGGAGATGGTCGAACGCGTCTGCGGTACGCCGAAAGACAAATTCCTGCACATCGCCGAGATGATCGCCTCGACCGCGGTGCCGAACCGCGCGATGACGGTCATGTACGCGCTGGGCTGGACGCAGCATTCGGTCGGCTCGCAGATGATCCGCTGCGGCGCGATGATGCAGCTGCTGCTCGGCAACATCGGCATCGCGGGCGGCGGCATGAACGCGCTGCGCGGGCATTCGAACATCCAGGGCCTGACCGATCTCGGCCTGATGTCGAACCTGCTGACCGGTTATATGACCCTGCCGAACGAGAAGGAGCAGGACTACGACGCCTATGTCGCGGCACGGGCATTCAAGCCGTTGCGTCCGAACCAGTTCAGCTACTGGCAGAACTACGGCAAGTTCTTCGTCAGCTTCATGAAATCGTGGTGGGGCGACGCCGCCACCGCCGAAAACCATTGGGGCTACGACTGGCTGCCGAAGCTGGACAAGCAGTACGACATGCTGCAGACGTTCGAGCTGATGAACCAGGGCAAGATCAACGGTTACATCTGCCAGGGCTTCAACCCGCTCGCCGCCGCGCCGAACAAGGCGAAGATGGATGCGAGCCTGGCCAAGCTCAAGTTTCTCGTCATCATGGATCCGCTGGCCACGGAGACGAGCGAGTTCTGGCGCAACTACGGCGAACACAACAATGTGGATTCGTCGAAGATCCAGACCGAAGTCTTCCGTCTGCCGACGACCTGTTTCGCCGAGGAAGACGGCTCGCTGACCAACTCCGGGCGCTGGCTGCAATGGCACTGGAAAGGCGCGAACCCGCCGGGCGAGGCGCGCAGCGACCTCGAGATCATGGCCGAGCTGTTCACGCGCATCCGCGCGCTGTACCAGAAGGACGGCGGCACCCTGCCGGATCCCATCGTCAAATTGTCGTGGCCATACATCCGCGCCAACAGCCCGAAGCCAGAGGAACTGGCGAAGGAGTACAACGGCAAGGCGCTCAAGGACGTCGCCGATCCGAAAGACGCGACGAAAATCATCCGCAAGGCCGGCGAGCAGGTCGCCGGTTTCGCCGAGCTGCGCGACGACGGTTCCACCGCGTGCGGCTGCTGGCTCTTCGCCGGGTCCTGGGGGCCGACCGGCAACAACATGGCGCGGCGCGACAACTCCGATCCGACCGGCATCGGCCAGACGCTGAACTGGGCGTGGTCGTGGCCGGCGAACCGGCGCGTGATGTACAACCGTGCCTCGTGCGACCCGGGCGGCAAACCGTGGAATCCCGCGCGCAAGCTTGTCGCCTGGAACGGTGCGGCCTGGGGCGGCGCCGATGTTCCCGACTTCAAGGCCGACGAAGACCCCGCCGGCGGCATGGGCCCGTTCATCATGAACCCCGAAGGCGTGGCCCGCTTCTTCGCCAAGGGCGGCATGGCCGAAGGGCCGTTCCCCGAGCACTACGAGCCGTTCGAGACACCGCTGGCAAAGAATCCGCTCAATCCGGACGAAGCGAAAGCGCTGAGCAACCCGGCCGCGCGCGTGTTCAAGGACGACCGCGACGCGTTCGGCACGGTCGACAAGTTCCCGCACGTGGCGACGACGTACCGCCTGACCGAGCATTTCCATTACTGGACCAAGCATTGCGAGCTCAACGCGATCGTGCAGCCGCAGCAGTTCGTCGAGATCGGCGCGGCTCTGGCCGACGAACTCGGCATCGGCAACGGCTCGCAGGTGAAGGTGAGTTCCAACCGCGGCCACATCACCGCGGTGGCGATGGTGACGAAGCGCATCAAGGCCCTGACCATCGAAGGCAAAACCGTGCATACCGTCGGCGTGCCGATCCACTGGGGCTTCACCGGCGTGGCCAAGGCGGGTTTCCTCGCCAACACGCTGACGCCGGTGGTCGGCGACGGCAATTCGCAGACGCCGGAATTCAAGTCGTTCCTCGTCAAAGTGGAAAAGGCATAAGGAGACGGCGATGGCATTGCAATCACTCGACATCGTCCGCCGCTCGGCCACGACGATTCCCGCGCCCGCGGCGCGCGGCGCGCCCGCGGGCGAAGTCGCCAAGCTCATCGACGTGAGCAAATGCATCGGCTGCAAGGCCTGTCAGGTCGCGTGCATGGAATGGAACGATCTGCGCGACGAAGTGGGTACCTGCAGCGGCAGCTACACCAACCCGGCCGATCTGTCGGATCAGTCGTGGACGCTGATGCGCTTCAGCGAGTACGAGAACGAGAAAAACGACCTGGAATGGCTGATCCGCAAGGACGGTTGCATGCATTGCGCCGATCCGGGCTGTCTGAAAGCGTGCCCCGCACCCGGCGCGATCGTGCAGTACGCGAACGGCATTGTCGATTTCCACGAGGAAAACTGCATCGGCTGCGGTTATTGCATCACCGGCTGCCCGTTCAACATCCCGCGCATATCGAAAAAGGATAAAAAAGCGTACAAGTGTACTTTGTGCTCCGACCGCGTTTCCGTCGGTCTCGAACCCGCCTGCGTGAAGGCCTGCCCGACCGGCGCGATCGTGTTCGGCAGCAAGGACGACATGCAGCAACACGCGGCCGAGCGCATCGAAGACCTCAAGTCGCGCGGTTTCGAGCAGGCGGGTTTGTACGACCCGGCCGGCGTCGGCGGCACGCATGTAATGTATGTACTGCATCACGCCGACAAGCCGGAGATCTACGCGGGTCTGCCGCAGGACCCGCACATCAGTCCGATGGTGCGGCTGTGGAAAGGCGCGACCAAGCCGCTCGCCGCGCTGGCGATTCTCGGCGCGACGCTCGCCGGCTTCCTGCATTACGTCGGCGTCGGCCCGAACGAGGTGACCGAGGAAGATGAAAAAGCGGCACGGCGCGAATTGGAGAAGCAGTCATGACGACATCCGGGCAACCCGTCGACAGCGCCAACCCCGCCACCGGTCAGATCGTCCGCTACGCAGCGGGCACGCGCATGACGCACTGGATCGGCGCGATCAGCTTCGTGCTGCTCGCGCTGTCGGGTCTGGCGATGTTCTATCCGCCGCTGTTCTGGCTCAGTAATCTGTTCGGCGGCGGCGACACGATGCGCGCGGTGCATCCGTGGATCGGCCTGATCATGGTCGTCGCGTTCCTGCTGCTGGCCGGCAAAGTGCATCGCGACATGAAAATCCAGGCGCGCGACCGCCAATGGCTGCGCCAGCTCGGCGACGTTACCGCGAACCGCGAAGACCTGCTGCCGGAAGTCGGACGCTACAACGCCGGCCAGAAGCTCGTCTATCTCGTCGCGCTGCTCAGCCTGATCGTGATGCTGCTGACGGGACTGGAAATCTGGCGCGCGTATTTCACGGCGTACTTTCCGATCGAGCTCACACGGCTGGCCTCGCTGCTGCACGCATTCTTCGCCTTCGTGCTGATCCTCACGATCATCGTGCACATCTATGCGGCGATCTGGGTGAAGGGTTCGGTACGCGCGATGACGCGCGGCACGGTGTCCTACGGCTGGGCCTGGAAACACCATCGCCTGTGGTTCCGCGACGTGACGAGAAACGCGGGCAAGTAGCGCAGGGCAGACAAAGCGCTGGAAATTCCGGCGCTTTGCGGCGAGGATAGGGCCCGGACGCCGCCGGGTTTTCCTCGCATGACGCAACGCATCCTCGCACGCGGTCAGATCGAGACGCTCGCCTCGCGCTCGATCCCGCGGGTGCGCTTGCCCGAACGCGCGAGCGTGTTCGGGCGTCGGGCGACGCGCCTGCGCACGCTCGCGCAAGCCAGCGCACTCGAAGGTTATCTGCAGTTCCTCGCCGCGATCGCGGACGCCCAGCAAGCCGCGCTGGATACATTCCAGTCGCTGCCGCCCACGGCCACGCAAGTCCAGCGTGCCGGCGAATTCGGCATGCCGCCGATGCCGGCGAACTCGTGGCCGCGCGACGAGAGATGGATCGCGATGCTGCGTGCGCTCGTCGAGGCGGTCGGCTCGGTCGCGGCGATGCCGGACGGCGTCGTGGCGATCTGCCGGCAAATCGCAGCGGGGCCACGCGAACAGATCGACGCCCAGGCCGACGCACTGCTCGCGGCAACATCGGAGGCGATCGATCCAGCGACCGCGCCGTTGATCATGGCGGCATTGCAGGTGCATTGGGTCGCGCTTACCGCGGCGTTCGCCGGCGCCGAACAGGTCAAGCTGCTCGACGTTCCGAACGTCTGCCCGCTTTGCGGTACGCTGCCGGTCGCCAGCATCGTCTGCGCGAACGCACCCTACCAGGGTTATCGTTATCTGCATTGCGCGCTGTGCGCATGCGAATGGCACATGGTGCGCGCGCAGTGCAGCCATTGCGGTGCCGACGGCAAGCAGATTGCCTACCACACGCTGCTGCCCACAGGTGCCGATGCGGATTCCGCCGCGGTCAAGGACGCAGCCGTGCGTGCCGAGGCCTGCGACGCATGCCATGGCTATCGCAAGATCGTCTACCAGGAAAAGGATATCGCCGTGGACCCGGTCGCCGACGACGTGGCCACGCTCGCGCTCGACCTGCTGCTGACCGAGAAAGGCTTTCATCGAGCCGGCGGCAACCCGATGCTGTGGCAGGCAGCGCAGGCCTGACGATGGACGTCTCCACACCGCGCGCCGTCGTGGAAAGCATTCCCGCGCTCGATCGCCTGCTGCGCGACGAGAATTTCGCTGCGCCGATCGCGCGGTACGGTCGCGATGAGGTAGTGCGCGCGCTGCGCGCGCGACTGGACGTGCTGCGCACGCAGGCGCGCGCTGGCGCGCTCGACGCCAGCCGGCTTGCGAGCGCGGCGATCGCCGCTGCCGTCGCCGCGGAACTGCAATGCCATCACGGTCCGAAACTGCGCGCCGTATTCAATCTTACCGGTACCGTGCTGCATACGAATCTGGGCCGCAGCCCCCTGCCCGACGCCGCAGTCGAAGCGGTCGTGCGGGCGCTGCGCGCTCCGCTCAATCTCGAATTCGATCTCGCCACCGGCAAGCGCGGCGATCGCGACGCTGTCGTCGCCGAGCTGTTGCGCGAACTCACCGGCGCCGAGGCGGCGACGGTCGTCAACAACAATGCGGCGGCGGTGCTGCTCGTCCTCAATACACTCGCAGCGCGCCGCGAGGTGGTCGTGTCGCGCGGCGAGCTCGTCGAGATCGGCGGCTCGTTCCGCCTTCCCGACGTCATGCACAGCGCCGGCGCGAAGCTGGTTGAAGTCGGCACCACCAACCGCACGCACCTCGCCGACTACGCCGACGCGATCGGCGCGCGCAGCGCGCTGCTGATGAAAGTGCACACGAGCAATTATGCGATCAGCGGATTCACGCATGCCGTCGCCATCAGCGAACTCGCGCAGCTCGGGCGCGACCGCGGCCTGGCCGTGGTCGTCGACCTGGGCAGCGGCTCGTTGCTCGACTTGTCGCGCTGGGGATTGCCGCCAGAGCCGACCGTGCGCGAGATCATCGCTGCGGGCGCCGATCTCGTCACCTTCAGCGGCGACAAGCTGCTCGGCGGCCCGCAGGCCGGCATCGTCGTCGGTCGTGCCGACCTGATCGGCAAGCTCAAGAAGAACCCGCTCAAGCGAGCGCTGCGCGTCGACAAGATGACCTTGGCCGCACTCGAAGCGGTGCTCGTCCTGTATCGCGCACCGGAGTTTCTCAGCGAACGGCTGACCGCACTGCGGCTATTGACGCGCCGCACCGAAACGATCGCTGCACAAGCGACGCGACTGCAAGCGGCGCTGCAGGCCGCGGTCGGTACTGGTTTCATGGTCAGCACGGTCGCGATGACGAGCCAGATCGGCAGCGGCGCGCTGCCGGTCGAGATGCTGGCGAGTCACGGCTTCGCGATTCGCCCGGCCAGGCGCGGCGGACTGTCGCGCCTGGAAGCGGATCTGCGCGCCCTGCCGCGCCCCGTACTCGGACGTCTCGCCGACAAGACGCTGTGGCTCGATCTGCGCTGCCTCGACGAAACCGACGAGGGCGAATTCGTCGCGCAGCTCGGCGCACTGTCCGGCTGAGAATCCCGCGTGATCATCGGTACCGCCGGCCACATCGACCACGGCAAGACCACGCTGGTGCGCGCGCTGACCGGCATCGACACCGACCGGCTCAAGGAAGAACGGGAGCGCGGCATCTCGATCGAGCTCGGCTATGCCTACGTGCCGCTGGCGAACGGCGAGATGCTCGGCTTCGTCGATGTGCCCGGTCACGAAAAACTGATTCACACGATGGCCGCCGGCGCGAGCGGCATCGATTTCGCGCTGCTCGTCGTCGCCGCCGATGACGGCGTGATGCCGCAGACGCGCGAACATGTGGCGATACTCGATCTGCTCGGCGTCGCGCACGGCGCGATCGCGTTGACGAAATGCGGCCGTGCCGATGCCGCACGCAGCAATGCCGTGCGCGAGGAAATCCACGCCCTGGTCGATACAGGCGCACTGCGCGGCGCGCCGATCTTTGCGGTCAACGCCACGCGCGCCGACGACGCCGGTCTCGCCGGGCTTCGTGACTATCTGCATGCCGCCGCGATCGCGTCCGACCACCACCGGAGCGACGGTCTGTTCCGCCTCGCGATCGATCGCGTCTTCACACTGGCCGGCCATGGCACGGTCGTCACCGGCACAGTGCATGGCGGCGCGATCCGTGTCGGCGACAGCGTGAGCGTGATGCCGCAAGGACTCCATGCGCGCGTACGCGCGATTCACGCGAACAACCGCGAAAACCGCATCGGCCGTGCCGGCCAGCGCTGCGCGATCAATCTCGCCGGCGTCGAAAAAACCGATCTCGCGCGCGGCGACTGGCTTGCCGACGCCCGTGCGTTCGCGCCGAGCGCACGCATCGACGTGCAGCTGCGCGTACTCAAGGGCGCCACGGCGCTGCGCAACTGGACGCCGGTGCACGTGCACCTTGGCGCAGGACATCGACTCGCCCATGTCGTGCCGCTCGACAGCGATATCGTCGCCCCGGGCGGCACGGGACGGGTCCAGCTCGTGTTCGACGATGTGCTGTGCGCCGCGGCCGGCGATCGCCTGATCCTGCGCGACGCAGCCGCCCGCCACACCCTCGGCGGCGGGCGTGTGCTCGATGCAAACGCCCCGGCGCGCAAACGGCGCGGCCCCGAACGCATGCGCTACCTCGGCGCCGTCGAAGGTCTGCTCGCCGGCCGCGGCATCGAGGCACTCGTGCTCAACGCGCCGTTCGGATTGGCGACGGCGGAGCTGGAACGCGTCACCGCGTTGCCCATGGAAGCGGTGGCGCTGCCCGCCGACTTTCGCCTGATCGATACCGCGGCCGGCCGCTATGTCTTCGCAAGCTCGCGCTGGCAGGCGCTGCGCGATGCGGTAATGCCCGCGCTCGGCAGCATCCACGCCAACGCGCCCGAAGAACCCGGCGTGGAGATCACGCGCCTGCGACGCATGGCCGCACCGGCGCTGCCGGAACCGCCCTGGCGCGCGCTCGTCGAGGAACTCGTTGCCGAGCAGCGTATCGCCCGCAACGGGCCCTGGCTGCATCTGCCCGAACACCGCATCGTGATGTCCGCGGAAGAAACCGCTCTCGCGGAACGGCTCATGCCGTTGATCGCAGACGGCGGTTACGATCCGCCGTGGGTGCGCGATCTGGCGCAAACTGCCGCAGCGCCGGAGGCCAGCGTGCGCCAGACGCTGCGCAAACTTGCCAGACAAGGCGCCGTGCACCAGGTCGTGCCCGATCTGTTCTACGCCGCCGAACGCGTGCGCGAGCTTGCCGCGATCATCGCGCAGCTCGCCGAGCACGGCGACGTCGCCGCAGCGGGGTTTCGCGATCGCGTCGGGAGCGGACGCAAGCGCGCGGTCCAGATCTTGGAGTTCTTCGATCGCGTTGGCTACACTCGGCGGGTGCACGACGCGCATCGTCTGCGTGGCGGCCGCGAAGGATTTTTTTGAAGGAAGGCATTCGCATCCGGTGATGCGGCCGGGCCTCAAACCCGGTTGGGGGCGTCAGTCGTTCCCGGGTAGGTTCGACTCCTGCTGCCTTCCGCCAGTTTTGACGAAGCAGCGGAGAATCCCGTCATGAATACGCCTGCCGCTCCGCGCCTGACCTCGCTTTCGCATGGCGGCGGCTGCGGCTGCAAGATCGCGCCCGGCGTGCTCGCCGAGCTGCTGCGCGATGCGCCGTCCGCACGCGCCTTCGAGCACCTGCTCGTCGGTACCGAAACCTCCGACGACGCGGCAGTGTACGAGCTCAACAGCGAACAGGCGATCGTCGCGACGACGGATTTCTTCATGCCGATCGTCGACGATCCGTTCGACTTCGGCCGCATCGCCGCCACCAACGCGCTCTCCGACATCTATGCGATGGGCGGCACGCCATTGTTTGCGCTGGCGATAGTCGGCATGCCGATCAAAGTCCTATCGCCCGAAGTGATACGCGAAATCCTGCGCGGCGGCGAAAACGTCTGCGCGGCCGCCGGTATCCCGATCGCCGGCGGACACAGCATCGACTCGGTCGAGCCGATCTACGGGCTCGCGGCAATCGGCGTCGTACACCCGGCGCAACTCAAACGCAACAGCGACGCCCGCGCCGGCGACGTGCTCGTGCTAGGCAAGCCGCTCGGCGTCGGCATACTTTCGGCCGCGCTGAAAAAGGGACAGCTCAGCGCGGCGGCATATCAGGCAATGATCGACACGACAACGCAACTGAATCGCGCGGGTCCGGCCCTCGCCCGCATGGACGGCGTGCACGCCATCACCGACGTCACCGGCTTTGGACTGCTCGGTCATCTGCTGGAAATGTGCCGCGGTGCCGGCTTGAGCGCGCGTTTGCGCATGCGCGATGTGCCGCTGCTCGCCGAGGTGCACGCGCTTGCCGCAAGCGGCATGGTGACCGGCGCCTCGGCGCGCAACTGGTCTGCGTATGGCGCGGACGTGCATCTGGGTGCCGGCATCGACGCCGCGCAACAGGCGCTGCTCGGCGATCCGCAAACGTCCGGCGGCTTGCTCATCGCCTGCACGCCGCAGTCGGTGAATGACGTGCTGGCCACATTCCGCAGCCAGGGCTTCGCCGACGCGGCGCAGATCGGCGAGTTCGCGGCAGGACCGCCGCAGATCGCCGTCGTCTAGACGGACGGCTTGTCGACAAAACTGATCTGTTGCTGCCTGAACGCTGTGTGCAACGCGCCAAGCAGCTCGTTGCGCGCGGCTTCCGTCGTCGCTTCACGGAGCCGCGCATGGATGACGAGCGCTGCATTCGATGTGCCGATGCCGTTGACCGACAGTTCCGGCGGCGGCGTGTCCGCCAGTCGCGCGTCGGCTTTCAGTGTCGCGCTGGCGACCTGCAAGGCGCGACCCAGGTCGGCGTCTTGCCCGAGCTTCACCGACAGCGTCAAACGCTGCGCATCGCTGCGCGAATAGTTGATGATCGGCGCGGCTATCGCCGAACCGTTCATCACCACGATGACACTGTCGTCGGCGCCGCGCAGTCGCGTTTCGAAAATGTAGCTGCCCTCGACGATACCCTGCTGGCCGGCGAGGCTCACGCGATCGCCGATGCGGAACGGCCGCAACACCATGAGGATTATGCCTGCGGCGACGTTGGTCACCGAATCCTTCAGCGCCAGTCCTATCGCGAAAGCCGTCGCGCCGAGCATGGTCAGCAACGAAGTGATCGGGAACCCGGCGAGCTCCAGGCCGGTGACGACGACGAAGGCGAGCAGCAGGACGTAGGTCGCATTGCGCAGGAACTGCGCTGGTGCCGCATCGATGTGCGCGTCGAGCAGCAGGCGGTGCTCGGCCCTGACGACGACTTTGGCGAGGCGCCAGCCAACGAAGAACAGCAACAGCGCGGCCGCTACCTTGAGCAGCCGCATCGGCAGCGGCTGGCCGGCAATATGCTCAAGCGCGTCGATGAGATCGTGCATGCGCCAACGTTCTAACATACGCGTTCAAATCCGGGCAAGGTGCTGGCCTGGCGCGGGCGCATCGGTTCAAGCGTACTATGCCACCGTGACCTGTTGAGGCATTGGTTTAACGATGCGCGCATGGAAGCCGTGTTACAAACTTGCCATGGATGCGATTGTGCCGGCTGGACGTCTGCTGTCGCGCGTCGCCGCATCGTTTGCACTGCTGGCAGCGCCGGCGCTGCAAGCCGCCCAACTGACGCTGCAGATCGACGGCGTCGACGATCCGCTCAAAGCCGCAGTGCTCGCTGCCGCCGAGATCGCGCAGTACGACAAGAAGAACATCACCGCCGCACAGGCCAAGCGCCTGTACGACAACGCGCCGGAGCAGATCGGCAAGTCGCTCGAAGCCTGGGGTTACTTCAATGCCAGGACCGACGGCGAGTTGAAACAGACGCCATCGGGTTGGACCGCGACAATCCACGTGCGGCCGGGGGAGCCGACGCGCGTGGCGCAATGGAGCGTCGAGGTGCCCGCGCCGGCACGCGACGAAAAAGCCGTGGCGCTGGCGCTGGCCGGTTTCGCGCCGCGCACGGGCGGACAGCTCGACAGCGGCGTCTACGAGAAAAGCAAG
>Ga0105239_10008975_pt1 | contig 11314 bp, 9 predicted proteins | sample KBSC44metaG_FD_92761 | JGI IMG/M metagenome (GOLD analysis project Ga0105239, IMG submission 92761) | Corn rhizosphere microbial communities from Kellogg Biological Station, Michigan, USA - KBS C4-4 metaG | ecosystem: Host-associated > Plants > Roots > Rhizosphere > Soil | place: Michigan, USA...
AGGGTAGGTCCAGGGCCGAGGGACCCTCGCGAGGACGAGGAGGAGGAGGAGGAGGAGGAGGAGGAGGAAAGCGGGAATACATGTTGAAGGAGTAGTATACTGAGGAGTCAATACTCTGTAACAATCACTGAAGCTCTCTAACTTCGATGGCGTAGTTTGTTATGATAGACAAGGCCGCCGTAAGTTTGGGAAATAGGGTAGGGATGTATGCAAGCTGAAAGATCGCTCGGGGAGTTAGAACATAAGTGGATTACATTCAGACGTGGTACATAGTTGTGTCTCATTTCTACATGGATAGATACTTTTCAGCGGGGCTTGCGTCGAAAGATAACGAACCCAACCAAACAAACACGTCAATCAACCGTCAAAAAGAAACGCCTGGGCTTTGCATTGTTGAATCGTTAAAGAAGAATGTACAGATCGGCCAGGTCAGAGCGGGCGAGGTTCAAGTCGAGGATGGTAAAGCAGATTGGAGCAAAGCAGACCTAACCTGGATAGCGGGTACCCTTGAGGAAGTTACTTGTACCCTCACCCGTGCAGCCTGGGTGTTTGGTGAGAGAGCAGCAACATGGCACTCAGCGCCATCCCGCCACGTGAACCTTGGTGCCTCCCCGGATCTGGAGCTAATCTACCTTGATCGACCCGTAGATACGATAAACGAACTCATACGAGGCCACGAAGCCAATGGTTCCTATGCCATGTATCAGTAAGACGGCCAGCGATCCAAGACGATTTCGACTGATACTTACCGGTGAGAACAAACACCAAGAAGCCGATGAGAGCTGAATAACCCACGTAGAGCACCGCACCCGTCAACCCACCGAAGCTGACTCTGGTAGCCCAGAAGCCCAGGGCGTTCAGGAACACGTAGCCTCCCGTCATACCTGCTCCAAAGAACGCTCTCCACTGCCACCGATAATCTTCGGCACAGAGCAAGAAGTACACCAGTAGAATGGTGGTGCAGGCAGACGTGACCACCAACAGCCCATAGCAGATGAATAAAAATCCAAACATGTAGTAGATCTTGCTCGTCCATAGTGATGTCATGATGAAGTATAGCTCCACAAAAATGGCACAGAATGGTAGAATGCCTGTCAGAAGAAGCGAAGGAAGTGTCCTGAGCGACCGGGAAACTGGTGGGATTTGTCGAGGGATTTGGTTGGTACGAGTCGGAGATTCAATGGCTGGTTGCCGGAAACCGTACCAGGAGCCCGCCAAACTCAGTGGGACGCTGATCAAGAACCAAATGGCAATGATGGCTAGCATGGTGGTCAAAGGCACCGCACCACTAGATCCCTTAGCCCACACGAAGAGGTTGAGGAAGAAGAAAATCAGAAACACGGTGCCAGGCACGAATAGTGGGGTGAGTGCCATGTTGAGTTTCCATTTCTCGCCGCCGAAGCCTTTGTACGTCCGGGCTGAGAAGTATCCGCCGATGCAGCTAAACAAGATGTAGAGGAGAAGACCAATCGTAGTTAGCCAACCTCGATTCGAGGGCGACAGAAAGCCCATCATTGCAAAAGCGACGGTCACACCTGTCATGACGAACAGTTGAGCACCGCTCCCGAGCAGAACGCTCAGCATCAGGGCATGTGGAGGAGGACGAAACACATCTCCATGCACTAGTTTCCAGCCGGAATCTTCCTGAATATCCTCCTCGACGGCGGAAGTGCCTGAGAGATCATCCAAATTGATGTTGTCAAGACGGTTATATCTCGCAATATCCTTCCGAAGTGCCCTGACCAAAACCGTGCTGACCATACCGAGGAGGAATATCACAAATACCGTCGAGTTGATGAGTGAAAACCAATGGATCTTGGGGTCGATTATATGCAGGTATTTATCCCACCGAGTTGCCCAGGCCGTTGGTGACGGCCGCCAGTATACACTATAGGTGTATGTCACCCCAGTCTCACCCTTCTCCTTGAGGGTGAGTGCGTTCGAAGTGGTGGCACATTCAGCCTTCCCGCCCTCAAGATATTTGCTGCCGGCATACGATTGTGGTTGAACCAAGACACCGACAACACGGTACTTCGTGCCGCGTAGACCCGCCATATGGTAATCGATAATGATATCCCAGTGGTTATGTAGGATTTTAGTTCCATCCTCTTTGACCTTTCCCAAGGGAAATCCTGGACTCGAGAAGCGCTCATGTGTCAGGGGATCCTCTCGAAGCTCGGCTGCTGGGAGACCATCGACCAGGAGATTGACATTGTATGCCTCTTGAATGCGAGAGTTGACGAATTTGGCAGCCCTTTCATCAAATGGATTGCTCTTGCAAGCAACTTTACAGGTCTCATTTTGACCCATCCGAAGTTCAAAGGGTGAGGTGCGGATGCGGTCGCCAAAGATGATGCTACCTAGCGATTCGCGTACCCATTGAGGTCCTCCTTCCGGTCGACAAAATCGGAAGGCTGGGTGGTAATAGTCGTATGAGACGACGGCGTGGATCTGCTCATCATGTCGTGATATTGAGGGTGTCAAGGCATTGACGGTCAAAGGGACTCGATCGCCCAGCGAATACGAGGATGGGGCGACACCGGGGAGGTAGAATGCGCTGGAGGATTGGAGGAAGATTAAGCACAACAGTGCTGAAGACAGTAGTTGTATCATCGCAATGGGATATACGTCTGCGGATCAGGAGGAGAGACAAGTAGAATGCTCGAACTACTGGCAGAAATGCGCGCGGCCTGTTTGGAGAGGGTACTCGTAGGCTACCTTCCATGCATTGTTCGGTATCACAAGATTTATGCAAACAAGGCGGCAAGTAGTCTATAGTAAATGAACCGTGACGGGTAAGTCCAAAGAACAATTATTTAGTAGCAAAATATTAATTACTCCCTACACGTCAAGAAGAGGAGTGTCCTTTCAGGTCTATCCCATGTCGAGATCGCGCCGTCAGTCGCGCCTAAACTTTTGGGAGGCGTGCTTGGCGACTTCATAAAATACCTAGCGGCATGTGTCGTCGTTAGAAAAACAATCGGTGCTACAGAGGAGATCTCCTTTGAAAGGAGTAAATATATGTAAAGACCAAATTTTGTACAGGCAAGCCTATCAAAAATGCCAGATCAACATGCTAACTGCCAAATTAATGAGTGAATGACGAAACGCTTCCAGTGGATGTCAACGCTTCACAACGGAGAAGGCTGCACGACAATAGCAGCATATTATATATTACCTAGGTAATCCTACAAGTACAAGAGTACTCCGTACTTCGCTTGTAGAATTCTCTATTGCATTCAAATCCTCCTTCTGGTGATCGACGCTGATTTTATACATATAGAATGATCACAAATGAAATTGCGACCAGGTCAGCTATCATGGACAGTGCTGATATGATCTTATCGTAGCGGTAGCAGTCGTAGTACTGGTGTCGCCAGACTTTGCTCATTTTCAGTCAGGCAAACACCGTTATACCAAGCAATAATTGCTAGTCAACGTCCATCATCTCCTGCATGGCTTACTCTTGTAAAGCCATTCGACTCATTGCCACTGGATTCAACAGCACTTCCCTTTTCTTCATCTCACGTCTCACTTACAGTCACACAGCCTGGACCACCAAGAAATCGGCACCTCGAAATAATGCATGGGAAACTCCGTCATAAAACGCCAATTTCTTGCTTTGCGTTTGCGGCCAGGAGAAAGAATCAAGTCAAGTCCAGAAAAGCAAAACTTTAGAAAAACAGCCATGACCCAATTTTATCATCATCACCGGCGTCACACTCCCCATCACATGTTCGTTTGATCGTACATCAATAAGCATGCATGAGTATCTTCAAAAAGCCCTCGTCATCATACCAGTCCGTCATATAGCGACAAGGCTGAGACGATAGTTTCGTCCCTTTTGCTGCCTTCCTTGAACTCGGCCATGTCAAGGCTGCCATTTTCGTCTTTATCCATCATTCTGAATATCTTTCGGACTCGCTTCTCGGGGGTGTCCTCATCCTCGGGTAATTTGACCATTGAACCGACCTAACAGAAAGAACGGGTGATTGTGTCAGCCGGGTGGGCCATCCCAAGAGCCAGCATAACTATATAGCTGAAGATACAAACTCACCATCTTGTAGATAGCCTCAACGATGGCTAGCATTTCCTCATAGCTAATCTTTCCATCACCGTCGATATCGTAGAGCTGGAATGCCCAGTCGAGCTTGTCCTCCATCTTGCCACGACTGGTAACACTGAGCGCGCAAATGAATTCCTTGAAGTCGATAGTGCCGCTCTTATCTGAGTCGAAGACTTTGAAGACGTAGTCGGCAAATGAACTGGGGTCGCCAAAAGGGAAGAACTGCCTATAGATCTTCTGAAACTCCTCCTTGGTCAGAGTGCCCGAGGGGCAATCTTTCAAAAACCCTAATCATGTTCAGCCACAAGCACGGAACTGAAGAGCATTTATTTCGGCGCCTACCTTTGTACCATTGCTGTAACTCTTTCTTATCAAAGTGCGTCGACTTCTGGAGGTCTTCTAATTGCTGGGGCGTCAACTTGGACTGTCTGGCAGGAAATGTCAGTCGGATGGGTCTGTGACGGTGGCGGGATGAATAAAGGGCCTGGACTCACTTCTGACCCATTCTCAACCCTCCTCAGGCCTAGCGGCCTTTGTCGCAAGTCAAACAGGATCAAGCACAGATGTCTGGAGGAAGTCGAATCGTCTGGAGCGGCGCGTGTGTGGCCGCAGGCTGGCGTCGGAACGGAAGTTTTGTTATTGCGATAGCGGGGCACTGGGAAAACAAGGAAGGAGTCGACTTGAGAGCGCTTTGGGGATTTTAGGAAGCGGGGAGATGCGAGGTTGGATTTTTGGTCAAAGGACGGCAGATGTCGAGAAGGTAAGGTATACAAAGAACAAAGCAGGTCGATTCTTAGTAACAGAGGGAAAGTAGTGGTGCAGAGCGAAAAGGCAGAAGAGAGGGTCGCTAAGGTGGAAGGCAAACGCTGGAGCCTCTCGGGCAAACAGAGTCAGTTAAGTTAGTAATAATGCAAGCGGGTGCCTCAAGTTGTGTGTGCAATGCAATGGTACTCCGTACTGGTCAGGGAAGAAGATCACAATACTAAACGGCAAACGGGGTGCCCGAACAGAGTGATCAGTCCTGCCTCCGAGATGCAGCTGGCCCAGTCACCGGCGCTTAAGTCCAGGTACAAGAATAGTCGGTTGGAAACAACTTGTAGAGGGCTGACGAGCGTTAGTGCCGAGTAGTAATGATATTATTGCACAGCGTAGAAATGGGTGTGAAGTCAGAGTGGGGGCAGCGAAATGCTCGTCTCAGACCAGTCCCGGCTCCCAGGCTCTCACGATCACAGGCAGGGGAATGAGAAAGGGGAAAGGGAGAGGAAATGGGGATTGGGACAAAGCAAATCGTCCTGCCTGTTGCATGCAAGATTTGCAGCGCAGCACTCAGCCAGCCGCAACCAAAAACCACACCCCGAGTACTAGCCGTTCTGGTGGCCGCAACAGACCCGGGCCCCTTGTTGTATCAGGTAAGCGGGAGTTCCTTTGTTGAAAGTCAAAAAAGTCTCGAACAAAAGCTTAGAGCGAGGTAAGCACTTGACGATGTAACCAGTACGGAGCACCGAGAGCAAATACTGATGGAGGCCTCGGTCATACCACACACGGCTTCCTATCTTTTACCGTGCCTGACTGCCAGGGATCTAACTAGGTCACGAAACCACTACGCGACCCTAAATTGGTACACAGTTGTGAAGAAATTCAGTAACTCCCTTGTAGTCGGTTTGTTGCCGATAACTCCTTGCTCCATGTCTGTAACTAGTCCCAGTCCTTTGTCCTGGACTCCTGGGGTCAGTCTATTCTAATAAAGCCGCCTGGTTAGTGTACAAGACATCCACCACATTGCTGAGTTTCTCAATTGTCTCCAATGCGGCATCGTAACCAGCATCCCGTTCGACCTCATCGTAGACAATCAAACATCCTTCTCCCTGATCCAAAACACCAATAATGACCTTGTCAAGAATCATTTGCGACAACTTTCTTTCCACTTGTTGAGTATCGAGTCCAACCATTTTGGCGACATGGTCGATCTCAACTCTGCTAAATGGCTCGATCACCTTGATGAGATTCTGTTCCAACATGGCATCGTATAGTCGTCGTAGGTGGTTGCGGATGAAGATGTCACTGCCCAATTCGTACCGATAGCTGGAAAGAGCCTGTTCGTACTCCTCTAGCGACCGATTGGAATGCGCTCTAGCCACTGCTTTCATTGCCTCCAGGTTGGTGCCAGCATATTTCAATGCTTGTTTGGAAGATAACAGCGAATTGACATCGTCGACCAGATTCAGCATGATCTTGCACAGTAACATGTACTGCAAAGCCGAGGTTGCACGAGCCGTGTCGTCCTGAGCATGATATCCATCCAGAGCCTCAATGAAGTAGGAGAATGCCGTGTTGAAATCTTTGTCCTCGGCGTGCAGCATTCCACTCTGCATATCCAAGCCGGCCTGAAGGAGAGGTGGAGTATAGACTGACGCTGCTGATGTTCTGGCTGATGTCAAGGCAGCCCTAGCCTTGGCTTGGTTGGTCAGGGCATGATAGACTCGGGATTCCAACAACTGCACTTCAACCAATACCAGCTTATCGTCAAGCCTCTTCAGCTCTCGCAACAGGCCATTGATCAGTGTCAGAGCATCGTAGTAGGCCTGTTTTTGCATATAGAGACCGACCAGCCTTGTTTCCAGGTTTTGTCGGAGGAATGATCTCTTTTCGGAATTCGCCCAATCGATACATGATTTGGTGGTGGAAATCTGTAATTCGAGGGTATCTGGGATTTCGGTGAAGAAGTCGAGTAGCTGTCGTACTGGGAAGGGCATTAGCAAGGATAAACAAGTGCGACAGATTAGTCTACTCACCTAGTTTGGCCGTCTTCGCTTTGGCAAAAGATGACAATGTTGACCTGCTCGTCTTGACCAGTTCAGCAAGATCTTGTGTGCGCTTATTGTCTCTATAGAGCTCTCCGAGCCCAACAAGGGCGTTCTCATAGTCTTGAAGGGCAGCTTGATTGGAGCCTGGGGATTTGGCTAGAATTTCTTTATACAGACTTTCGGCCTTTTGGGGATCGGATTTGGCAAGAGATTTGGCATCTTCGACCTTGGAGGGAGGAGGAGCCATGGTTTAACGTAAGGTGAAGGAGGCAGTAAGAGGTCGAAGGGAGGGAATCAAGGTGGTGGGAGATGAAGGAATTGAAAGACACGCAGGGCAGAATTGGCGACGGCGATATTATTGTAGATGTAGATGCAGATGCAGGTGCAGGCACAGACGGAGACGCAGGCACGGGAACATGACGCCAGGCTGGAGGTGAGCAGTTCCATTGGAGGCTGAGTTAGGCGATGACTAAGCCCCATCGGCCTGAGGTTGCCCTCCAACAAGCAGCCCAGCCTTGCCTGCTGGCCCGCGCTGCCACCTGCAGCTGGAACCAGGTGCGGGCACCTTCCTACTCCTCTTCCGCCCCACAAAAAAGTTGAACTGCTTTTCTCCAAGTCAGTGTGATACGCTTTTCCCTGCGATTCTCAGCGCAACTTGAATAATACAATGACACCGTCAATATGGTATGTAGTGTTCCTTGCTCTCCCCTCTTGTCTTTCCGCTAACGCACCTCGCGCAGAAAATAAAGTCTCTCACTCGGCCAGCAGCGCCGCCAGGTGATGCCGTCCGTCAACCCCGAAATCTCGATCCTGCACATCATCCGTTCGAAAGGGCCCGCGAATACACAAGGGCCCTCAATGCCGTCAAAATGGAGCGTATGTTTGCTGCCCCATTCATCGCCCAACTTGGTACAGGTCATGTTGACGGCGTCTACTCCATGGCAAAGGACCCTGGGTCGCTAGAGCAACTTGCCAGTGGTAGCGGCGACGGCGTGGTCAAAGTATGGAACTTGCCCAGTCGTGACGAGATCTGGCAGACAAGAGCGCATGAAAATGTTGTGAGAAGTGTTTGTTGGACCCCTGACCGAAAACTACTCTCCTGTGCCACCGATAAAACCATCAAACTTTGGGATCCTTACAATACAGAAAACAACACTGCTCCACATGCCACTTATATGGGTCAAGGAGCTTTCACTTCCCTCTCTCACCATCGCGACCACTCATCATTTGCAGCCTCTTCAAGCTCAATATCAATATATGATTTGTCACGGCCATCTTCGGGACCCAGCCAGGTCCTAAAATGGCCTACATCTACCGATACCATCACAGCCGTCTCTTTCAATCAAACAGAGACTTCCATCCTCGCCTCTGCTGCTCTAGATAGAGCAATCATTCTCTACGATCTTCGCACATCTTCACCTCTGGCCAAAACTACTCTTCGTTTTGCGTCGAATGCTATTTCCTGGAATCCCATGGAGGCTTTCAATTTCGCAGTGGCCAATGAAGACCACAATATTTACATTTTCGATATGAGGAAGCTTGACAGAGCATTGAATGTACTAAAAGATCATGTTGCTGCTGTCATGGACGTTGAATTCAGTCCAACCGGAGAGGAGTTGGTCAGTGCATCGTATGATCGTACCATCCGACTGTGGAATAGGGATCGAGGTCATTCCAGAGATGTTTACCATACTAAACGTATGCAAAGAGTCTTTTCTGCCAGGTTTACGCCCGACAACAACTACGTTCTCTCCGGTTCCGATGATGGTAACATCAGATTGTGGCGATCTAACGCTTCGAGCCGGGCAGGTGTGAAATCGGCTAGACAACGACAGAAACTGGAATATGATCGGGCCTTAGTCAAGAGATACGCACATATGCCCGAGATTCGACGAATTAAACGGCATCGACATCTACCAAAGACTGTCAAGAAGGCAGGTGAGATTAAAGGGGAGGAACTCAAGTCAATCAAACGAAAGGAAGAGAACGTTCGAAAGCATAGCAAAAAGGGCACAGTTCCTAGGCAAAGCGAAAGAGAAAAGATGGTTCTGGCGTCTGAGAAATAAGTAGGGCCAGCTATTATGGGAATTAACGGAGCGTACGGAATTCGTGTTGGACGAAGCCATGACATGTTAGCGATAAATCACGATGGTTGGCGTTTTGAGCCGACCAGTCGGCTCACTGAGAATTAAGAATAAATTAGTATTCAGTTCAAAATTTTGACTTGACTATTTCGTGCGCGTAAAACTAATTACCGAAGACAGTGAACTGAAAATTGAGACAGGGTGTGATTCGGACTATGGAGAGAGCATAGAAGTGACAGCCTTACTGAATTGGCGAGGCTCCCATCCCAGCCAATAAATATTCGAGACTCAGAAGGCTAAAATCCCTTTTTGGACTTCGAACAATGTTTACTGTCCTCTCACTCAGTGGCTCACATTCCCACATCACACAAATAAATATAATGAGTCTCATCGCCAAGAATTAAAATGGACCATGTAAGAAGAACTTCCGATGCCAGGGCATTCTAGAGAAAGACCGCACAAGCGATTATGTCCAACAAGAAACCCTGATCAAGAATCAACTACAACTCACCCAGATCTGACCAACACCGCAACCCCGAACTCTCTAGGTCTCATCCGCCAAAGATGCCACCTTTTGGAGCCAACAAATCCATTCTCGACTCCTTCCTCACAGAGATCGTGTCCAGTATTCGTACCAAAAATGGACAACGCATCGCGGAACTAATCCAACTCGACTTCGACAGTCTACCGCCAGAGAGACAGAAACCCTACGCGGAACTCAATGCAGAACTCAACGCTCAATATCCAGCGTCCTCCAACGACTCCCAGCTCGTTACGCGGTGCAAAACCGTGCTGTCCCAGGATGAATTTGGGTCTTTCAGTTCGCCGTTCTCGGACAGTATCGTGCATTATTTTCGGTACTTGAGGGATTTCACCACGGCTGATAATCGCGCGAAGGCGTCGAAGATCAGGCAATTGACGAGGTAGGTTAATCTCCATTCCTACAGCTCGATGGAGCTACTCTAGATTCAAAAGGTCAAAGCAAGCCTGTGTCTGACGTCCACCCAATAAAGCCAATGCGTGACCGCTCTCGGCGACTCGAAATATGGAGTGATCATGATCCCGATCGTGCTCTCCTTCTCACGCGTGCTCGCAGCCGTTGCCACCAACCTCGACCGAAGCCAACACCAACAACAAACCAACAAACCTCAATCAACCAGTGGCAGCAGCGATACACCTGGAAGCCGATTCAGCTTCGTAGAAGACGCCGCGAACGTCCTCCGCGACGCATTCATAAAATGCCTGGCCGGCTCGCCAGGCGTGCCCCGAACATCCCGCCCAACACCGCCCGACGACAAGCGGCTCGGGATCTACTTGACGGCAAACTCATGTCTCAAACTTCTAACACAGTGTGGCAAGCTCCGCAACGCACAGCAGATGTTCAGCAGCATCGACGCACAATCACCGCCGCTGGCATTCTACCCGGCCGCGCAGCGCGTCACATACCTGTACCACCTGGGGCGGTACCACTTCGCGAACAGCCACTTCATCCGCGCGATAGCGGCGCTGCAGGCCGCGTATGCGCAATGCCATGCGCAAGCACTGAAGCACCGGCGCGTGATCCTCACCTATCTGATCGCGGCGAACATCTGTGTGGGGCGGTTCCCATCACGACAAAATCTCCTCTCCCGCCCGGAAGCAGTTGATCTTGCGCCGTACTTTGTCCCGCTGTGCACCGCGATCCGGACAGGCGACCTTGGTGCGTTCCAGGCGCTCTTGAGCCTGGATAGCCCGACGGGCGGCTGGTTTCTGCGCCACGCAATCCTGCTGCAGTTGCAAGACCGCTGTGAGATTCTGGTGTGGCGCAGCCTGATTCGCCAAACCTTTCTGTATGCAGGATATCTAGGTGTGGAGGAGAGGAAGGTGCCGTTCTTGCGTCTGAATCTCGTGCAGCGGGCGGCACGGTGGGCGGTATTGAGGGCGAGGCCGGCGAAAGCACAGCAAAACTCTTTTGGGTTCTTCAACACCACCGCCAACAGCTTCTTCGCAAACGACGAAAATTACGCCGACCCGGAACTCGCCGACATCGACATCGCCATCCAAGAAACCGGCTTCGACATGAGCACAGGCCAATACCTGGACACCCCAGTATCATCCTCCATCTCAATCCTCACCTCATCAGTGCCCCCAAGCTGGCCATCCATCGCCGAAGTCGAGTCGATAGTCCTAAGCCTAATCCAGCAACACCTGGTCCGCGGGTTCGCGACACACACCAACCCGCGCTTCGCCATCCCTGGGGCGCAGAAGCTCGGCGGGCCCATGAAGGCCGGCTTTCCGGGCGTTTGGGGTGTGATTTCTGCGAGGATGGGTGTTGAGCTCCAGGGACAGCAGCAGGGAAGGGGAAGTGGTGCGGGTGATGC
>Ga0105239_10008978_pt1 | contig 11313 bp, 11 predicted proteins | sample KBSC44metaG_FD_92761 | JGI IMG/M metagenome (GOLD analysis project Ga0105239, IMG submission 92761) | Corn rhizosphere microbial communities from Kellogg Biological Station, Michigan, USA - KBS C4-4 metaG | ecosystem: Host-associated > Plants > Roots > Rhizosphere > Soil | place: Michigan, USA...
CTCCTGGGCCTGCTTCTTGGTGCCGACGAACATGATCGTGCCGCCCTTGGCGACCGTCTCCTTGATGAAGGCGTAGGAGCGGTCGATGTAGGCCAGCGACTGCTGCAGGTCGATGATGTAGATGCCGTTGCGCTCGGTCATGATGAAGCGCTTCATCTTCGGGTTCCACCGACGGGTCTGGTGTCCGAAGTGCACGCCGCTCTCGAGCAGCTGGCGCATGGTGACGACTGCCATGGATGTTCTCCTGTCGGGCACGCGGGCGCCCGTGGTTCTCGGTTGTCGCCGTCGGCGGGTGCCGATGGCCCTGACGTCTGCGCGCGACCCGACCCAGCGCGCTGGGACCGAGGATCGTCGCCCACGGGTGGTCACCCGCCGGAGAGGGCGGGTGTCGCGGTCTGCGGACGTGCGAAGTCAGCTCCGTCAGGAGCTGCTGCGCCCAGGGTAGTCGAGCGCGGTCGCGCCCACCAATTCCCAGCCCCGGCGATCGAGCCTGCGCGGTCGGCGACCAGGGCGAGAGCCGGCGGCCCGCTCCGGCCCCTCACCCTCCACAGCCCCGCCGCGCGCACTCCTCCTCCACAGCCGGCCTCCCGGTCGCCGTCGACCGTCCCCGGCCACGCCGACCCTGGCCCCATGGACACCTCACTCCCCCACCGGGTCCGGGCCCACGGTCGCCCTCCGCTGGTCGTCGTTGCCGTGGTGCTGGTCGCGCTCCTCTCCCTGGCGCGGCCGGTCGGCGCGGTCGGCGCGCCCGTGGACCCGGCCCCGGTCGGGGTGTGGCCGCTGCAGCCGACGCCGCCGGTGGTGCGAGCGTTCGACCCACCCGACTCGACGTGGGGGTCCGGGCATCGCGGGGTCGACCTGGCCGGCACGGTCGGCCAGGTCGTCGCGACGGCCTTGCCGGGCCGGGTCACCTTCGCGGCTCGGTTGGCCGGTCGCGGCGTCGTCGTGGTCGACCACGGATCGACGCGCACGACGTACGAGCCGGTCGTCGCGTCGGTGCGGGTCGGTGACGTCCTCGCCCGCGGGCAGCCGATCGGCCGCCTCGAGCTCGCGGGATCCCACTGCGTCCCGCGGGCGTGCCTGCACTGGGGGTGGAAGCGTGGCGACACGTACCTCGACCCGCTCCTGCTCGTGGGCGGCGGTCCGATCGTGCTGCTCCCTCTGTGGCAGGAGACGCCGGTCGGGCCGGTCACCGCTCCCTCCGCGCCGTACGCCGTGATCGTGGCGCGGCTGCTCGCCCGGTCGGCACTCGCGCGTCCTTCCCGCGTGATCGCACCCCGGAACGTGCCGCCGGTGTCGGTGTGGCACCGTCCGCTCGCGATGCGCCCGCTCCTGCCGTGAGGCCTCCGCTAGGCGCGAGGATGCGCCTGCCGATACGCCTGACGGAGCCGGTCGGTGCTGACGTGGGTGTAGAGCTGCGTGGTCGCCAGCGAGGCATGACCGAGCAGCTCCTGGACCGACCGGAGGTCGGCGCCGCCCTCGAGCAGGTGCGTGGCCGCCGTGTGCCGCAGCCCGTGCGGGCCGATGTCTGGCGCACCCGGCACCTCCGCGATCCGCCGGTGCACGACGGTGCGGACCGCCCGCTGGTCGATCCGACCGCCGCGCACGCCCAGGAACAGCGCGGGTCCGGCGCCCGGAGCGACCAACCGAGGTCGACCGCGGCTCAGCCACGTGTCGACCGCTTCCGCGGCCGGTCTCCCGAACGGCACCGTGCGCTCCTTGCGCCCCTTGCCGAACACCCTCACGACGTTGCGGTGGCGGTCCAGATCGTCGATGTCGAGTCCCACCAGCTCGCCTACGCGGACACCGGTCGCATACAGCAGCTCGAGCATCGCCGTGTCGCGGATCCCGACCGGACTGCCGTCGTCGCAGAGCCGGGCGGCGGCCGCGATCAGCTCCTGCGCCTCGTCCTGCCGCAGCACGGGAGGCAGGGTCTGTCGCGCCTTGGGCGACCGCAGGCTCGCTCCCACGTCGGTGCGGATCCGGCCGGTGCGCGCCAGCCACGCCGTGAACACCCGTACCGCGGTGGCCCGACGGGCCATGGTCGTCCGGGACCGGCCGGTGACCTGCTGGTGAGCCAGCCAGCTGCGCAACGTGCGCAGGTCGAGGTCCGACACGTCGCCGCGGCCCATCCGACCGGCGTGCTCCAGGAGACCGGCCACGTCGGCCAGGTAGGCGCGCACCGTGTGCGGAGCGAGGTCACGCTCGGCGACCAGATGCCGCTCGTACTCCGCGAGGACCGCGGACACGTCGCGGGTCGCGCTGGTCATGCCGCCACTGTAGGGCGGCGTCGGGCGCGGACGGGCCCGGCTCGCCGCGCACCGACGCCCGGTCACTCGTTGGCCGCCGGGGTCAACCGCCACCCCCGCTCGGACAGCTCGACGAGACCGTCGCGGACGAGCCGACGGAGGGCGGCCTGGACGTCGAGCAGGGCCATGCCGGCGGTGGTCGCGATGGAGTCGACGGGGGCGGGGCTGGCCAACGGAACGGCGTCGAGCACGCGGGCGTCACGGGGCGGGACCCTGTCGCGGGGCCGGGAGGGACCGCGCGGCGGGGTCACCAGATGGGTGCCCGACTCGCCGACGATCTCCAGCACCTCGTCGCCGTAGGTGACCAGCGAGGCGGCACCGCTGCGGATCAGCTGGTGGACCCCTTGGGACTGGGCGCTCGTCACCGGCCCCGGAACACCCATCAGGTGGCGGTTCAGACGGGTGGCCCAGCCGGCGGTGTTGAGGGCTCCGCTGCGTGCGGCGGCCTCGACGACCACGGTGCCGCGGGTCAGCGCGGCGATCAGCCGGTTGCGGCTGAGGAAGCGACCGCGAGTCGGGGCGCACCCGGGCGGGACCTCCGCGACCACCGCTGACGTGCGGCCGAGATGGTCGAGCAGGTCGTGGTGGGCGGTCGGGTACGCGCGGTCGGCCCCGCAGGCGAGGACCGCGACGTTGGCACCCTCGACGCTGAGCGCCCCGCGATGGGCGGCCTGGTCGATGCCGAAGGCCGCCCCCGACACCACCGGATGACCGGCCCGGACCAGCGCACCGGCGATGCCGGCCGCGACCTCGGTGCCGTACGTCGTGGCCGAGCGCGCGCCGACCACCGCCACTGCACGACCCAGCTGGTCGAGCCTGGTCGGCCCCTTGACCCAGAGCCCGAGCGGCGGACCGCCGCGGTGGTCGAGCAGCTCGGCGCGCATCAGGTCGTCGACCTGCGACGGCCACTCGTCGTCGCCGGGCACGACGTACCGCAGGCCGGCCTTCTCGCCGGCCTCGAGATCCGCCGCTGGGTCGACGCCGCGAAGTCGGCTCGCGACGTCGCGGGCCTCCGGAGACACCTGGGTGGGGTCGCTGAGCAGCTCGCGCAACGTCACCGCGCCGAGCTGCGCGACCAGCGACGCGATCTTGGGATCCCCGGGCTCGGTCAACCGGGAGAGGGCCACCCGGGCCAGTCGATCGTCGTCGCTCACGAAGCCCTCCGCGCGACGGCGTCCCGCAGCAGCGGCTCACCCTGCCGGAGCCGGAACGCGGTGTCGACGTCCGACACCGACGGACGGTCACGCCCGAACAGGTCGGCGACCGTCCAGGCCAGGCGGTGCACCCGCACCGCGCCCCGGCGGCTCAGATGACCGTCGAGGACCTCCCGCTCCAGTCGCGCCGCTCCAGCGTCGGGCAGCGGCCACTCGCGGGCGAGGATCGCGCTGGGCACCTGGGAGTTCAACCGCCACCCGCGACCGGCGTAGCGGACCTGCTGGCGATCGCGGGCGGCGGCCACCCGTTCACGCACCTCCAGCGAGCTCTCGCGCTGCTCGCCCGGCAGCGGTGTGTCCTCGCCGGTGGGCGGCAGCACGTGGCGCAGGATGTCGATCCGGTCGTGCACCGGACCGGTGACCCGGCGTGAGTAGTGGTGTCGCTGCTGCTGGGTGCACGAGCAGTTGTTGGTGGCGCGGACCGGCGTGTACTCACCGCAGGGACACGGGTTGCACGCCATCACCACCATGCCCCGCGCGGGGTAGGTGGCCGACTCCTCGCCCCGTGCGATGGTCACCTCACCGCTCTCCAGCGGCTGCCGCAACGCGTCGATCACGTCACTGCGGAAGAGCGGGAACTCGTCGAGGAACAGCACACCGCAGTGAGCACGGCTGACCTCGCCCGGTCGCACCCGGCCGGTGCCGCCCCCGAGCAGGCTGGCCTTGCTCGCGTCGTGGTGCGGCGCGAAGAACGGCGGCCGCACGATCAGCGCGTCGCCCGGCTCGAGTGCCCCTGCCAAGGAGTGGATCGCGGTCAGCTCGAGCGACTCCTCGACGGAGAGATCGGGCAGGATCCCCGGCAGCCGCTCGGCCAGGGAGGTCTTCCCCGAGCCCTTCGGCCCGGACAGCATCAGGTGGTGCCCGCCGGCCGCCGCGACCTCGAGCGCGTACTTGACGTCGGGCACGCCGAGCAGGTCGGCGAGATCGTGGTCGCTGAGCCGCTGCGAGCCACGCCACTCGATGAGCCGGCTGCCCGACATGGGCGCCACGGGCGGGGCCTCCGGGACGACGTCGCCGCGGAGCTCGGCCCGCACCTGCGCCAGCGACCGCAGGCCCAGCACCGTCATGCCGGGCACCATCGCGGCCTCGCGGGCCTGCGGCTCCGGCACGATCACCCGCTCGAAGCCGCGCCGGGACGCGGCCATCACCATCGGCAGGACACCCGGGACCGATCGCAGGCCGCCGGTGAGGGTGAGCTCGCCGATCACCAGCGTGTCCGAGAGTGAGCGCTGGGTGATGTCGCCACACGCGGCGAGCACCGCCAGGGCGATGGCGAGGTCGAAGTGGGTGCCGCGCTTGACCAGGTCGGACGGGGCCAGCAGGATCGTCACCCGGCGCGTCGCGGGCCAGACGACACCCGAGTTGGACACCGCCATCCGGCAGCGGTCGCGGGCCTCGTGGAGCGACGTGTCGGGCCGCCCCACCAGCGTCGTGCCGGGCGAGCCGGGAGACACGTCGGCCTGGACGTCGATGAGGTGGCCGAGGGCGCCGTGTAGCGAGACGGTGTGGGCGGTCGCGAGGGCCATCAGAGCAGCCCCGCCACGTGCTCAACGGCGGACGGACCGCGCCGCGGCCGGTGTACGGCGACCAGGTCGATGCGCGTCTCGGGCGGTCGTACGTCGTGCGCCTCCGCCCAACGGGTGGCCAGCCCCTTGAGCCGCTGGATCTTCTCGGCCGTGACCGCCTCGTGCGGGCTGCCGCACGCGAGCGACCGACGCGTCTTCACCTCACAGATCACGAGCACGTCGCCGTCGCGCAGCACGAGGTCGATCTCGCCCTCGTCGCACCGCCAGTTGCGGTCGAGGACGACCATCCCCCGCTCGAGGAGGTGACGGGCGGCCAGGCGCTCGCCGTAGGCCCCGAGGGCGAGCCGCGGCCCAGCCGGGGATGCGGTGTCTGCGGTCATGCCACCAGGGTGGGCGCGACCTCCCCGCCGCGGACGCATCGCACCCGCCGGTTGTGGACGGTGGCTGCGCGGTCTCGGGCTGTGGACCGAAGGTGGTCCGAATCAGTTCACGAGGAGGGGAATCTTCGGCCCCGACCCGATGTAGTTGATCGTGCCGTTCTTCACCGGAGGGTTCGGCAGCGCGTCCGGGTTGAGGAAGATCACCTCGACGGAGCTGACGCCGTTGTTGTCGGTGATGATGCCGTTGGTGGCGCTGGGCGCGTCGCCCTTGACCGCCGACCCGGGTTGGTCGGTGATGAAGCACGCCCGGAAGTCGATGATCTGGTACTTGTTGCTGCCGCCGTTGGCCGGCTGCACCTTGAGCACAGGTACGTAGGCGAATCGCGGAGAGCTGTAGATCGCGTCGGAGATCAGCGGGCCGCCACTGTACGTCGAGGAGTCGACGTCGGCGACGTGCGTCGTGGAGCTCAGGAAGAAGCACGTGAGGGTGTCGTTGTTGATGCTCTGGCCGAGCACGACTGTCGTGGCCTCACTGGTTCCACCGTTGGCACACTTCGTCGCGCCGTTGTCGGGCTTGAGGAGGTACTGGTTGCCCCCCACTGCGGACGAGCCCTTGCCGATGAACCCACCGGTCGCCACGCTCGACGACATGCCGGTGTCGGTGTCGACGCAGTTGGTGCCGTCGGTGTTCCACAGCACGGTCGTGGACTGTGCCGATGAGCAGGTTCCGTCGGCGGGCCCACCGGACGGGTAGACGGCCAGCGAGTTCGTGAGGCCGAGCGCCACGTTGGCCGCGCCGACGCTGTCCCAGCCGGTGTAGCCGGCATGGCTCAGCAGGAGGGTGCCGAAGTTTCCGGACGACGAGCCCTGGCCGCACAGGAGGGGCGGGTCTCCGATGGTCAGGACGGGGCTGTTCTGGACGTCGCCGTTGTTGTCGACCGAGTACGTCGACCACTGACCGTTCTTCATGACGCGGATGTACCAGAACTCCTGCACCCCCGCGACTCCGCGTGTCTGGTCAGGGATGTCCGGGATCGTGATCTTCGTGTCGGAGTTGATCGTGAACTTGGTCGTGTCGATCGTGACCGGCGCCGGACCGGGGATCGCGTTGCCCGGCTCGAAGAACCCGACCTGGGTCACGCCGGTCAGGTTGGACCCGTTGATCACGAGCGGCTCGACCTGCGAACCGGTCGTGTCGACCGGGTAGGAGATCGGGCTGATCGACGTGAGGACCGCGTTGTTGGTGTTGGTGGGTGCATACAGCATGACCTGCGCCGCCGAGTGCCCGTTGTTCGGCTGCTGGAGCGTCTGTGGTCCGTAGTCGCAGCCGCTGAACGCGTAGAACGGCAGCGCTGAGAACTTCGGGGACTTGATCTCGATCGTGGACACACCGGCCACGTTCGTGCTGTGGAAGCCCATGATCCCGGCGAGCCCGAAGTCGACGGTCTTGGGTGGGCTGATCAGCGACAGCTGGTTCTTGTTGAAGGTGACGTGCCAAGCGCCGGCACTGAAGCTCGGGTTGCCGTACACCACTTCGCCGTTGGCGGTGTTGCAGTCGGTCAGCTGGGACGGCAGGTTCGCGAGCATGCTCGAGTAGGCGCCGCCGGTCTGGGCAGGGTAGGCCTGGCTCGCCAGGTAGGAAGCGATGTCGTTGACCGACTGGTCGGTCTGGAGCGCTCCGGCCGCGCCGTAGGCGCAGCTGTGCACCGTGCTGGACGCCGGGAGGTTCGCACCCTTGACGCCCGCTCCCGCCTCCACGGCCAGGTCGCTACCGGCCTGGACCTGGCGCTTCTGCGCCCAGGCGTTCCCGAGGTCGACGCCCAACGCCGCGATGGACAGGAGCACCACCGACAACAGGCCAACCATGACAGCGACGGCGCCACGCTCGTCCCGATGCCGTCGGTTCATGAGCACGTCCCCTGGGTCGAGTCGAGGTCCTCGATCCGTGCGACGTTGGTGCGGGTGATCTGACCGCTGCCGGGGACGGGGATGAGCGGAAAGTGCATGTCCATCGTCGGGAATGTCGCGGTCACGGTGACAGAGCCGCCGATCTCACCGGGGGAGCTCGCCGGCCCAGACCCGTCCGCCTTGACATAGGTGATGGTGGTCGCGATGCCGCTCGCAGACGACGCGGTGGTGGCGGCGCCCAAGTGGTTGAAGATCACGCCCTGCACCTGACTGGTCGTCTGGCAGTTCCCCACCGCGATCCGCCTCGCGGCGTCGCCCACCGCGGAGCTGCCCGCCTGCATCGCGTAGAAGTACCAGCCGTACTGGATGACGCCGAAGATCAGGTACAGCATCGGGATGAGGACGAGGCCGAACTCGACCGCGGAGGCACCGCGCTCGTCGCGCCGTTGGCGCACCCTGGCCACCATGGTCATCCTTCGCTCCCCCGTCCGTCGGACCGCGTCAGTCGTTGCGGACGCGGGCACAGGTCGCACCACTGTGCGTGGCCGAGGGTAGGCGAGTGGGCTCGGCCATGTTGTCGAAACGGCGAATCCTTAACCATCGAGGACACCCGTGGCGACCGGGAAAGGCACGAGAATGCGAGTGATCAGCGCCGCCTCAACGGCTACGACCCCGCCTTCGTCGGGTCTGCGTGACCAGCTGAAGGCACGTTTCACCGGCCGTCTCCCATCACAGGTCAGTGGAAAACGGTGACCCCCGGCGCACCGATCTCTGGGCGAAAGCGTAGGAGTCTTTACCCACGCCTCATAGCGGATCGGAGCATTTGCCCGGAACCTTTACCGCCGGGCTCTCTGGTCCAGACCAGGCCGATATCACGGTGGGATCACGCCTTCGGAGGGTCGATCTCCTGCTGGCTGAGCTCCTCGACGTTGACGTCCTTGAACGTCAGCACCTTGACGTTCTTGGCGAAACGGGCGGGCCGGTACATGTCCCATACCCAGGCGTCGGTCATCGAGACCTCGAAGAAGACGTCTCCGGACTCGGTCCGCGCTTTCACGTCGACCTGGTTGCAGAGGTAGAAACGGCGGTCGGTCTCCACGACGTACTTGAATATGCCGACGACGTCGCGGTACTCCCGATAGAGGGTCAGCTCCATCTCGGTCTCGTACTTCTCGAGATCCTCCGCACTCATGCTGACTCTCCTCGTGTCGTGCTCGACTCGACCCTAGTCACCCGGAAGCCGCGTGCCGCGCAGGTGTCGGCATCGGCGACCGAGTCCTCGTTCTTCTCGCTTTCGTCCGGAGCCTCGCTCCATCCGGAGAGCTCGGGCTCCAGCCCGGCCGCTCGGCGCACGTTCACGAACCGCATGCGGTGCTGCGGGCAGGGTCCGTACGACGTGAGGGCCGCGGCGTGGACGTCGGTGATGTAGCCCTTGTGCGTCTTGAAGTCGTACGCCGGGTGCTCGCGGTCGAGCTCGACCATGATCCGGTCACGGGTCACCTTCGCCAGCACCGACGCCGCGCTGATGCAGGCCGCCACCCGGTCGCCCTTCCACATCGCGAGCCCGGGCACCCCGAGGCCGTCGACGGGGAAGCCGTCGGTGAGGACGTACTGGGGCGGTACCTCGAGCAGGGCCACCGCACGGCGCAGCGCCTCGACGTTCGCCACGTGCATGCCCAGGCGGTCGCACTCGTCGGACTCGATCACCACCACCGACCAGGCGACCGCCCGCTTGAGCACCTCGGCGTAGCACCGCTCCCGGGCCTTCTCGGTGAGCAGCTTGGAGTCCGCGAGTCCCGGGATCTCTCCCGACCTGCCGGGCCTGAGGATCGCCGCCCCGGCGACCAGCGGCCCGGCGCACGCGCCGCGACCGGCCTCGTCGACGCCCGCGACGACCTCGATCCCGGCTCGTCGCAGCGCCCGCTCGTAGCCGTAGAGCCCGGCGTCGCGCCGGACGGTCGCTCCGAGAGGCAGGCGGGTCACTGTCCGCTGGTGCCGGGGCCGGGCGTGGCGGGTGCGGGGACGCCGGCGAAGTCAGCGGGCCGGTGCAGCACGTGGAAGCGGCTGTGCGGCCAGAGCAGCACGAACACCTTCCCGACGACGTCGTCGACCGGCACGAACGGATCGGCGGTGCAGTCGGGTGCCTTGGTCGTCCCCTGGCACAGGTGCATGGTCGAGTCGTCGGAGTTGTCGCGGTTGTCGCCCATCACGAACACGGTGCCCTCCGGCACCGGACCGGCGGTCCAGTTGCACGTCGTGGTCATCGGGCCGTTGCACGGCATGCCCGGGGTGTGCTTGATGTAGGAGTCCTCGTCGAGCGGATGTCCGTTGACGAGGATCCGGCCCCTCTTGTCGCAGCAGTGGATGGTGTCGCCGGCGACACCGACCACGCGCTTCACGAGATGACCGCCCGACGGGTAGAGCCCGATCTTCGCCATCAGCTTGCCGATCGGGTTGGCGGGCCCGGCGTCCTCCTCCTCGCTGAGCCAGCCGCCCGGGTCCTTGAACACCACGACGTCGCCGCGCTGCGGCGTACCGAACCAGTACGACGTCTTCTCGACCAGGATCCGGTCGTTCTTGACGAGCCCGGGCTCCATGGACTCCGACGGGATGTAGAACGCCTGGACGAAGAACGCCTTGATCACGATCGCGAGCAGGACCGCGATCGTGAGCAGCAGGATCGTCTCCTGCCAGAGCGGGAGGTGCCTCTTCGTCGGGGGCTCCACGGGTTGCCGCTCGGACTCGTCGACGGAGGCGGAGCGGTTGTCGGTCACGTTCGTGAGCCTAACGAGTGGATGGTGCCGGTTCCGACGTCCCGCTCAGGCCTCGCGCCGCTCCTTGATCTTGGCGGCCTTCCCACGCAGGTTGCGCAGGTAGTACAGCTTCGCCCGGCGGACGTCGCCGCGGGTCACGATCTCGATCTGCTCGAAGATCGGCGAGTGGAGCGGGAACGTGCGCTCGACACCCACTCCGAAGGAGACCTTGCGGACGGTGAAGGTGCGGCCGATGCCGGCACCCTGGATGCGGATCACCACGCCCTGGAAGATCTGGACGCGGGAGCGAGTGCCCTCGGTGACCTTGACGTGGACCTTGACGGTGTCGCCGGCGCGGAACTCCGGGAGGTCGTCGCGCTTCGCGGCGTTACCGAGCTCGGTGACGGCGCCGATGTTGTGGACGGTCATGTCTCTCCTCACGAGTGCCACAGGTCAGCCGTGGTGGGGAAAAGTGTCTCCAGTTGGTGGTCCACCCGTGTGGCCGGCGGCGCCGCGCTCCCCCTGTGGCAGGAGCCGGTGCGGAGCTCCCGATCGATGAGGACGGGGCGCTCCCTGTTTGGCCGGACGGACCGAGGGTCAAGTCTGCCAGACGGCGGGTGGCCCCGGGAAATCGCGGTGAGCCGGGCTCAGCCTCGCCGGGGCTTGGTCATCACCACCGCGCCCGGCGGACCCGGCGCGGGACCCTGGAGCCGGTACCCGGCCCTCTTGTACATGCGGATGTTCTCGACGCTCCGGGCGCCGGTCCACAGCTCGTACGACGTGACGTGGTCGGGCGCAGCGTCCTCGGCGAGCGCGAGCAGGTAGCGACCGAGACCCCGTCCCTGCAGATCCGGCGCCACCATCACCCGGCCGACGTCCCACACCGTGCCGTCGCCGGTCACGCGTCCGCGGGTCGACCCCACGATCCGGCCACCGGCGACCGCGACGTACGTGGTCCACTCGTCGACGCCCCGGACGGCGTCCTCGAACGACTCCTCCAGCGCCGGGATGAGCACGCCGGGGTTGGCCCAGAGCTCCTGCAACCAGCAGGCACGGGTGAGGGTGAACAGCTCGCCCGCGTCCGCGCGGGTCGCGAGCCGGATCTCGAGGTCGAGCCCGCCCAGACCCACCGACGCGGCCGGGTGGGCCAGATCGGGGCGGCGGGCGACCGTACGGCGTACCGACTCGGCGTGCCGCCAGACGGCGATCGCGCCGTGGTCGCC
>Ga0105239_10008980_pt1 | contig 11313 bp, 21 predicted proteins | sample KBSC44metaG_FD_92761 | JGI IMG/M metagenome (GOLD analysis project Ga0105239, IMG submission 92761) | Corn rhizosphere microbial communities from Kellogg Biological Station, Michigan, USA - KBS C4-4 metaG | ecosystem: Host-associated > Plants > Roots > Rhizosphere > Soil | place: Michigan, USA...
GCTGAGATGACCACGCCGCTCTGGGAGGAGCTGCGCACCCTTACGACGGGCGGGAACGTCGCCCTGTTGGAACAGCCGGAGCGGCGCACCGTGACGCCGAAGGATCTCGCCGCCGCGCGCGAGCTCGTCCCGGAGGTGCTGTTCCGCATGTTCGAGCCGCACGAGGTCGCGAAGGGCATGGCGTTCCCCGACTCCTACAAGTGGCAGCCGCCGAACCACAACAAGCCGGTGTCGAAGCGTGACCTGGTGAAGGCGGCAGGGAACGCGGTGTGCCCGCCGTGCGCGCGCGACGTGATCGGTGTGGCCGTGGAATCGCTGGTGGCCGCATGATCGCCCCGAAGACGGAGCAGCCGACCGCACGTGAGCGTGCTGAGGCGTACGAACTCGCGACCCTGCGCGATCACGACATGTGCCAGCGGTGCCGGCGCCCGTCGTGTCAGCCGATCGCGCGCGACCACCGGCAGAACCGCTCCCAGGGCGGCCTGACCGTCGTGGAGAACCTGCAGCTGCTCGGGCTCCCCTGCCACGAGTGGAAGACCGAACACCCCGCTGAAGCCAACGAGGAAGGCTGGGGTGTTCCGGGGTGGGCGGAACCGGCCGACTACCCGGCCCGCAGATGGATCCGGATGGTCGGCGGTGTTCTGCGCCTCGCGTGGGTGCTGTACGAAGCCGCAGCTGATTGGGGCGACGGGCCCGGGTATGTCGAGATCACCGAGGCTGAGGCTGCGGAACGGCGTGCCGGGCTGCGGGAGGTGGCCTGATGCCCTACTTCCCGGAGGACGACAACCTCCACGCGCACCCGAAGGTCGACGTGGCCGGTCTCGCGGCGATGGGTCTGTGGACGCTGGCCGGATCCTGGTCGAAGCAGGCCACGACCGGCGGCTTCATCCCGACCGAGCGTGTGCGGAAGCTCGGCGGCACGAAAGCACTCGCGACCCGACTGGTGAAGGCAGGTCTCTGGGACCTCGCTGACGGCGGGTACCAGTTCCACGACTGGGACCACCAGGCGGGCAACTTCGACGCGGCGACCGAGAAGGCCCGCAGGGATGCCGAGCGTGAACGCAACCGGGACCGGAAGCGTGACCAGCGTGCTCGGGAGAAGGAGGCCGCCGAAGCGGCTGCGCGTCACGGTGGGACATCGCTTGTGACACCGGGCGGACTCCCGCAGGGAAGCCGCACTCCCCCAGTCCCAGTCCCATCCCCTAAGACAGACCTGACTCACCTTCCATCTGTCGGTCCAGACTCCACCGCGCGAGCCGAGCTGGACGATCCGGAGTTCATGGCTGCGGTCGCCGACGTCGGCATCCGTGACCTGCCGAGGGTGATCCGTGCGCTCGAGCGGATCGTCGGTCCGTGCGCTCCGGCGATCGCTGTCGACACGGCGCGGGCGGTGATCCTGCTGGCGACGAAGCCGGTCAGGTCGGTCGAGGCGTACGTGGAGGCTGCGTGCGTCAACTCGCCGGAGCAGGTCAAGGCCGAGTGGCGTCGGGTGTTCGACAACGCGCCGAAGGCGGTGGCGTGATGGATGTCGATCTGTGGCACACCCGGAACGCGCTGCAGCGGATGCAAGCCGACCAGGAGCGCCTCCGGGAACAGCTCGAGGCGACGGGTCTGACGTCGTTCGCGGATCGCGCGGACTGGCTGATGTTGCACGCTTCGGCGGATGAGCAGCTCGCGTGGCGTCGGAGGTGGCGTGCTCTCGGCGTCACCGATCCGGAGCCGCGGGAGCCGAAGTTCGTCCGTGGTGCGTCGTTGGCGGCCCCGCGGCCTCGACGCCACCGCCGGCGGGAGTTCACGGCCCGGCAGATGGAGATAGCGATCGCCGCCCTGGCGGCGCAGGAAGCCGCCGAGGCGGCAGAACGGAGGGCGGCCTGATGCCGATCAAGAACTACACGACCGAGGTCGCCGTCGGGAAGACGATGGGCGAGATCACTCAGACGCTGTCGCGGCGAGGGGTGAACCGCATCTCCACGCTCTTCGACGACAACGGCAACCCGACCGGGATCGGCTTCACGATGAAGACCGACTACGGCTTCCGCGACTTCGAGTTCACCGTCAACTCCGCCGGCGTCCTCGCGGTGCTGAAGCGAGAGGCGCAGCCGCGATACCAGAACCCGGACCAGGCCGCCCGGGTCGGGTGGCGGATCGCGAAGGACTGGCTCGAGGCGCAGGTCGCCCTGGTTGAGATCGGGCTCGCGTCGATGGATCAGGTGTTCATGCCGTACATGATCGGCGACGCGAAGGGCCACACGGTCTACGACCTCGTTCGCGCGCAGGGCCTGAAAGAGCTGGAGGCCGCCAAGTGAGCGATCACGAGCACGACTACTGGCGCACGCCTGCCGGCGGGCTGGTGTGCGCGTGCGGGAAGTCGAAGGGTCCCGCTCTCGCACCGTCCCCCGCTGAGCAGGCGGAGATCGACCGGTTCGGCATCTTCGACGACGAGGCGCCAGCATGACGTTCTGGCACGGTGGTCGGTTCCCGATCGATGGCATCCTGCGTCCGCAGCCGATGATGCGCGCAGGCGTCCCGGGTGACGGGTTCGTCTACGTCACCACCGAGCGGGACCTCGCAGCGACCTACGCGGCGACGCTGCCCGGGTCGTGGGTCATGCAGGTGCAGCCGGTCGGCCCTGTTGAGCCAGATCCCGATTCGATGCTCGGCACGTCGTTCCGGTGCCGCGAGGCCGTCGTGCTCCGCCGCTACTCGCTCTCGAAGGCGGAACGGTCGGCGCGAGCTGCCACGGTCGGGTGGGTGGCCTGATGATCTGGGAGCGGGGTCAGGGCCGCACTGGGCGTCCGTGCTGCGGGGTGTGCTTCACCCCGTTCGGATGCGCCTCGGCGACTTGCGGATGCCACGTGTCGCGCGGCGCTCGTTGCCGCGCCCCCGGCTGCACCACCGGACTATTCGTCCACATCCCCACCGACCATGACCGAGCTGTCGCTGCCGTGCAGGCTGCGCTGCTCACCGACTACGGCTACGAAAGGCCCGCAGCATGAGCACGAAGACCCGCCGCCACCAGAAGAGCTGGAAGCCGGGAGGGATGGACCCGGCGATCCACAACGAGCGCGCAGCACTGAATCGGGCATTCCGTCACTTCAGCCGAGCAGCACGCTCAGCCACGCTCGCGATGCGTCGCGCCTCACGTGCCTTCGACCTCGTGTTCTTCCCCGGGGTGCGCCGATGAACCAGCTGCCCTGCATCACGACCGCCATGCCCGGACGCCCGTGCATCATCCGGGGTGAGCACCTCGAGGCGTGCCTGTGGGCGCAGATCGAGGACGCCGCGAAGGTCGAGGGCGTCACCACCGGGATGATCATGCAGGCCCGGGAGCAGGTGGGCCTGTCGGTTCCGCCGAAGCCTTGCCGTGGGTGTGTGCCCCGCCCCGCGGAGCATGGGCTGCTGTGCGACACCTGCTGGCCGAAGTTCGAGCAAGCCCTCGCGATCGCAGAGGACCTGATCACGCACCTGCGGTCCATCGACCGCCCTGCTCAGTCCGTCGACGGCGTGCGCACCGCGCAGGGGTCGAAGGTCATCGTCCCCGGATCCTGGTTGGCCGCTGACGAGCTGTGGTCGGATCTGGTGCAGATGGTGATCGCGCATGCGGGCGACCCGGAGCATGAACCGGACTGGCCGGTCGCGTCGGCTCAACGGGTCGAGGTTGGTATCAGGACGACGGCGACCCTGGATGAGGTTGCGGCGGGTGTGCGGCGCCTGGTGGCGTGGATCGGCGACCCGGAGACGTTCTCCGCCAGGACCGCGGGCGCTGAGGCTGCCGTGGTGTTCTTCCGGCACGTGCAGACGCAACTGCACCGGTTCCCGATGGACGACACCGCGGCCCCGATGCCGATGCTGCGGTGCCGTCACTGCAAGATGTTCGCCGTCCGTCAGCACCCGCCCCTGCACTACCTCGCGGAGCGGGTCCTGAAGTGCGACGTGTGCGACCACGAAGCCGACCCGCTGCTCGTGGACTGGGACCTGAAGCTGTACGCGCAGGAAGTGTGGGAGGCCCTCACACCGGAGGAACGCGCACGGCTGCTGCCCGACCTCGACACCGACGAGAAACGCGTCGTCCGTCAGCTGGGCCGCACCGACGTGGAGACCATGCGGGCGAAGGTGTGGGACCGCCTCGGCGACGAGATCGGCCGCGTCGGCCCCGCACGTGTCGCCTGGTTCAACACCGCCCGCCCTCAGTGGGGTGGTCTGACCGCGGATCAGATGATCGAGGCCGGTCGCGGGGAAGAAGTACTCAACCTGATCGGAGCAGCAGCATGAAAGGCAAGCCCACCATCCGGGTCGGTGACGTGGTCACGATCCGCAAGACGGTGAAGGAGATCGGGCCGGCGGACTTCCACCGCAGCGTGAACAGCCTCCTCGATCACGGGTGGCAGCTCGTGAGCGTGAACCGGGCGGTCACCCGACGGCAGCGGCTGACCGCGTGGGTGCGGAAGGTGGCGCGCCGTGGCTGAGGACGTCGTAGCGCGCCTCGAGATGCTGCTGCCTGGTTCGAGCGCGACGGCGGCCACGATCGTCTGTGAGGGGATCGCTGAGGTTGTCCGTCTGCGCGCCCAGATCGCGGAGATCCAGTCGCTCCACAGCGAGAAGCACGGCGTGCATGTGCGACGCCTCTACTCGGAGGACTTGGATGACGCGCGAATCGTCGAGGAGCCCTACGTCATCTGCGACTACGACAAGACGGATTGGCCGTGTCGGACGCAGGTCATCCTCTCTCGTGGTTCGCAGGGAACCACCGAACCGAGCCTGACCGAGCAGCAACGACTCTGGCTCGCGTTCTTCGAGCGGTTCAAGGCGACCGGTTCTATCTCGGTGCCCGTCATTCGTCAGTGGTGGTCGGAGCAGATCGGCTGGAACGACCCCACCCCATGCCGGAACGTGACCCGGCCCGAAGCTCGCCGAGTGTCGGTCGAGGAAGCGATCACGAGTGCCGAGGCCTACGTCTACGCTCCGCGCACTCGTGAGCAGTTCGATGCCGAGCAGGAGGCGACCCGTGGCTGACGACGACTACACCCCGACAACCGAGCAGGTTCGCGGACACTTCGCGGCGTCGCCCATGGCCGCGTCACCGCGCGAGGAAGCCGAGTTCCAGTTCGACCGCTGGCTGGCGGCGCACGACGCGGCCATGGGCGCTGACCGGGTGACGGTCGCACCCGACCGGGAGACGCGCGAGAAGGTGGCGAGCATTCTCGACTCGCATTTCGAGGATGCAGACGCCGAGTTGGTCGACAGCATCGTCACAGACCTGTTCGCGTCGGGTGTGCTCGGTGCCCCCGCCGACCAGCGGTTCGACGGACCTCCGCCGACCTACCGAGGGCACAGGCAACCCGGTCACGGGCCACAGTTCTACGGTCCCGACGATGTGGTGGTCGATGGTGACTGGCTCGCGGACTTGGAGTCTCGCGCCGCCGTCCAGCCCACAGCAGACCGCGACACGGTGGGTCTCGCACTGTTCGGAGACTTCTACCCGCACACGATCGACGACGAAGAAGTCGCGATGCTCGACCGGGTCCTCGCTGTTCTCGTCCCCGCCGACCGGGTGCGCGCCGAGACGCTCGAAGCCAAGCGCGACGAGTGGGCGACGATTCCGGGTGACCACCTCTATCTCGCGAGTCAGGTCGTGGATGACCTCGCCGACGGCGCTGCCGAGTACCGGAAGGCGGCAGGCGCATGAGCTTCGAGGCGCGATACCACAGCACCTGCGCCGAGAGCGGCGACGCGATCCTGCCCGGTCAGATCGTCGAGTCGATCGGCAACGGGTACCGGCACGCCGCGTGCGAGGACGCCGAAGCCCTGTCGGTCCGACCCGGCGAGACACCCTGCACGGACTGCTTCATGCTGCACCGGCCCGGCCAGACGGAGTGCGAGTAATGACGCTCGGAGCCGCCGCGGTCCTCATCTGCGGCATCCTCGCCACCGGCTGCCTCATCTGGCTCACCATCACCATCGCCTACCTGGCCAGGAACCGGTACCGCCGGCGGGTGTGGCAGAACGCCGTCCGGTTGGCAGCGATCGCACCCGAGCTCGTCGCCGAGGTCGCCGCGGCCGAGGATCCCGAACCCGCCATCCACGCAGCAGCGGAGCATGTGGCATCCATCGACGAACTCCCACACGCTGCACTCGTCGAAACCGTCCTGACGCAGGAGGCCCGCGAAGCCGACCTCCTCGAGCAGGTCCAGAACACCCAAACCGACGCGATCACCCTCGTCGCCGAAGCACTCACCGTTGCCGACGCCGCCGCCACCGAGGCAGCCCGCCAAGAACGCGCGAAACGACGCCACTGGACCACCGTGAAACGACTGAAAGGGACACCATGACGACCGTCCTCCACGCCCAGGGATTCGCCGGCAAGCGAGGCATCCGCGAAGTGCACGTCTCCCAGCAGGAAGCCGACTCAGTCATCACCGTCGCAAAGGGCACCATCGAGCGCGCCACCGCATCCGACCACACCGAACTGCTCACCTTCCAGCGCACCTGGCCCATCGACGGCTACGGGCAGGATTGGGCCGTCGTAGAGGTCAACGCCACCACCCGCACAACGCTCGACGGGGGGAAGACCTGGACCGAGATGTGGCACTGGTTCGGCACCGCCTCGTCCCCCTGGCCGCTCATCGACGCCGGGAGCGCAACGTGAGCGACCCGATCACCCTCATCGACGAAGCGGTCGCCAAGTTCAGCCACTGGGCCGCCCACCTCCCACCGGTGCCCGAGGGCTACCGGTACGAGTTCGAGCTGAGGCTCACCGACGAGAGCCGAATCACCGACGACGCACTCGGTGTCGTCATGCGCGCAACCCCGACCGCACTCACACCCCGGAGTGAGCCATGAGCGGACGCTGCGACCAGCCCGGCAAGCGCGGCTTCCACACCCGAGGGCAAGCCGCCTCCGCCGCCCGCCTCATCAAGTCAGCCGGGGGACCGAAGATGCGCCCGTACAGATGCGCCTGCGGACGATTCCACCTGACCAGCAAGCTGTGACGACCTTGGAGTACCTTCGCGCCATGGACATCCCCGCGTCGATCGAGAACGACAACGAGCTCAAGCTCACGTACGTCATCGGGAACGTCACCCAGCTCGAGGCCCGCATCTGCGAACTCGTCATCAGCCTCATCGGCTCGGCCACATATGCAGGAATCGAAGGAACAAGCAAGCTCCCAGGTGACCGCCGAACGATGCCGATCGTCCTCAACGAGCTCCGCCGAGAGATCGTCAAGCGCCCGGAACTGCACCCCGTACGTCCACTGTGGCGCAAGGTCAAGACCAAGCTGGAACGGCTCTACGCCGCCCGCAACGAACTGATCCATTCCTCATGGGTGCACACCGAGAACGGCCAGCTGACGACCCGCGCCCGGTTCTTCGACCTCGACAAGACCCCCGACAAAGACTTCGAGGAGTTCTTCCACCTCGCCGACGAGCTCGTCGAGGCCTACTCCAAGGTCGGTCTATTCGGAATCGTCCTCGGCCGCACCCAAGCCAACGCAGCAGACGACCGGGCCAACATTCCGCCAGAGGACAGGATGGACCCGACCATCGCTCGACAGTTCGCTGACGAAATCAGGAAGTGGGCGAGCACATGATCCACCAGACCCACGTCACGGTCGCCGAAGCCGCCCTGCTCGTCGGGAAATCACGAGCGCTCGTCTACCGCGTCATCAGCGAGGGGAAGCTACGCGCCGAAGAGACCAGCGACGGCCTCCGACTCAGAACCACCGACGTCCTCCGAGTCTTCGCAGACCGGAAGCCAGGAAGGCCCCGCCGCAACACACCAGCCGCGTGACTTGACCAAAACTGTTGAAACAGTAGACACTCCGAGGTATTGGATGGCAGAAGTCATCCCCTGAGAGCGCCCCACGGTCCAAGACCCAGGGCGCTTCTCCATCTCCCGCGTCGATCCCCCACAGCGAGCGGAACCATCGAGAGCGGCCAGGCGCCGCTGAGACGGACCGACCATGGGCAACTCAGCACCGCGAACGTTCGACGCCAAACGCGCGCAGACGCTGTATGAGGACGGCCACGGCTGCAACGCGATCGCACGCGAGCTGGGCTGTTCCCCGTCGACGGTGTCGAAGTGGGCGAAGGAGAACGACCTCAGGTTCGACCGGTCGCAGACTGCTCTTGCTGTTCGTGCGCATGTCATCGACATGGCTGAGGCTCGGCTGCTGCTGGCGCAGAAGATGGTCGTGGCCGCATCCGATCTGCTCGACCAGCTCGACGGCCCCTACCTGGTATACGCGTTCGGTGGTCGAGACAACGACTACAACGAGCACGAACTGGACCGCCCGCCTGTTGAGGTGATCCGCAACGCGGTGACGACGGCGGGTATCGCGTTCGACAAGGCGACGAAGGTCATCGAGACCTCTCCCGAGGGTCTGGCCGAGTCGCTGTCGGTGCTCGACAAGCTCGAGCGGGAGATGGACGCCGAGTTCACCGAAGCTGACGATGCACAGTTCGCGGAGCCTCAGTGAACGCGCCGGCCCTGTCGCGGAAGCAGCGGTGGTCGATCGCCCGGTCGAAGTCGCGGAAGATCGCCCTCTGGGTTGGTGCGGTGTCGGCTGGCAAGACGCTCGCGTCTCTGTTCGCGTTCTTCATCGCGGTCCGCCACACGCGCGGCCGCGGTCTCATCGTCATCGTCGGGAAGACGTTGCAGACGATCGAACGCAACGTCATCGGCGAGATGCAGAAGCCGGAACTGTTCGGCCGGTGGGCGAAGCAAGTCACCCACACCCGCGGGTCGAACACGGCGATCATCTTCGGCCGCGAAGTGCACCTGGTGGGTGCGAACGATGCCCGCTCCGAGGAGAAGATCCGCGGCGCGACCATCGAGCTCGCCTACGTGGACGAGGCAACCCTGCTGCCCGTGGGCTTCTGGGAGATGCTGCTGACCCGACTCCGCGTCGCCGGCGCACGCATGCTCGCCACCACGAACCCGGGCAGCTCGCAGCACTGGCTCCGCGTGAAGTACATCCTCGACGCTGACGCGCAGGACATGGTCGTCTTCCACTTCACGATGCACGACAACCCCCTGTACTTCGAGGGCGGCGACCCGGGCCCGTCGTACATCCGGGCGATGGAAGCTGCGTTCGCGAAGTCGAAGGTCTTCTACGACCGCTTCATCCGCGGACTGTGGACCGTCGCCGAGGGCGCGATCTACGACCTGTGGGACCCAGCAGTCCACGTGATCCCATGGGATCAACTGCCGCCCATGTTCCGGCTCCTCGGCGTCGGCATGGACTTCGGCACCCAGCACGCCACCAGCGTCGGGATCCTCGGCCTCGGCTACGACCGCAAGCTGTACCTGATCGACGAGCTCCGCATCGACGTCGCCGAAACCGACGTCCGGTCGGCCCCCTCAGTGCAGGCGAAAGCGATCGCGGCGTGGCTGAAGCTGCAGCACCTGCCCGAGCAGTCCGCACTCCGCCCCGAGCTGATCGTCGCAGACCCCGCCGGCCTCGCATGGCGGCAGGAACTGCGCGAGTCGGAAGGCATCGACACATACCCGGCCGAGAATGCCGTCGACTACGGCATCGGCCTCGTCACGTCGCTGCTCGCCCGCGGGCTGCTGAAGATCACCGACCGGTGCAAGGGCGTCATCAAGGAGATGCCCGACTACCGGTGGGACCCAAAAAAGGCCGAACGCGGTGAGGACGTACCGATCAAGGTCGGCGACGACTCCCTCGACATGCTCCGGTACGTCGTCGCCACCACCGAAGCCGAATGGCGCGACGAGGTCGGCCCACGAGTTCTGACGTTCTGACCCCGAGGAGGGCAGCCATGCCGTTGCCCACCAACCCGCTGCTCGCGTGGCCGCCGCAGCAGGTCGCGACAGACATCCTCCCGGCGATGGCCCGCTGGTCGGCGTGGTGGTCGAACGACCTCGCCCGCCTGCAGGCCGCGTACGGCGGCGGACTGGCGATCGACCCGAACTCGACCGGCGGCTTCTTCGCCTCGGACACTGGCGGGGTCAAGGTCCACAGCCTGGGCCGGTTCCGCTGGTTCGTCGGGCAGCCGCAGCTGGGGGCGGCGCAGAACACGAAGCTGCCGATCCCGATCGCTGCCGAAATCTGTCAGGCATCCGCGGACCTGCTGTTCTCCGAGCCGGTGACGATCACGATCGGCAAGCCGGTCACCGGCGAGGACAAAGACGGCAACGCGGTTGAGCTGCCGAACGAGACGCAGAAGCGGCTGCAGGACCTGCTCGATGAGAACTTCGACGCGAAACTGTCGGAGGCTGCAGAAGCATCGGCAGCGCTCGGCGGTGTCTACCTGCGGGCCACGTTCGACCCCGTGAACCACCCCGAGGGGCCGTTCACGACCATCGTCGACGCGGACATGTCGGTACCGGAGTTTGACCTCGCCGGATGCCTCACGGCGGTCACCTTCTGGACGGTCATCGCCCGCGACGGCAAGACCGTGTGGCGGCACCTCGAGCGCCACGAGATCGCCGGCACGCTACGGCACGGTGTCATCCTCCACGGGCTGTACCAGGGCGAGGACGACGTGCTCGGCATCCGCGTGCCGCTGACCAGCCGCGACGAAACCGCCGGCCTGGCTGTGCACATCGACCTGAACATCGAAGGCTCCATCGACACCGGCTCCGAGGGGCTCGCGGTCGAGTACATCCCGAACCAGACCCCGAACCGGATGTGGCGTCAGCACCCGCTCGGCCGCAACTTGGGCCGTTCGGACCTTGACGGTGTCGAGCACCTGATGGATCAGCTCGCCGAGACGATGACCGACTGGATGCGGGCACGTCGCGCCGCACGTGCACGGGTGCTGACCGCGAAGGACCTGGTCAAGACCACGGGGCCCGGCAACGTGTCGGTGGTAAACCTCGACCAGGAGGTGTACGTCGAGACGTCCCTCCCGAAGGGTGCGGGCGCGAACCCGTCGAAGATGTCCGACCTGGTCGACGTCATGCAGCCCACATTCGACCCGGCTGGCTACGCGGCCACCGCCGAAGCGCTGATCATCCGCATCCTCGAGATGACGGGGTACTCGTCGCAGACGTTCGGTGTGCAGCCTGAGGGCGCTACCGACCGCACCGCGACGGAGATCGAGTCGAAGGAACGCCGGTCGCTGATGACCCGCGGTCGGAAGATTCGCCCGTGGACCGTCGGACTGCGCAACCACATCCGCAAACTGCTCGCCATCGACAACAGCTTCTTCAACCAGAAGAACGAGCTCGCCGACATCGAGATCGAGTTCGCGGACGGTGTGCAGGAGTCGCAGATCAAGCTCGGCCAGTTCGTGCAGTCGCTGTTCAACGCCCAGTCCGCGTCGATCGAGGAGCGGGTGTCGATCC